>ENA-OQAN01001085-OQAN01001085.1-human-gut-metagenome-genome-assembly--contig:-NODE-1085-length-12542-cov-2.212968_pt1 | contig 12542 bp, 15 predicted proteins | sample MGYA00242735_ERZ504527 | MGnify/ENA primary metagenome ERZ504527 (study PRJEB26092, sample SAMD00036230) | human gut metagenome | host: Homo sapiens | study: EMG produced TPA metagenomics assembly of...
AAAATCGGGAGAATCCGAAGTTCCCTACGTTCCGGTTCCCAGAATCCAGAACCTTCCTCCCCCGGCTTTGACCATGGCAAATCAGAAAGCATCACCGCATCAATCCCAAAACAAATCGTTCCGGATCCTGATGATCTGAAGCCCATTAAGCTGCAGATCATCCAGACGCTCTCCGGATTTTAAATTATTTGTCATCTAATCTTGACGCTCCTTCTCCCTTTTCCAGTTCCGCGAGCTTGCGCATCTCTTCTTTTGAGACCTTCGCTTTTCGCTTACGCGGACGGAATTTTAATTCTTCCGCCTGATATTCCCTGATTTCTTTTTCATCGTTTTCCAGATTTACAACTACTTTCACCAGTTTTCTCAGAACACTTAAGGAATGGACCGTTCCTGTCAATCCATCTGAAGTCGTAACCGTATCTCCTACTGACGGAAGCTGGCTGTTTAATTCTTCATAAGTCTCTTCCTCGTTCGTCAGACAACACATCAGCCTTCCGCACACTCCGGAGATCTTGGTCGGATTCAGGGACAGATTCTGCTCTTTTGCCATCTTAATGGAAACTGCAGCAAACTCGGACAAATACGTGTGACAGCATAATGGTCTTCCGCAGATTCCGATTCCGCCCCGGATCTTCGTCTCATCTCTTACACCGATCTGACGCAGCTCGATCCGAATGCGAAATACTGCTGCCAGATCTTTTACCAGCTCACGGAAATCGATACGCCCGTCTGCTGTGAAATAAAACAGCACTTTATTGTTGTCAAATGTATATTCCGCATCGATCAGTTTCATCTCCAGACCATGCTTTCTGATCTTCCAGACAAATCTGAAATGCTTCCTTTTCTTTTTCTCTATTTTTCTCTTCTGTCTTCTGATCCTGCTCTGTGGCGATCCGAATGACAGACTTCAGCGGCTGTATCACCTCTTGATCTTTTACTTTTCTGGTTCCGATCACAACCTTTCCATACTCTACACCGCGCGCAGTCTCCACAATCACGTGGTCTCCCTGTTTGATCTCAAACTTCCCGGTGAAAAATAGTAGATTTTTCCGGCTGTCCGAAACCTTACTCCAATCACTTTTGTCATTCTATCAGTTCTCCTTTATTGTCAATAAAAGCAATTCCATCGTCAGTTCAAAATTGACATTTGCTTTTAGTCTGGCCTTTGCCTTTTTCAATTCCGTCCAGAATATTCTCGATTCCCTCGTAAGAGCTCTTGCTTGCCCGGTCCTTGATAAATCTGAGCTGATCAGAAAATACGACCTGATCCACATTCTTTGTGGCTTTATAGATCAGCACATCCCGATACCATACCGAGATCACATCCAGATAGTCTGTGATATTCATCTTATAAGAAACCACTCGTTTTACGGCTGCCTCCAGCGCATCCACATCCATGTCATTAATCTCACGCAGCAGATGAACTGCCTCTTCCTTGATCTCATTAAAATGCTCTGATGTCGCAAGCATGATCGCACGTCCATATTCCCTGCGCAAACGCCACGCACACATCTGCTTTATAATCCGGAATCTCCATCTGTTCCATCAGATATTTTTTGATCAGCTGATCTTTGATATTTCTCAGCTTCAGCATTACACATCTGGAACGGATCGTCGGAAGAAGAATCTCCGCATTCTCTGTCAGAAGCAGGATCACCGCATAAGCCGGCGGCTCCTCGATCGTCTTCAACAGCGCATTCTGCGCCTGTACACTCATCATATCTGCATCTGGTACAATATAGATCTTATATTTGCTGCTGTATGGCTTGATCACAATATCATTGTTGATCTGCTCTCTGATGTCATCAATACTGATCGTATTTGGTTTTTCGTGTGTCACCCTGATAATATCCGGCTGATTATTCGATGCTGCCTGTTTGCAGGACTGGCACTTTCCGCATGCGTCTCCGTCTTCATCCCGGTTCTGACACTGCAGGCTCATAGCGAACAAATTTGCCAGAAGTCGTTTTCCGGAACCTTTTTCCCCATTCAAAATATATGCATGGGAAACCTTATCTGTTTTTACCGCATTTTCAATATACTGTATTATATTTTTGTGTCCAACCACGTCTTTAAAACTGCTCATATCATCACCTGCTGTCTTTTCTTGAATTCCTTCGGTTACTGTTTCAGTATAGCATAATTTTGATGTAAGATATACCCAGATTCCTGCAATTGCACAAAAAAACAGCAGAAGTCTCCTTCCGCCGTCTTTCTTATATTCTGATCCCGGTGTCACCGTCAAACAAGTGCAGTTTATCATTTCTGAGACAAAAAGAAATCCTGTCTCCCCGTCTATATGGTGTGTCTGCATTTGTCCTCAATGCCACATCCTTCCCTTCGTATGTAAAATAAAGATAGGTTTCTGCACCGAGCATTTCATACACCAGAACCTCATGCTCTGTTCCTTCCTCTGTAAGTACCAGATCTTCCGGACGCACACCTACTGTGATCACCTCACCCATATATCCCTTTCGGAAAACTCTTTCGGCATCTTCTTCTGTCAGATTGACCGCAAAATCTCCAATCTGAAGATAGGTTCCATATTCTCCGCCTCTGCAGCATTTCCCCTGAAAGAAATTCATAGGCGGCATTCCGATAAAACCTGCCACAAATGTATTTGCCGGACAGTTGTAAAGTTCTTCCGGTGATGCGACTTGCTGAATCACTCCGTCTTTCATCACTACAATCTTTGTTCCAAGTGTCATCGCCTCTGTCTGATCATGCGTCACATAAATAAACGTCGTTTTCAGCTTCTGGTACAACCTCAGTATCTCCGCCCTCATCTGTGTTCTTAATTTTGCATCCAGATTGGACAATGGCTCATCCATCAGGAAATTCTTGGATTCCGTACAATTGCACGTCCATTGCCACTCTCTGCTTCTGCCCGCCCGAAAGTTCTCCCGGCTTTCTGTCCAGAACCCTTCGAGTCCAAGAATCTTTGCCGCTTCCTCCACCTTCTGTCTGCGTTCTTTTTTTCGGTACCTTTTTCAGCCGGAGCTATATGCCATATTCTCAAATACGGTCATATGCGGGTACAGTGCATAATTCTGAAACACCATTGCAATATCTCTGTCGCATGACTGTACCTGATTCATCATTTTTCCATCGATCAGAAGCTCCCCGTCGGATATTTCCTCCAATCCTGCGATCATCCGCAGCGTTGTCGATTTTCCACATCCGGAAGGACCTACGAAAATCACAAACTCCTGATCCTTGATCTTAAGATTAAAATCCTGTACCGCAACTACTTTGTCTTCATATTTTTTATATACATGTTTCAACTGAATCTCAGCCACAGCAATGCCTCCTTAATATCTATATCTGTTCCAATAATTGCGGAAGTTCTCCCACAGAATTTAATATATAATCTGCTTCCCCGCAAAAATCTGCTTCCTGACTCACTCCGCTTAAAACACCAATGGCCACTCCGCCGTTCTCTCTTGCAAAACGAATGTCATTATATGTATCTCCAACCACTGCAATTTCCTGCGGCTTCAGCCCGAATTTTTTCTGAAATTCCAGAAACATATCTGCTTCCGGTTTGGGGCGCAGAACACCATCATCTGCTCCCACATAATCAAATTTTTCCAGTACCCCCAGCCGCTGCAGACAGTTTCTTGCAGACCGCACCGTGTCTGCTGTTGCAAGTCCAACCCGGATGTCTCTTTGTTTCAGCGCATCAAGGACTGCTTTAATGTCCGCTGTTTCCACATACTGTGCCTGACTTTCCGTCACATATTCAGCAAACAGCCGCTCCAGCTGCATCCTCACTTTTCGGCTGTCCAGATAAATCTGCTCCCTTGAAAGTTCATCCGTAATATCCAGAGCAATTTCTGAATAGGACTTATACGCAAGCCCGCCATAAGGATCGATTTCTCCATTCTCGATTCCCATAGCATAAAACACACGTTCCTTCACTTCCTCCGAAAGCTCATTTTCTTTTAAAAACTGTATTACGACCGCTTTTGCCGCACCCAGCCATAAGGAAAAAAAGTCAATCAGAGTTCCATCTTTATCAAATAAAATACCTTTAATCATCTGTTAAACCTTCTGTCTCTCCTTTGATTTCTCCGAAAGTGATCCTCTCCGGCTCTTTCTTTCCTCGGAATACCGGATTTACATATCCCAGAAATTCTTTTTTCTTTGTTCTGACTTCCAGTCTGATCCACTGCCAGGACGTATTTTCCAGAATCAAGTGTGTCTCTACATGATATTTTCCGTTTTCAGACGAACTGACCGACAGTTCCACATAATTTCCATTCATCACAAGAAATGCTTCCGGTTCTTCTGTCAGTCCCAAAATTTCCGCCCGATATGTAATCTCACACTTCTTTGCAGTGATCTCATCTCCCGGAAGACAGTTCTGACCATCCACCTTGATTTTTGGCTCTATTTTGCAGAATCTGGTCACACACAGATGTCCCTGCCTTACTGCATTCATCAGATTTTTCGGACTTAATCCGTCACAAAATACCCATGTTGCGGGATCTCCCACCGCAGACGGAAGGCTTGCCCCTTCATAAAATTCATCCTCCAGATTGTGAGAATCACTTCCTCCCACTCCGAACACACGAATTCCTTCATTCCATACTTGATCCAAAAAACGAATTGCCATATCATTAGATCCTGGTCCATCCGGATACGTCGGATCATTGATGATCTCCATACAGTTGATATCCCGCAGGTCTGTATTTTCAAACTGCCACTTCCAGATGGTCAGAAACGGATGATTGATACTGCGAATCCATCCTTTTTGTTTTGCTTGTGCTATCGTCTGATCCATATACGTATCTATGACCTCTTCTCCGTTATGCTTCACGATCTCCAGAATTTTCTCCGGCATTTCCGTAATTCCAAACAGATTCATGTGTCCTTTATCTGTCGTTACCTCAATTCCGGGAAGCACACAGAGTGAAGTCTTACACCAGCCGGTATGCATCAGATTATGTTCTGTCGGCACATAAAAATCCAAACCGCTTTCCTCTGCTCTTTCAGAAGCATGCCCGATCGTCTCTTTTCCGTCAGACAACCTCGTATGCGTATGAAAATCACCCTTATACCATCCGGATTCCGGACAAAATACGTTCTCCCAACGATAGCTTTTTTCCGAGACATGAAGTCCGTTTTCCCCCCAGCATTCTCCGCCGATCGGATCAGAAACCACATCTTTCCGGTCCGAAACTGTCAGTACAATTTCTCCGGTTTGTTCTCCCAGCTTCTGCGCAACATATTCTGTAAAAATACCGATTCCGATTTTCCATGTTCCGGGATAAATCTCTCCCGGAACACCTCCTATCGTTGTATCTTTTGTACTTTTTCCGATTCCCGGGTTCTGCTGCCCATATCCCAGCAGCTTCTGAAACCGAATTTCTTTTTTGGGATCTTCCAGAAACAAGAATGCCATATACCGAAATTCTTCGGGCATTTCTATCATCATCTGAATGTGTTCTGTTCCTTCTGGAATTTCAATCCATTTTTCCTGAATATTTTTTTCTTCTTTTCCGATTTTAAATCTAATCTGATCTCTCATTTTATAATGCATCCAATGCTTCCTGTGCTGTTTTCTGTGCTTCATCCAGAGCTTCCTGTGCAGGTACGTTTTCCAACTCTACCTTATCCGCTGCAATTGACAGGGCATCCAGAATCTTTCCTCCTGTCGGATCCTGAAGAGCCGGTGTTCCGTGAGATGCCTGCTGAAGCGGAACCAGTGCCTGAGGATTTTCTTCTGCATAAGACTTAAACTCTTCTACTTCCTGTGTAGACTCACGTACTGCCACATATCCTGTGCCCATGGACCATTTTGCCTGATTTTCCGGAGTTGTAAAATATTTCATAAACTCATAAACACCTTCTTTTTCTTCATCAGAAGAATTCTGAAGCATCACAAGCTGCAGTGCATCTGCCGTTGGTGCTGAAGGGTTGTCGTTAAATCCAGGCTGTTCCATGGCTCCCACAATGCTAAAGTCCAGATCTGCCTGATCTCCGGAAGAACCTGTATAACCGCCTGCTTTATTCTGCAGAACGTCGTCAATCGTCGTGTACCAGTATTCCCAGCCCTGTCCACCGGAATTTACTTTCATGATCTTGTCATCGTGAATCCATGTACGGAAGCTCTCCCATACCTCTACCCATTCGTCTGAATTGATCATCACTTTTTTCCCATCCTCACTCAGAAGAGAGGCTCCGTTGCTGAGTGCTGCATCAATCAGATTTCCTGAGCCCCACATTGGCTCCCAGCCCACAAAGGAACCATCAGAAGCTGTCATTTTCTCTGCTGCCGCTGCAAGATCCTGCCAGGTCTTGATCGTTGCCGGGTCAATTCCCGCTTTTTCAAATGCCGCTTTATTGTAGTACATCACCTGTGTTGTACCATATGCAGGCAGTGCAAACAATTTTCCGTTCTCATCCTCCCCCTGCTCATAAAATACCGGCAGATAATCATCTTTTTCAAAGGAATCATCTTTTTCTACATACTCATTGATGTCTGCAACCAGATTTTTTTCAGAAAGATTTCTGGATTTATCTGTATCCAGAAGTGCCATGTCCGGAGCTTTCTTTCCTGCAATCCCTGCCTGCAGTTTTTCATAAGTCTCTGTATAATCCGCCTGTGTTGTTGTCTTAACTTCATATTTGTCCTGAGACTCATTGAATGCATCTACAATGTCCTGAAATACATTGACTGCTGTTTTTCCCCCGGAATACCAGAGATCCAACTGAATTTTTCCATCTGCCGTCTTTGTCGTTTCTGCAGCCTTTGCATTGTTTCCACATCCTGTCACCAGGGACATTCCAAGTACACAAACTAATAATGCTGATACAATTCTCTTTTTCATTTTCTTTTTTCTCCTTCATGCATCGTATGTCATTTTTTCTTTGCTTTCTTTATGTAAAAAAGGAATTATCCTTTCATACCCGTATCTCCGCCGATTCCATTGATAAACCACTTTTGCGTAAATGCAAACAGAATCAGAAGCGGCAGTACGATCAATGTACTTCCTGCCATGACCAGGGGCCATTCTGTTCCATAAGCACCGCCTTCTATAAAGAATTTTCTCAATCCCTGTGACACCATCATCTTCTCATCCGCATCTGTGATCAGAGAAGGCCACATATAACTGTTGTAGCAGGTAATAAAGTTCATCAGTCCAAATGTGATGAACGAAGATTTTGTCATCGGACACACGACCCGCCACAAAATCTTCCAGGAGCTTGCCCCGTCGATTCTTGCTGCCTCGATTAGTCCCATTGGAACCTGCATAAATGCCTGTCGAAGCAGAAAGATTCCGAAAATGCTGACACAGTTGGAAATGATCAGCCTGTAAACGTGTTCAGCAGATTCCAGTTTGCCAGAATAATATAGCTCGGAATATATGTTGCTGCTGTCGGAAGCATATAAGTTCCCATGATGACTGCAAACAACGCTTTCTTGCCTTTAAAATTCATAAAAACAATCGCATAGGCGATCATCGCACCTGTTACGATCTGCAGCGCCAGCGTGATCACTGATACAAACAAACTGTTGCCGACATATCGAAGAAGCGGTGATTCAAAAATGACCTGGTAAAAGTTATGCCACTGGAATTCTGCCGGAAAAAATGAACGGACATCCATAATCTCCGCCTTTGTTTTCAGTGCACTTAAAATCATCCATACAAACGGAAAGATTGTGAAAATACTGAAGATCAGTAAAATCATTCCTTTTCCGAGTTTTTCGATTCCTGTTCTTATCTTCATAATCTGTCCTTCTTTCTAATAATGCACCCATTTTTTCGATGCACCGAACTGTACTGCCGATAATACTACGGTGATTATAATCATCACAATCGCCACCGCAGTTGCCTGCCCCATGTTAAACTCTTCAAATCCAAGCTGATAATACATATACAGCAAGGTTCTTGTGCTTCCGGACGGACCTCCCTGAGTCAGAATCTGAATCTGATCATATGCCTGCAGTGAAGTTACCATCGTAATAATTACCAGGAAAAACGTAGTCGGAGAAATACACGGAATCGTAACATCCCGGAATCTCTGCCACCTTTTTGCTCCATCCAGCCGCTTGCCTCGTACAACTCTTTCGGAACCTTTTCCAATGCGGAAAGATAAAAGATCATCGCATATCCGAGACTCTTCCACACAGTCACAATGATCACAGCGAGCATTGCTGTGTCTGAACTTTTAATCCACTGTAATTCGGGGAGATGCAGAAATCTCATTACCGTATTTGCAATTCCCGTATTCGGATCGTAGATCCAGGTCCATACGATCGACACTGCAACAGTCGGCGTGATCCATGGCGAAAACAAAATAAATTTGATGATCCCGCTTCCTTTAAATGCTTTCTGCATCAAAAGAGCCAGCATCAGACCAAGTACGATCGTCGGAATCAGCGTTCCCAATGTAAACACAACTGTGTTCCAAAGTGCATCGTAAAATCTGGCATCCTGAAACAACGAAATAAAATTATCAAAAAATACAAAATTGTAATCCGGAGTCATATAATCCCAGTCTGTGAAACTAATATAGACAGATCGCAGGATCGGATAAATCCAAAATACGATCAGAGGAATTAATGCCGGCAGAACAAAAAGAGTCACACTGCCCAGTTGCCTGAATTTTACTTTATTCTTCATTTTTTCTATCCTTTCTTATCAACCGTAAATCCCTGTCATAATGCCTGCCGTTACCGGGAGCGCCAGCCAGATTCCTCTGATATCCCAGACAGCCGGAAGCAAAAACAAACAGATTGGCGAAACTGCCAGGCTTTCTATATAAGTCATGAACACCGCTTTTTTCGTCTGCATGACTGCATTGAGACAGGATACATTCAACTTTGCCGTTCCCGTTAACAGAAATGCAAATGAACTGATCAGCATCCCCGAAGAAAAGCACTGCTTTGACTCTGCTGACAGACCAAACCATCCTCCAATATACGGAATCATACAAATCGTAACTGCTGCCGCCGTGATTCCAAAAATAATTTCTGCGGTGTAAGCGATTTTTTTTACTGCTCTTACCTCCATCTCCTTTTTCGCACCATGATAAAAACTAATCAGAGGCTGTACACCTTCTCCGATTCCTGTCAGAAAATACTGAACAGGAAATACAATATAAGAAATAACCGCATAACACGCCACCGCTGCATTTCCACCATAACGAAGACACTGCAGATTTGTAAAAATAAGTGCCGCTGTCGGCGCAAGTGATGTTCCAAATGCCGTGATTCCAATCTTGAAAATATCTGCAGCATATTGTCCGTGCCACAACGGTCTCCATTTTCGATAACCTGTTTTCCACAGGATCGCACATCCTGCCATAACTACCACGGCCTGCGCCGTCACCGTTCCAAATGCGGCTCCCTTGATTCCCATATTCAATCGGAACATCAGATAATAGTTCACCAGAATATTGACTGCAAATCCTGCCGCCATGCTGAGCATTGCTCCCAGCGACTGATTCATATTTCTCAAAAGAGGCATGATTCCGGTTCCTGCCACCTGAAGGATACTTCCGGCAATAATGATCGCCGTATACTTGATTGCTTCCGTCTGAACACTTCCCGCAGCTCCCAAAATTTCTAAAAACGGTTTCTGTACCAGAGACAGCAAAATCGTTGCAAGTATACCTGTACCGATCAGAAGTGTCATTGTAAGCTCAAACAAATTTTCACATACCTTCTGCTCTCCCCGCCCTCTGTAATGAGAGTACAAAACACTTCCTCCCGTTCCGATTCCAATTCCGAGCGCAGTGATCAGTGCCGGGATCGGCCACGCAATATTGATCGCTGCAAGCCCTGTATCTCCCGCTGCCTTTCCTACAAAAATCCCATCCACAATGCTGTACATTCCTGACATGGTAAACGCCAGTACGGTAGGGAATGCCTCTTTTATTACTTTCTTTAACATCAAACTGTTTCCTTTCTTAATGGCACGTTCGTCATTATAACATTCCTTTTTTAATATCACTTCAATTGCAAGTTAAAACCTTGTAAAGCAAAAAAAGAGAAACAAACGGCAAATCTGCCCGTCTGCTTCTCTTTTTATCTTTTTCCTGTTTTCTTTTAAAGCGAAGTCATTTCTTCCCGAATCAACTCTGTAATTTCACTCAGACATTTTCCATCTTCAGATTTTCAAATCTCCTTACAATGCCTGCTCTTTTCAAATTCTCTTCGGAGAAATCCTCTGCATCTGCCAGAAAACGTCTGCACATCTCCGCATATTTGGGTTCCTTCTGCTGTCGTTCCCTGCAAAGCGCTCTCTCCAGCCTCAGCCCGTCCTCTACCTCAATGTAAATCGGAATCAGCTGTTCTTCTCCAAAATACTCCCGCATCCCATAATAAGATTCCAGAGTCCCTATCACAAGATAATCATACTTCTGGAGATCAATCTGCCCGTCATCTGCTGTAAAATATGTCCATATTCCACACTTTGTATTATAAGAACGTACTTCTATGACACGTTCCTTCTCCTTAAGTTCGTTCAGCCTTTCTTCGTCCACAAAAAAATATTCCACACCATCGGTCTCCCCTTCCCTGATCGGTCGGGTCGTATAAGGAGTAATCCGCTTTAACTGCGGCAGTTTTTTCTCTTATTTTCTTATAAATCGTATCTTTTCCGGAAGAACTTTTCCCCATAATATAAAAAATTTTACTCATTTATCAACACCTCGATATAGTTTTCCACACTAATTCCTTCCACAGAAAACCCTTTGTTCTGATAATCCACTAACATTGCTGCTGTTTCCTTAGTGATCCGTTCCCCCGGAACGATCAGCGGAATTCCCGGCGGATACAAATACGCATATTCCATGGAAATAAATCCCGCCGACTCCTTCCAGCTCAGGCTCTTTACGTTTTCCATTCTTCGCATTCCTTCTACCTCAAAGCTCGTGAGGACCTGTTCCTGACGGGGCAGATAATACCTTTTCTCTTTCTCTGAATTTTTTTCCAATTCCTCATCAATCTCAAACAAAGCACTGAGCAGCCGATCCATTCCTTCTTTTGTATCTCCAATCGAAGTCATGGCAATCACATAAGATCCTGCAGCCATTTCCATCTGCAGATGATATTCTAAAAGCAATCTCTCATATAACATTTTCCCTGTAAACACTCGATTCTCTTTCTTAAGAATCGTATCTTTTACAGACAGCACCAGTTTGGATCTGTCGAATTCTTCTGTCTCCATCAATCTGATATGCTTATTTTTACTAACTCTCCCCTTTTGCTTTCCAGATTCTTCACATAAGTCTCAAACAACACATCCCCCTGCTCTGCCACCGTCCTCAGACATTCATCCATACTTGCCATCAACACATAAGAAGGACTGCTTGTCTGAAAAATATGCAGATAATTCCGAATCTTCCTTCGATCGATCCGTGTCCCATTCAAGTGAATCAGTGCTGTCTGCGTCAATGCCGGAAGTGTTTTATGCAGACTGTGTATTACAACATCTGCTCCCTTTGTATTTGCATTCTCCGGAAAATAAGGGTGAAATCCAAAGTGTGCTCCGTGTGCCTCATCCACAATCAACGGAATTTTTTTCTGATTGTACAATTTCAGAAATCCTCTCAATATCCGACAACACCCCGTCATATGTCGGTGATGTCAATACCACAGCCTGAACCTCCTTATGTTCCTCTAATAACCTCTCAATTTTCTCAGGAGACACAGCCATATTCAGTTCCATTGTCTCATCAAATTCCGGATAAATATATACCGGACGCAATTCATTTAAAAAAACAGCATGATAGACCGACTTATGACAGTTTCTTGCCATTAAAATCTTTCCGCCTTTTTTAGTACATCCCATTACCGCACTTAAAATACCCGCAGTACTCCCATTAATCAAATAGTGCGTCTCCTCTGCATGATACATGGACGCTGCCCTGACTTCCGCTTCCCTGATGATCTCCTCCGCATGATGAAGATTATCAAATCCTTCAATCTCTGTAATATCAATTCCATATGGTAAATTCGCTCGTGTAACATCCGAATTACGTTTATGCCCAGGCATATGAAACCCATAATAATCCGACTTCCCATATGCTTCTAATTTTTCATATAAGTATTCCATAAATTTTTCTGCAAATGCTTATCCTTCCAATTTATTTCTATCCGTATCACTTTCGCTTTTATTATATCTTCTGTATACCTGTGTTGTAAATTAGATGTTATCCACATCTATTTCCGATTCAAATAAATATTCCAACATATTTCAGACTTTTTCACATATTATGTCTGTGCTGAATCTTTTGCATAGCATAGGTGTAATCAAAATATAAGTTAATATAACAAAAAGAACAAGCAAAATCGCTTGTTCTACAATGAGCGTGCGGGGATTCGAACCCCGGACAACTTGATTAAAAGTCAAGTGCTCTACCAACTGAGCTACACGCCCGTATTCAATTATTTCATTACTCTTGGCAACGAAAATGCCCAGAGCCGGAATCGAACCAGCGACACGAGGATTTTCAGTCCTCTGCTCTACCAACTGAGCTATCTGGGCATAAGACTTAAAAGTCTAAATTGCGGGGGCAGGATTTGA
>ENA-OQAN01001086-OQAN01001086.1-human-gut-metagenome-genome-assembly--contig:-NODE-1086-length-12526-cov-2.346963_pt1 | contig 12526 bp, 13 predicted proteins | sample MGYA00242735_ERZ504527 | MGnify/ENA primary metagenome ERZ504527 (study PRJEB26092, sample SAMD00036230) | human gut metagenome | host: Homo sapiens | study: EMG produced TPA metagenomics assembly of...
ATTCCTATCCCCTTCGTGGTGCTTAGGCAGTCTCAGATCAATCTGGTTTTTGCCCACAATGACCCGATGGCTTCGGGGGCCTGTGGAGGCTGCCAGAGGACGGGGACGTGACAAAGACATGCTTTTTGTCGGTGTGGATGCTCTTTCGGGTGAAGGACTGGGAGTCGAATCGGTGGCAGACGGAACGCTTGACGCCACATTTATCTATCCGACGGGAGGTGACCGGGTGGTTCAGGTGGCCATGGATATTCTGGAAAAGCGCAGTTTTCCGCGTGAGACTTTGCTTTCGACGGCTCTGGTAAACCGGCAGAATGCCCGTATCATGCAGATGCAGACTTTGCACATCAGTACCCTGGATGCAAAGATCGAAAAGCTGAACGGTCAGTTGGATGCCTTTCTCTCGCGTTATTCTGCCCAGCGGATGTTCCTGTATGCCTGTATCGTGATCATTGCACTGGTCGGAGCTTTGCTTTTCTTTGTCGTTCGTGCCTTTTGGACCAAGAACCGGCTTAATACGGAATTGTCCAGACAGAAGCAGCAGCTGGAGGAACAACGTGACCAGCTGATTACCTTGTCCCGCCAGCTGGAGGACGCTACTCATGCCAAGCTGTCTTTCTTTACAAACGTCTCACATGACTTCCGTACGCCGCTTACTTTGATTGCAGATCCGGTTGATCAGCTTCTTCAGAGCCATCATCTGAATGAACACGAACGGTTCCTGCTCAATATCGTTCACAAAAATGTGGCTGTATTGCTTCGTCTGGTCAATCAGATTCTGGATTTCCGGAAATTTGAAGATGGAAGCTGCAGTTGCGTCTGAGTCAGTTTGATCTGCATGCCTCTTTGCTGGAGTGGGCTGATGCTTTCCGGACCTTGTCTTTCCGGAAACACATCCATTTCCAGATTGATGCAGATGCCGATACGGATTTTACGGTGACAGCGGATGCCGAGAAACTGGAGCGGATTGTGTATAACCTGTTGTCGAATTCCTTTAAGTTCACTCCCGAGAACGGACAGATCAGCATGCATCTGTCTTCTTGCACGAAAAATGGAGAACCCGCAGTCCGCCTGCAGGTGACGGACACCGGAGTCGGTATGCCGGCCGAACACGTACGGCATATTTTTGACAGCTTCTATCAGATAGATGTCCATCATGCCGGTTCGGGTATCGGACTTGCCTTGGTCAAAGCCTTTGTGGAGATGCATCATGGAACAATTTCGGTGGATACAACCGAAGGGCAGGGCACTTGCTTTACCATTGAGATTCCGGCCTGTCAGTCGGGAACGCTTGATCCGGATACGACCCGCAGTGCCGTCCTGACGAATCTGAAGGAAGGAGCCGTGCTGGCTGCCGATCAGGAAACCTTGCAGGCAGTTGCTCCTGAGGCAACTCCGGATGACAAGGAAACAATTCTTGTGATTGATGACAATCTGGATATCCGGGACTATGTACGCTCGGTTTTGCAGGATGAATACAATGTGATCGAGCTGCCAATGGTCAGGAAGGGCTTCAGCAGGCCATGAAATATGTGCCTGATGCCATTATCTGCGATGTCATGATGCCGGTCATGGACGGTATGGAATGTTGCCGTCGCCTGAAATCAGAGGTACAGACCTCCCATATTCCGGTTATGATGCTTACGGCTTATGCTGTTGACGAGCAAAAAATCAAGGGATATGAGTGTGGAGCAGATTCTTATATCTCGAAGCCGTTCAGTGCCCGTCTGCTGACCGTACGTCTGCGTAATCTGATCGAGAACCGCCGTCGTCTGCAGAGTCTTTTTGCAGACATCAGTAATGTCTCTTTGCAGAAGACTCCGGTTGCAGAAGTTGATAAGGGATTCCTGGAAAAACTTCACCGGCTGATCGAGGAACGCTTGTCGGATCCGGATCTCAGTGTGGAAGAACTGGGTGAACAGATCGGACTGAGCCGGGTACAACTTTACCGCAAGACGAAGGCCCTTTGCGGTTATTCGCCTAATGAGCTGTTGCGCATTGCTCGTCTGAAGAAAGCTGCTTCTCTGCTGGCTTCCACGGAAAAGACGATTTCCGAAATCACTTATGAGGTAGGGTTCAGTTCTCCTTCTTATTTCACGAAGTGTTATAAGGAATATTTCGGGGAGAATCCGACGGCGGTTTTGAAGCGGAAAAAATAGAATCGGCCTTTCGTCTTCTTAAAAAATAAGAAAAGAGAATCCGAACCGATAAAAATCTGTATATTTGGCCCGCTAAAAAAGAAAACGAAAAGAGATGTGTTTATGAAACGGTTATTATTGATATGTCTGATGTTTTGTAGTCTGATGGTTCAGGCACAAGATCTGAAGTCTTTGTTTGTGGCAATGCCCGATTCCCTGTCTCCATTGTGGACAGAAGTGAATCGTGCTGATTTTGGAGACTTTCTGGCCAGTAACATGAGGCCGGTACGTAACCGTTTTGGCAATTTCTCTGAAATGCTGAAGCTGACAGACGATTATCTGCTGATGCAGTCTACTTCCGTCAGTACGATGGAAATGAAACTTTTGCCAGTAAACGATTCTGTAAATATCATTTGCATGGTGCAGACTTATCAGGCACCGGTTGCTGACAGCCGCATTTCCTTTTACGATACGGCATGGAAAGAGCTTCCTGTTTCTCAGTTTATACAGCTTCCTGAAGAAAGTGTGTTTTATAAGACACCGGAAACAACGGCTCAGGCTGATTCGCTGGCAGACGTACGGAAGTATGCGACATGTATCTGCTGAAGGCTTCCTTGTCGGAGAAAGGAAAGACATTGTCGTTTGTCTACACCACTCCGGAGTATATGGATAAGGAAAATTCAGACCGTCTGACTTCCTGCTTGAATATGAAGCAATTGGAATATGAATGGAGAGACGGAAAGTTTCAGCCGAAGAAATAACCTCTGCGTGCTGCGAGGTTCCGGTTGTATTTGTTTTGTCACATCAATAAATTGTTTTTCTGCATATTGTGTTTTAAAACATAAATAATAGGCGTTTTCAGATTATTGAATAAAAATAGATGAAAAAATAGTTAATTAAGTGCCCCGTTCTAACGAAAAAAAATTATCTTTGAGACGATTTTTTCAGAACCTTAGTTGTAATAAGGGTCATTTATTCTCTTGCTATTGAATTATTTTTAATTTAAATATCGATTTTATCCTCGTTTGATTGTGTAAGATGATCAAACGCAAGAATACATTGGAAAACGTTGTAAGAATGATTTTAAAATGTATTAAAACGGTTGCGACAGTAGCCTTTGCGATGGTGAGCATCAATGTGGCAGGGCAGGACTTGCTGGCTCGTCAGGCTCCCATCGACAGAAAACTGAAAGCCGTAGATTCTTTGGCTTTAGTGCGCCAGATTAAGGCGGAACAGGCGGTTTATCCCGCTTACAGTTTGTATCCTACCTGGGAAAATCAGCGTGTTCACGCATATGGAAACACCGTTTCCGTTCCCGATACTTTCCGGATTGATCTTTCCGGATTCTGCATGCCTACCACTCACACCAAGATTACTTCCAAATGCGGTCCCCGCTGGAGACGTATGCACAATGGACTGGACATCAAAGTGTATATCGGTGATACGATCCGCGCTGCTTTTGACGGACGTGTACGTATGGTTAAGTATGAACGTCGCGGATACGGAAAGTATGTAGTGATCCGTCACGACAATGGTCTGGAAACTATTTACGGACACCTGTCCAAGCAGATCGTTGCTGAGAATGAATATGTAAAGGCCGGAGATCCGATCGGACTGGGTGGTAATACAGGACGTTCAACCGGTTCTCATCTTCACTTTGAAACCCGCTTCCTGGGTGAAGTTATTAATCCGGAATTTATGTTTGATTTCCCCAATCAGGATATCGTAGCCGACAGTTATCTGTTTATCAAGGGTGCCAACCGCTATGCTTATCAGCGTACGCGTGCCTTGGCTGCTGTGAAGAGCGGCAAAATGGATCAGGTTGTTGCCAAGCAACAGCTTCGGAAGGAAACTCTTCCGTTCGCTACCATAAGATCAAGAAAGGAGATACGCTGGGCCGGATTTCGAGAATCTATCATGTATCTATTGACCGTTTGTGTCAGTTGAACGGAATCAAGCGTACGACTATTTTGCGTCCGGGACAAGTATTGAAATGCTCTTGATGATGAGCTGATATATTGAGAGTTCTGAAGAGGACTCCGTTTCAGGCACGGATTACTGATTTTTTTGCGGTTGATGCTATTTCCGCATGCGATCATGTAATCCGTGCCTGAAAAATAATGTATTTATCCGAAAATTCAGTAACTTTGTCGCACTGATTTCGGATAAGACTTGATAATGAAAGATACTAAGCAACAATTTGAACATGTAATTGCCTTGTGCCGTGACCTGTTTGCCAAGAAGCTGCATGATTACGGAGCTGCATGGCGCATTATGAGACCTTCATCGGTAACCGACCAGATTTTATCAAGGCGAACCGCATTCGCAGTCTGGAAATAAAAGGAGTTTCTTTGGTGGGTGAAGGAATCCGGCCGGAATTCATGGCTATTGTCAATTATGGAATCATCGGACTGATTCAGCTGGAATTAGGTTATGCAGAAACGGATGATATGACGGAAGAGACCGCGCTGGCTTTCTATGATAAATATGCGAAGGAAGCATTGGAACTGATGCTGGCCAAGAACCATGATTACGATGAGGCATGGCGCAGTATGCGGATCACTTCGTACACCGATCTGATTCTGATGAAACTTTATCGGACCAAGCAGATTGAAGCCTTGAATGGTGAGACTCTGGTTTCAGAAGCATTGATGCCAATTATATGGATATGATTAACTATTCGGTATTTGGACTGATAAAATTGGAATTTGGAGAATAAACAGATACATAGAGCCGTTGTGATATGGACCAATGCTTGCCGGTTTCTGCTGGCAGTGGTCTTTACGTTTTCCGGATTTATCAAAGCCAACGATCCGTTAGGGACTGTTTATAAGGTTCAGGATTATCTGGAAGCGTGGGGACTGCTTTCCCTGAAAATCGGGCGCCCTGCCGTATGTCCTGGCTCTGGCTGTCGGTGTATTTGAGTTTGCACTGGGTATTTATCTGTTGTTTGGTATCCGTCGCCGGCTGGCTCCCTTTCTTACTTTGCTGGTGATGTGTTTCATGACTCCTCTTACTTTATGGCTCGCCATTTCGAATCCGATATCTGATTGCGGATGCTTCGGTGACGCTGTTGTATTGACTAATTGGGAAACTTTCGCCAAGAATGTCGTGCTGCTGATAGCGGCTGTATCTGTTTTCCGGGGCAGCAGGCATTTGTTTAAACTGGTTACGGATAAGGTAGACTGGCTGGTAGCTCTTTACAGTTTTGTCTTTATTATCTTTTTCTCCACTTTTACATTCAGGCATCTTCCTGTCTTTGATTTCCGGCCTTATCATATCGGATCCGATATTCGGGAGAAGATGGAAATTCCGGAAGGTGAGAAACCCAGTGTGCTGGAAACAGTTTTCATCTATGCCAAAGAGGGGAAGGAACAGGTCTTTACTATTGACAATCTTCCTGGTGATACCACCTGGACTTTTGTTGATTCAAAGACAATCGTCAAGGAGAAAGGATATGAGCCGCCGATTCAGGATTTTCATATTGTCTCGCAGGAAGATGGTCTGGAGCTGACAGATACCATACTTGGAGATGACAATTATACATTCCTGCTGGTAGCTCCCTGGCTGGAGAGAGCAGACGACAGCAGCATGGATCTGATAAATGAAGTCTATGATTATAGTGTAGAGCATGGATACCGTTTTCTGTGTCTGACTGCATCAGGTGATGAGGCGATAGCTGCCTGGCAGGAAAATACAGGAGCGGAATACCCTTTTGCACTGGCAGATGAAATAACGCTCAAGACCATGATCCGTTCTAACCCCGGACTGATGTTGCTCAAGAAGGGAGTGGTGATCAATAAATGGAGTTCTGCGTCCATTCCGGATGAATATCAGTTGAATGCTCCGCTGGAGAAACTTCCGCTGGCTCATCTGAGCCGCAAGACACTGGTTCACCGGATTCTGGAAGTTGTCGGATGGTTCGTTGGTCGCTGTTGCTGTTTACGGCTGCAGACCTGATCTGGCTGCAGATCAAGGCGCGGAGAAGACGTGCCGTATCGAAAACGGAACAGGATAAGTTGGAATAGAGATTATAAAAAGAAATATTAACCCTTTAAATTTTTTGTAATAATGAGAAAGAACATTGTAGCAGGTAACTGGAAAATGAACAAGAACCTGCAGGAAGGTATCGCTTTGGCTAAGGAACTGAATGAAGCACTGATCGCAGACAAACCTAACTGTGATGTTATCATCTGTACTCCGTTCATTCACCTGGCTTCTGTTACTCCGATTGTTGACAAGAACATCATTGGCGTAGGTGCTGAAAACTGCGCAGATAAAGTATCTGGAGCTACACAGGTGAAGTTTCTGCTGAAATGGTTGCTTCAACTGGTGCTCAGTATGTAATCCTGGGTCACTCAGAACGTCGTGCTTACTATCACGAAACTGTAGAAATCCTGGAAGAAAAAGTTAAATTGGCTTTGGCTAACAACCTGAAACCTATTTTCTGTATCGGTGAAGTTCTGGAAGAACGTGAAGCTAACAAGCAGAATGAAGTTGTAGAAGCTCAGCTGGCTTCTGTATTCTCTCTGTCTGCTGAAGATTTCAGCAAGGTTATTTTGGCTTACGAACCGGTTTGGGCTATCGGTACTGGTAAGACTGCTACTCCGGCTCAGGCTCAGGAAATTCACGCACATATCCGTTCATTGGTTGCTGCTAAATATGGTCAGGAAGTTGCTGAAAACACTTCTATCCTGTACGGTGGTAGCTGCAAGCCGAGCAATGCAAAAGAATTGTTCGCTAACCCGGATGTAGACGGTGGTCTGATTGGTGGTGCTGCTTTGAAGGTTGCTGACTTCAAGGGTATCATCGATGCTTTCAAATAATCTGAACTGATAAGACAAACAAAGTTGGGGAGGGATATGATAAACCCTCTCCGACTTCTGTTTTACACAAAGACGGACTTCGGAAGGAGTTCCCGAATCAATATGAGAAAAGAATATTCTCTTTGTCAATACAAATAACAATCCGGCTATGATTAAATATCTATTGTCTCTTATTTTTCTTTTATCTGTTACTGCGGCGAGTGCACAGCGGAATATTGTGGAAAGCTTGCAGACCGACCGTCCCGGACAAGGTAAGGTAACAGTACATCAGGATGCCGGCATAACGGCACTGATTGGTTCGCGTTATGTGAAGGCTACTGCAACTGAGGCACAGCGTACACTGAAAAGCAGAGGTTTCCGTGTGCAGGTGTATGCGGGCAACAACTCCCGGCAAGCCCGTAATGAGGCTAACCGTGTGGCAGAGAAGGTGAAAGAAGAATTCCCTGAGATGCCGGTTTATACCTACTTTCAACCTCCCCGCTGGTTATGTCGTGTAGGCGACTTTAAGAGTATAGAAGAAGCACATGTAGCTATGCGTAAGCTGAAAAGTACCGGTAACTTTAAAGAAGTTGCCATTGTGCGTGAACAGATTAATATCCCTATTGAATAAACCGAACAACGATGATTGATACAAACTTGGTGAACTGGCCTGAAGAGAGAGTGGCTAAACTGATGTCCCATTACAAGGAAATTCTGTCCTTGCTGGGAGAAGATCCGGAACGTGAAGGACTGCTGAAGACTCCGGAACGTGTGGCAAAAGCCATGCTGACTTTAACCCGCGGTTATGAGGTTGATCCGAAAGCTGTGCTGAATGCTGCGAAGTTTAAGGAACCTTATAGCCAGATGGTCATCGTTAAGGACATAGATTTCTTTTCGATGTGTGAACATCACATGCTGCCTTTCTATGGCAAAGCACACGTGGCTTATATTCCAAATGGCTATATTACCGGTTTAAGCAAGATTGCCCGTGTTGTAGACATCTTTTCCCATCGTCTGCAGGTACAGGAACGTATGACCTTGCAAATCAAGGAATGCATCCAGGAAACTTTAAATCCATTAGGTGTAATGGTTGTTGTGGAGGCTAAGCATATGTGTATGCAGATGCGGGGGGTAGAGAAACAAAACTCTGTGACCACAACGTCTGATTTTACCGGAGCATTCAATCAGGCAAAGACTCGTGAAGAGTTTATGAATCTGATCCGTAACAGACAATAAGCAGGGCACGGCCTACGCTTTCAGGACTACACGGTCGCCGGCATTTTGAGCCATCAGGCTCTGTGTTTGCTGTAATTCCTTGTAGCGCTGCATGATGGCAAGACATTGTTCCGGATCATTGGCTATTGCCGGATTGCTCAAAGCCTGTAGGGTGTGTTTCATTTCTTCTTCCACAATGGCTAGCTTGAAATCCAGAAGCAGGCGGGGAACCAGTTCGTAGAGACGTTCTTCGTCTGTTATTATTTTCTGGTTCTTGGAATGATATTTGCTGAGCTGATACCGTTCACTGGCCAGATCGGCAGCCAGTTTGCTGATGTCAGGATTCGGATGTGCAATGAAGTAGCGTTCTGTGGTAAATCCGTTGTCATGCAGATGGGCTTCCGCTTCTTTCAGGATGAGGCGGTGCAGAGGATCATGGAACTGAAGTTCGTCTTCTTTCAGTTCGGATGCAATGTATTCGGTTACCGTGAGCGGCCGCTCTTCTCCGTTTTCGTCTTCCAGATAACACATGATCTTTTCTCCGTATCTGATCAGCATCCGTACCAGTTCTTCCTCTTTGGCATAAAAGACTTTTTTCTCATTCCCTTCCAGAGGTATATAAGAAGTGTAAGCTGGGGATGATTCTGGAGCTTCTGCTGGAGTGATGTCTGCCACAGGCAAGGATGCTGCTGCGTCTTCTGGAGTAAACGGAGGTATGTTTTCTGGCAAAACCGGCTGACTTCCATATTCTTCCGGCAAGAATTCCGATGCGGGAGGCACAGGAACCTGATTCTCTGCCGGAGGTTCAGCAGGAGAGGGAACGGGAATATATGTGTTATTTCCGGTTGTACTTTCTGTATGATAGGCTGTTGTCTGCTGACGGGATTCCCGTTGCTGGCGGCGTTGTTCTTCCTTGAACCGGGTTTCGCGAGCCTGTTCAATAAGTTTTGCTGTCGCTTCCACCAGGATCTTCTCTTCCATCTGCAACATCTGGCTGCATTCACGGATATATACAGAACGCACGATGGCATCCGGTATGACAGAAATACTCTTGACAATGCTTGAAATCAGAGAGGCCCGTTTGATCGGATCCTTTCCGGCTTCTTCCATCAGCAGGTCGGTCTTGAAGCGGATGAAATCGACTTCATGTCCGTTGATATATGCCTGATAATCCGTTGCATTATGTTTCCGGGCAAAGCTGTCCGGATCGTCTCCGTCAGGAAGCAAGCAGACTTTTACGTTCATCCCTTCTTCCAGCAGCATGTCAATACCCCGGATACTGGCTTTGATTCCGCGCCGTCACCATCATAGAGTACAGTGATGTTATTGGTGAAGCGATGGATCATCCGTATCTGTTCGGCTGTCAGTGCCGTACCCGATGAGGCAACGACATTTTCAATACCACTTTGATGCATGGAAATGACATCGGTATATCCTTCTACCAGAAAGCAGCGGTCCTGACGGACAATGGCCTGTTTGGCAAAGTAGATGCCGTAGAGTTCGCGGCTCTTGTGGTATATTTCCGATTCAGGGGAGTTTACGTACTTCATCTGCACGTTTTTTGGTAGCCGCATTGAGCACACGGCCTCCGAAAGCCACTACCTTGCCCGAAAGCGTATGTACAGGGAAAATGACGCGCCCCCAGAACCGGTCTCTCAGCGAGCCATCATCTTTGCGATAGCAGAGTCCGGTCTTTACCAGATAGTCGGCTTTATATCCTTTCTGAATGGCAGCTTTGGCCAGGGCATCATGCTGTCTGTGCTGTAACCGAGCTGGAACTTCTTGATGATATCATCGCGGAATCCTCGTCCCCGCAAATAGGTCATACCGATACGCTGCCCGTCAATGTTGTTGTAAAGAATGTCCTGAAAATATTCGGCCGCATATTGGTTTACCACGAACAGACTTTCGCGCAGGCTGTGTGCCTGTTTTTCTTCATCAGTCAGTTCGCGTTCTTTGATTTCAATGTTATACTTTCTAGCCAGCCATTTCAGTGCTTCGTAATAGGTAAGCTGCTCGTGTTCCATGATAAAATGAACCACGTTTCCTCCTTTTCCGCAACTGAAACACTTGCAAAGACCTTTACTGGGTGATACGCTGAATGAAGGAGTCTTTTCGTTATGAAACGGGCACAGTCCGATATAGTTGACTCCTCTGCGGCGAAGAGTCACGAACTCAGATACCACATCCACAATCTGGGCGGCATCAAGAATACGGTCTATGGTGGCTTGGTCTATCATATCGGGAGGCGAAAATAATAAAAATAAGTAGAATGTGCAACGACTTTCAGTTCAGAAAACGAAGACGATGGCCCCTCCGAATGTGACATTATGCATGGGAGTACGGCGACTGTAGGAACGGGAAGGCCGCTTCCCCTCTTCATCTGTCCATGTATTTTTCAGATCGTAAGTCAGTCGGGGAGAAGCAAAGTCATAATCACAGAACAGCCGGAAAGCAGCGTCTTCTTTATAGCGGTAGGTCAATGAGATTCCGGTTCCTATTTTCCAGGTAGAACTTTTCCGGATACTCAGGAAGTCATCGTCCACATACTGATTCTGTAACAAGTCTTCGCGTGTCAGATCTTCCTGTTGCATATAGTACGTTACATCTTCCTGATAAAATTGTTTGTAGGCTTCCTCACTGACAATTCTGCGATCAAAAATCTGAGGATTGATCCGGCAGACGGAATTCAGACTGAAATTGGCATTCATTCTTCGTCCTATCAGCAATTTGCTTCCAATGAGGAAATGGCGGCTGACCGGATAAGAACCATATACTCCCAAATCCATATCAAACATACCGAGGTGATCTGATTCCAGACCGTCAAGCAGAAACATGTTGACCGGAGCTCCCTGATATCGGTCACCATCCATATCGAAAAATTTCTTGTTTTCTTCCGGGATGTCCGCGATTATTGGAAGCGTAGCTACTTTCAGTCGTCCGCCTATTCCGAAGTATGTATTGAAAAAATAAGCGCCTTCTACGCTGACTGTCGTAGCGGTTCCTGCTTTAAGCTTCATCCCTAGTGGAGAGCCGTTTTCCGTATCATACAGTTCAGCCGTGCGCAGAAGGGATGGGCCTGAGGCTGCTCCCATACTGAAACTCAGAAAAGAAGGTGCATCATAGCGGTCATAATCTGTTTTTCCTTTCCATGTATCCGTATATTTCCGCTTGAATATCAGATCTGAAAGGAAATAACCCAAATCGGTCGAAATCATTCCGATACCTGCTCCCACCAGTACGTCACCGATCCAATGCCGGTTGTTCAGCTGACGGGTAATGCCTGTCAGTCCGGCAAACGTATATCCTCCGATACTAAACCAGGGACTGATCATCCCGTATTCCTTATGAAGGATGGTGGCACACATAAAGGCAGTGGCTGTGTGTCCGGATGGAAACGAGTTGTTTGAAGAATTGTCCGGTCGGGTTTCTTTCGTGGTATATTTCAGTGCGTTGACAAAACCAGCCATGAGAGCGGCGGAAAAGACATTGCTGACTGTCAGTTCCTTCCATGAACTTCGTCCTTCCAGCCCAGCCAGTTTCAGTCCCCAGGTGGCAGCCAGCGGAACATATTGTGTGTAGTCATCATAACGCAGATGAAAAGCTGGTTGAAACCGGTTGCGTAATGTACGGAAGTCACTGTTTCTTTTTTTGACGATCAGACCGGAAGCTATGAACGGGATTCCCATATAAGAGAATTCTTTCCGAAAACTTTCGCGTGCGTTTACTTGCAGGGTAGGGCGGGTTGTCCGGTTAAGGAGTTGTGAATCTTTGTAGTGTATGTACAGACTGTCGGAATTGGAATGTGCATGCAGCAACTGGGAAGAGAATGACAGACTGATCAGGATAAAGGTTTTAGAGAGTGTCATGGTTTCCGTCGTGTAATTTTAAATTCTATATAACGGAAAGCCTGTCAAAAGGTTCATCGTATTTGGTTAAGAATACGTTTTTTATGAAAAAATACAAATTGTGGGCAGGATATGAAAAAAGGGTTGAAAGGAAATGTTCCCTTCAGCCCTTTTTATAGAGGTGATTAAGTTTCGATTACTTAATGTTCGGATTCAGCTTGTTCCATTCAGCTACCGGAGGAAGAACGCCCATAGCGATTACTTCGTCACGCAGAGCACACAAGTGTTCGTAGCTCTTGTCCAAAGCAGCCTGTTCTTCTGCTGTACCGTTCAGTTCAGCGCAGTGGCAGCCATCAGAGTGATAGAAGTTTCCCAAGCCATCATGATGTGATCGTACTTGTCGTTAGAAACGTAAGTACCAGCCGGCCAACGGAATGCTTTACCACCCATAGCAGCACCAATCATTTCGATAGAAACGTATGACGGGCTCTGGAATGAAGAACGACCGCGCAGGTTGATGATG
>ENA-OQAN01001087-OQAN01001087.1-human-gut-metagenome-genome-assembly--contig:-NODE-1087-length-12526-cov-1.898702_pt1 | contig 12526 bp, 17 predicted proteins | sample MGYA00242735_ERZ504527 | MGnify/ENA primary metagenome ERZ504527 (study PRJEB26092, sample SAMD00036230) | human gut metagenome | host: Homo sapiens | study: EMG produced TPA metagenomics assembly of...
GCCGCGCACCGCCGCACCCGGTGGTACGGAAGATGTAGTCGGTCGTATAGTCCATGTCGAAGGCGGCGGTTGACGCTTTCCGCAATGGCCGTGCGCCAACCGAGGTAAATGGCCCAGCGACGGCCGAGTATCCGTGCAACCGCGACCGGTTCCGCCTCTTGGTACAGGGCGATCATTTCGTCGGTGAAGCTTTGCGGGCAGGGCACGCTCGGATTGCCCAACGAATAGTCGAACACGTTCTCGTAGCCGATTTCGGCACCGCGCGCGGTCGCGTATTCGCTCAGCTCGCGGATCACGGATTTTCCGCCGAGCATGGCCTTGTAAGCTTCGTTGATCATGGACAACCTCCCCGTCGTTCGTTCATTTCGCACGTTCGCGTTTTTCCACGGAACAATCCGCGGACGCCGCTATATCGTTTCTACCACTGGATTGTCACAGCCGGCTTTCGATGGTCACTTGGCAGACGGCGGCTGCTGTTGCGAAATCGCCATGCCGGGTACGAATCCTTCGCTGAAGATCCTGCGCCAGTATTCGAGCATGTCCGCTTTCGACATTGACATGAACATGCCTGCCGCGAGTACGGCGACGTCCTCGTTGAATACGGTGTCGAGCGGCAGTTTTTCATGCAGTTTCGGCCAGCGCTGCAGTACGGCCAGCATGCCTCCGACGGTGAAATCGAGCATGAGATCGGTTTTCAGGTCGAGACTGTCGGCATCCAATCCGAGCACGGAGATCATGGTCAAACGCCCGAATTCCTTCAACGACGAAACGAGTTCCGGCGAGCTGTGCGGACCTGCCAGCAAGGCCAATCGGTCGAGACGCTGACGCTGTTCGGGATCGCGCAGCAACGCGGTGACGTGCTTGCGCCATTCGGTGTCAGGATTGAAATCCCGCCCTGGCACGCCCGGCATTGGCGTGTCTTCGACGGCGTGCAGAATTGCGGAGTCCGCGAGTTCCGGCAGTCCGGAGAATGGTAGTAGAAGGAATTGCGATTCACGTCGGCCGTGCGCACGATGTCGGTGACGGTGATTTTGTTGTACTCGCGTTCCGAAAGCAGCTCCCAGAAGGCGTTTTCGAGACGATCTTTTGCTGGCAGGATTTCCGAATCCCTACGTGGTCGTGGCATCAGTACCCCCTAATAATTAGTCACGTTGCCTCATAACCACGTTTTATTGTACAAGTTGTCTAGACCGAATTTCGGCAAATGTCGTATACGAATTCACGCTTACAACACAAGTACGCTACGCGAACAGTGCCCGCCCACGTTCGCACAGTACTCACGCCTCATTCGCGCTTCACTTTCGCTGAACTTTCGGATTGCGAGCGAGCGCCGCCTGCAACAGAATCACCAACGCCTGATTGATGTTGCGCCGATCCGCACTGCTCAAGCCAACATATGTGCCGAGCATTTCAGGAATCACTTTCGGACCGGCCGCCACGATCGCAGAAATACTGCCCGCCCCGGAAGCCTCAAGCACGGAGAACAGCGCGTCGACCGCATGCTCACGCTGTTCTTTGGAAAGTCCCGCAAGCCAGCCGTTCAGCGACTTGTTGAACACCACCGAACTGTCGGCCACATCTTCGGCCTTGGCGAATTCACCCCCGTGCATCTGCCACGAGAAGGCGAAATGCTGCATGATGCGTCCACGTCGGATTTCACCACCACGCAACGTTCGGGGGTTTCAAACACCATGCCCACCACCGAGGAGTCCGGCACGATTTTCACAATGCGGTCGCTCACGCTCGCATATTCGAACTTTTCACCACTTCTTCGGGGAAACCCGGCCCGTCGAGCGAGTAAATGCGTTCAACGCGGTCCTTGATCTCGTCTTCGGCGTTCATGGCCGCATATACGGCCAGATTACCACCTTTGGAGTGACCGGTCAGCAGTATCGGCCATCCCACAGCGAGGCGACTTTTTTTCAGGTATTCAGCCGCGGAAACCTGTGCTGGAACCGGGTATTGGAAGGCCATGTTGAAGTCTTCCTTCCATCCGACCAGCGAATCATCAGTACCCCGAAACGCCACAACCAGCGTTCCCGACGGCAGCCGGAAAGTCACTGCCGCGAACTGCGTTTGCGCACCACCATCGAACTGCTCGCAATACGCGCTCATCTCAACGTCGGAAAACCGCGGATTCGCCGCCACAGCATGGTAGAAGTCGTGCGTCACCTGCGGATCGACAATCCCACGTTCTCCACATCATGGTCGGCCACGGGCTTGTCGTGGTTCAGCTCGTCATCGGCACGCGCAATCGTCACGCCGCCAAACGGGGGCTTGCGCAGCATACGCAACGATGCGATCGGACGCCGAATATCGAATTGCTTCGCACGCGCCTGCAACGTACCGTATTTCGCTACCAAATCGTCCAATCGCAGCACGCATTCCGGTACTTCGTCGTACGAAGCTGCGCCAACACCAATGCGTCAGCCTCGCGGAACGGCAATGCCTCGAAACTGCGCGTTTCCGTGCGCGCATAGTCAATAATATTGCCCATCACGCATCCCCCTCCTTGTCGTTGCGCAGTTCCCCGACAGCGACTTTCGCCGCACTGGTGGAATCGCTTGAACACGTCTTTGATGAGTTCGCGCGTTTGCACGTCGGTACCTCTGGCGGCTGCCACGATTTTCGGCAGCGAATCCGTCCAATGCGCCACCAGATCAGCGATATTACCGTACCCCGCGGCTGCGAAGATGTCGTATATCTGGTTGATGGCCCGTTCGCGTTGTTCCTGGCTTACGCGGTCGAACCATCCGTCAATGGTTTTGCCGATGAGTTGCGCACCGCCTGTCAGCTCGCTTGCCTGCTCGAATTCGCCGGATTGCGTCACTTGCCAGCTTGATCCCATATGCTGCAGAATGCTTATGGCGTCGGCTTTGACGAAGGTTGGTTTGATTTGCGATTGCAACAGCATGCCGATAATGGAGGATTCCGGCACGGTTTTGTCGATTCGTGCCGCGATTGCCTGATATGCGCGGCTATGCACCATGACTTGAGACATTCCAGGACCGTCATGCGAGAAGATGCGGGAGATTCTGCAGTTGCGTCCCGGCACGCTTCCTCCGAGCGCCGGCAGCAGTCCGAGCCGTTGCGCGCGTTCGTTGGTCGCTTCAATATCGCTTTGCGTGATTTGCATGGCCGCATATACCGCCATATTGCCGCCTTTGGAATGCCCGCCGATCATAATGTCGGGTGATTTTTTCGCCGAGAGGAAACGTTCCGTCCTGTCCAGAATCGAGTCCGCATATCGATATGCCGATTCTTGCGACGGCACTGGGCAGCGCACCGCCATATTAAAATCCTCTTTCCAACCGACGAGCGTGCCGTCAGTGCCACGGAACGCAACATATAAGCCGAAATCGGCACCCAAATCGAAGGTCATCGCAGCGAATTGCTGCTGCTCGCCCTCATCCAACGTTCGGCATACTCCCCCACCCGCAACCCGCGGAATCGCGGCGATTCGCAAACCGCACGCAGCAACGAAAGCCGATAATCATTCATTTCAGAGGAATTCGAAACAAACATCTCATCGTAGCTTTCGGCGCGCAGCAAGTCACGGATCGGCACGGTCGCCACCGACTTGGCCTCGCCGAATGCTGGAACCAAGCCCGGCAATCGCATGTAGGAAAGCTCGGAAAGCACCAAGGAATCGACATTGCTGAACGCCAATTCGCCGAACCCGCGGAACTCGCGGCGCACATAATCCACAACATTGCCCATGCCTCAACTTTAGTCCGTTCACGGCTCCGGACACATGTCACCACGCGCATTCCCACATGTTCTCGCGCACGCCCCCGCACACCCACGCTCAAACCGACTCAGCCACGCACTGTAGGATATGTGCGAACACAAGTTGCGAACACGCATCTCGAACACGCATCGCAGACGCAGCGAACGCAAGTCGCGCGCACCAGTAATGCATGCGAATCAAACTTATGAAGGGACGCTTCAGAACACTATGGAACCGATTGGAATCGTTGTGGATTGGCTGAAAACCAATTCCGGAAAAATCATTCTGCTCATTGTCGTTGCACTGCTTGCGGCCGTTATCGACAAGGCGCTTACCCGAATCGTGAGCAAAGTGCTGGACCGTTCGCAAGTGCCGAACGCTTCGATTTTCATCAATATTCTGCGCGCGGTGGTGTGGACGTTGGCTGTGGGCACTGTGCTGCAGCCGGTGTTCGGCATTAATCCGACCACGATTTTCACCGCGCTCGGCATTGGTGGTCTTGCGGTGTCGCTCGGTATGAAAGATACGATCGCGAACATCATCGGCGGTTTCGGTCTGATGCTTGGCCGTGTAATCCAGCCGGGCGATCTGGTGAATGTGGCGGGCACCGATGGCGTGGTCGAAGATATCAACTGGCGTCAGACCGTGGTGCGCGAGCGCAATGGCAACGTCAAGATCATTCCGAATTCGATTCTGAACACCGCGTCACTGGAAAAACTCAATCCGTCCAATGAGATGCTGGTTCGTGTGCCGTTTACCGCCAAGGCCGGTACCGACATCGACGAGATGACCCGTCAGGTGGTTCAGGCCGTGCAGCGCGATACCGCCGATTTGGCCGATCCGCGCTTCCCTCCGAAAGTAAGACTGACCGGCTACTCCCCTTACGGCATCAATGTCGAAGTGTGCGCGTACGCCAAGCCGGAATCGTTGCTTCCCGACATGATCAACGCCGTGGCACGTTCCATCGCCAATGCTGATTTTCTTGAGAATCGCGCCATTAACAAAGAATCGTAATATCCTCGCGAACATAAGAAATCGCGGTTGACCCATATATATAAAGTGCCGCATGCAGTAGTCCACATGCGGCACTTTTTTATACTGAAATTATTGCATCATTAGATTGATTGACGTAATAATAACCGTCACTACAATGTAAGTAACTACACCGACGTTCAGTATTGCCGTGCTCGTGCGCATGCCGCGAGGCAGTTCTTCCGGTGCGGTATAGAATTCAAAGTTCTTGCGATTGCGGATAAGCAACACTATGCCCGCGATGATCAGACCGTAATATAGCAGCATATAGATGCCGAATATCATCATTCCCGTCGCATTCTGGCCCATCCACTGCATCATGGCCGTTCCGTCGCCGTTTTCCGCACTGGTCAGCACGTTCATCAGACTGTCGATGTCAATGTTCGTCACCACCCACGGCGCAACCACGCCACCCATGAAGTTGACGATCATGTGCATGGCCACCGAATAACGCAGTTTGCTGGTGCGCACGTACACGTAGCCGAACATAAGACCCAATGCGAATGCGTAGAAGAACTGGAACAGGTTCATGTGCACCAGGCCAAAGAACAGTGCGGAGAACACGATCGCGGTTTTTTCGCCGTATTTGCGCGTGCGGCTGATGAGTTCCTTGCGGAAGATCCATTCTTCGAACAACGGTCCGAGAATCACGAGGAACACCACGTTCCACACGTCGAATTGCATGGCCAGATCGCTCACCGAATTGCTGGCTTTGCCTCCGGACAGCAGAGCCGCCAACATATTGCCGATGAGACTGCCCCCATACATGAGCGGGAAGCACATGATAAGCAGTTTGAAGAATTGGCCCGGCTTCATGTCGAACTTGCGTGTTTCAATGACCGACGATTTGCCCATGATCAGTACCGCGAGCGGCATGGCCACGAGATACAAAGGGGTATCCGATGCCACATACACCGCCCAATTCGGCAGATTCGTGGTATGCAGTACCTGATAGAGCATGCCGGAAAGCACCGTTGCAAGCGCATACCAGATCACCACCATCAGGCACATGCCTGCGCCGATGCGGGAGAACACGCTTTTCACGCGCCTGAGCCACAGTTCGTAGGGATTGGCTTGTGGCTGCGGATACTGCGGTTGTTGCTGATATTGGGATGGCTGTTGTGGATTCTGCTGCGTATGCGGTTGTTGCGGCCGCTGCGGATATTGGGGGTACTGCGGAAACGTCATATTTGCCTTTGCGACGACGTGCACGGGGTGCATATACGAAAATGCTGATATTCAGCACCTTAGTACAGGAATGCTGAATATCAGCTTACCATCTCATGACCGTCGTCATGGGCGTCCGCAACGAAACAGCTCATACGGCGGAACGAATCGCGCAGCGAAACAGCTCACACGGCGAGTGCGGCGATCGGACGCGGAGCCACCACCACTTCGGATCCAACCGTCAGGCCGGCAGGAAGCTCATTGGCCGGCAGCTGCACGGTGACGGGCAGGTGGCCCACACCTGCGGCAACCGTCAAGTCAACGCGGGCGAGCGCACCGAGGAAGTGCACCATGTCGACGCGACCATGCTCGCCTACCATGTTGCCATCGTTTGCGGCTAGAGTGATCACAAGGTTTTCCGGTCGCACGAGCACGGTGGAGGCGTCGCGCTTGGAGGCTTCGAGCAACGGCACGCGCTGGCCAAACACCACGGCTTCCTCACCATTCGTGATGCCTGGGAGTCGGTTGGTCAGGCCAATGAAGGTGGCCACGTATTCGCTGCCCGGACGGCGGTACAGTGTCTGCGGGTCGGCGATCTGTTCGATACATCCGTGGTTCATCACGCCGATGCGGTCGCAACGGTGAGCGCTTCTTCCTGATCGTGGGTCACGAACACGGTGGTGGTGCCGGCTTCGAGCTGGATGCGGCGGATTTCGTCGCGCAGCTGCACACGAACTTTGGCGTCAAGTGCGGAAAGCGGCTCGTCGAGCAGGAGCACTCGGGGGTTCACGGCCAGTGCGCGGGCGAGCGCCACACGCTGCTGCTGGCCGCCAGACATCTGCTGCGTGTATTTGCCAGCCTGATCGGCAAGACCTACGAGTTCCAGCTTCTCCATGGCCTGCTTACGGCGTTCCGTCTTGCCCATGCCGCGGATTTCCAACCCGAATTCCACGTTCTGCAGAGCGGTCATGTGTGGGAACAGCGAGTACGCCTGGAACACCATGGCCATGTTTCGCTTGTTGACGGGCACGCCAGTCACATCTTGGCCGCCGACGAGAATACGGCCGGCTGGATGTCTTCCAAGCCTGCGAGGGAACGCAGCGCGGTGGATTTGCCGCAGCCGGAGCCGCCGAGCAGCACGACCATTTCACCAGGATTGATTTCTAGGTTGAAGTTGTCGAGCGCCTTGTTGGTGGCTCTGGGTAGATTTTGTCTACATTAAGCATTTGCACGCCGCCGCCGCGTTCCGCGGAGTCGTTGAGGACTTCGCGTGCGGCTCGGGTTACGGTTTCGGCGCTCGGATTGGCGTTTACGAACGCTTCCGAAGTGCGTGCGATGGTTGCTTTCTGATCAGCGAGAGTCATGATTCGTTGCTTTCTTTGGATTTACGCAGTGCGTCGGAAATAAGATCGAGCTACCAGCAGGATCACGCCGAACAGTAGTGCCAGCAGCGACATGGCGGTGGAGATTTGGGAGTTGGATTGGCCAAGCTGGTAGAGCGCCACCTGCAGTTCATGCGTCCAAGCAGCGATGCGACGGTGTATTCGCCCAGCACCACGGCGATGGAGATGAACGATGCAGAGAGGATCGACTGCCACAGGTTGGGGATGAGCACACGGAAGAACACTCGCGGCCAGGAGGCTCCGAGCGAGCGGGATGCTTCGCACAGCGTTTTCACGTCAATGGAGTTGAGGCCCACAGCGAGCGCGCGGAATGCAAATGGCATCACCAGAATAACGTACGCGAAGCACAGCCAGATCGGGTTGGTGCTGAGCACGTCGGCGCTGAGCCAACGGTAAATCGGCCCCAGGCCGACTACGAGCACGATGGCGGGGGATGGTCAGCGGCAGGTGGCCACCCATCGATGGCGCGTTCCAGCTGCTTGGAGCGAATGTGCACGATCACCATGGTGGGTACCATGAGCAGCAGCATGATGACCACAGTCACCACACACAATCCCATGGACGATCCAAGACCGCTCCACAATGTGGACAAGTCAGCACCAAGCGCGCTGCCATCGCCGGTGAAAATCGCAATCCACGGATCCAAACTCCACTTGCCGGAAAGCGGGTGTCGAATGGTGAACACAAACATAGACACCAGTGGCACGAACAGGAACAGCAGCGTGAACGTGAGAATAATCGCCTTGATCACGCGCTGCTTGCGCACGCGGGCGGCACGCAGCTGCGGGGGCATTGCTTCAGTATGATTCACTGCCATTGTCCGGCCTTCTTTTCCACAGCGTGGCTCAGCATCATCACCAGAGCAACCACGATGATCATCGCGAAGGCGAGCACTTGCGCGAATCCCTGCTGATTCGGATCCATTTCGTTGCGCATGGCACCCTGAATCATAAGCGGCACCAGAATCGAACGCTGTGAGAACAATGCGGCGGCCGTCGCATATGCGGAGAACGCGCTGGCGAACAGCAACAGCAATGCGGAAATGAAACGCGGAACCAGTACCGGCCCCGCAACGCGCGTCCAATACTGGAATGTGTTACCGCCGAGCGATTCGCAAGCCTCACGCCACTGCGGACGAATCGAATCGACCGCAGGCAGGAAGATGATAATCATCAACGGAATCTGGAAGTAGCAGTAGACCGTGATTAGCCAGGCAGGGAGCTCAACCAGTTCGGATTGACGGTCAGTCCGGTCAGCTGACGGATCAGCATGGTGCCGACGCCGTTGATACCGATGGTGGCGATGAAGGCGAAAGCGAGCATCACGCCGCCGAACTGTGCGAGCACCGACGAAATGGCACTGACCATGCGGCGCAGCAGTCCGTTCGGTTTGCTGCCAATCACCAGCGCATACGAGGCAACCGCACCCACGACCGCGCCAATGAGTGCGGAGATCACGGAAACGAGAATGGAGGCGGCGAACGCGGCGATGGTGTTCGCTTCGAAGAGTTTGCTGAAGTTGTTGAGGGTAAATCCGCCGTCGACGTTCTGGAATGCGCCGACAATCACGATAACGGTAGGCGCAAGCAGGAAGCAGGCGGTGTAGGCGAAGAACGGGATGGTCACGACGAATGTACCGATTTCGTGGCGATGCGTGGCGAAATCGGAGGTTGCGGAGGGGCCGTTTCCTCGCGTTCCGCGGGCTTCGCGTGCGTTACGCCCGCCGATGACTCCCGCTTTGGGGGTGATTGCTGCAGTCATGGTTGCATGCGTGCTTTCATACGATTGATATGCGGTGAGATTGCATAGGATTGTGGGATTCCGCTATTGCGCTGGAGACATGCTTCAAGGCCGGTTGTTGCGGCAGAAGACGTCGGGGAACTTGCTTCAGCCCGTCGTGTCCGCCGGTCTACCGGCCTTAGATTGCATTATTTTCGATTGCGATCCAGCTCGTTTGCGTTGCTTGCGAGCGGTTGCCAATCAGTTGCCGATGGTCTTGTCCCAGTTGTTCTGGAGCCATTCGGTGATGCGAGTGGAATCATCGTTGGTATAGGTCACCGGATCGCCCTCGATGGTGATGGCGGTCTTCAGGGTGTCCTGGTCAACCGTGCCGTCTTCCTTCATGGAGTCGAGGAGCACCGGATTGGCGCCGCCCTTGAACCATTCGTTCTGAGCATCGGCGGTGTACAGGTATTCCTCCCACAGGCGTGCTGCGGCCGGGTGCGGAGCGTCCACGTTGATGGCCTGGTTGTAGTAGCTGACCACCTGGCGTTCTTGAAGGTCTTGAACTTCCAGTTCACGCCCTTCTCCTTGAGCTCTTCTGATAGGAGGCCTGGTTGTAGCTCCAGTCCATCACCACGCCGGTCTGGCCGGAATCGATGGTTCCGTCGGTCACGTCAACGGTGGTGAGGTTGCCAGCATCCTTGAGCTTCTTGAAGTAGTCGAGGCCCGGCTGCAAGTCGTTGATGTCACCACCTGCGAGCTGGTTGATCATGAGGTAACCGTTGAATGCGGCGCCGGCTTCGGCAGGCTTGCCGTTCAGCGCCACGGTGCCGGCGAACTTCGGATCCATCAGATCGTCAAGGCTGTTGATGTCGCCGTACTTGTCGGCGTTCCAACCGATCGACATGATGCCGGTGTAGTCGGCGTAATACTTGCCGTCAGCATTCTTCACGGAATCCGGAATCTTATCCCAGGCCTGCACCTTGTAGGAGGCGAAGTTGTCGGTGCTGGTGGAAGCCACGGCCAAGCCGAGGTCGAACACGTCGGGGGCAGCGTCGGTGCCCTTGTTAGTCTTGGCTGCGTCCACTTCTTCCTTGGAGGAGGCGTTCGGGTTCAGCTCGTTGATCTTAATGTTCGGATACTTCTTCTTGAAGCCGTTGATGACCTCACCATAGTTGGACCAGTTGTGAGGAAGTGCGATGACGTTAAGCTGGCCTTCCTTTTCGGCGGCGGCAACCAAATCGTCCATCGTACCGAAATCAGCCAAGGAAGTGGCCTTTGCGGACTTTTCATCAATCTTCACGGCCTTGCCGGAAGTGGAATCAGCGGAGGAATCCGTGCTGCCCGATCCGCAGGCGGCCATGGAGAAAGCCAGAACGGCAGCAAGAGAGCCGGCAGCCAGTTTGCGCAGAGAAATCATGGAAATCAATATCTTTCTTATGCCTTGTTCATAACAACAAGAAAGAAGATAAGCCCTCAAATCAACGCGATACTGACCTTACAGTAAATATGCAGTTTATTTTGAATCGAAAAAACTAAATTTTCCCAAACTGCAGGTAAATTGGCGGAATATGTCAACTGGCACCAACGCAGTGTCAGCATTGATGCCAGTCTCATGCAAATCGAATCAGACTAAAGCGAGCAACCACACAATCGAAATCAGCGCAGCACGCCCTCGATCAGCATGGTGATCAGATCGGTGTAGCTCACGCCGGTTGCCTCCCATGCCTTGGGATACATGGAAATCGGGGTGAAGCCCGGCATGGTGTTGATTTCGTTGACCATCACTTCGCCGTCGGCCGTCACGAAGGTGTCGACACGACTCAGGCCGGCGCCGTCGACTGCGATGAACGCTTTTTTGGCGGTTTCGCGCACGCGGTTCAGAGTTTCTTCCGGCAGGCTTGCGGGCACTTCCACATGGCTTGCGTCGGAGTTCACGTACTTGCTGTCGAAATCATAGAACTGGTCGTCGCCCTCGGCACGCTTGTCAAGCACGATTTCGCCCGGCCAGCTGGCCTGCGGAGCCTCGCCGGTCTTCGGGCAGAGCACGGCGCATTCGATTTCGCGCGCGTCGATGCCCTGTTCCACGAGCACACGCCAATCATGGTGGGACGCTTCGACACTGCGGCGGCAAGCTCGGCCGCATCGCCCTCATGTTCGACCTTGGTCACGCCGAAGCTGGAACCGGCGCGGGGACGCTTCACGAACAGCGGGTACTGCAATCCGGCCTGCTGCACCGCGGCAAGCATCTCGTCCGCCTCGGCGGCAAATTCGGAAGCGGCATCATAATCGCGCACATCCAACGTGATGCCTGGAGCCACGGGGAATACCGGCCGCAGCCAGCAATACCTTCGTATAATGCTTGTCCATGCAAGCGGCGGAAGCGAGCACACCGCAGCAACGTACGGCACGTTCATCATTTCGAACAGGCCTGAATCGTGCCATCCTCACCGTACGGACCATGCAATACCGGAAGCACGGCGTCCACGTGGCCAAGCGAAGTCAGCGTGCCGTCATCTTCACGAGCGAAGAAACCATCCTGGCCGAGTGCCACATCCAGCACCACATCTTTGGAGGAATCCGTCTTCTCCACCATCGGCAGGCCTTCGCTCATGTTCCACTTGCGTGGATCCTCGCCGCCTACGATCCACTCGCCGTTCTTGGTGATTCCCACCTCAATGGCTTCGAACTTGTCAGTATCCAACGCGCGCAGCACGGCCCGCCGCAGAGATGCAGGAAATCGAATGCTCGTCGGCTTTGCCGCCATACATCACCACAATGCGCTGTTTTGCCATCTTTGTCTTATGCTCCATAAGTTGGTCCGTTGAACGCACGCGCGCCCAATACCGTCTGCCAATACTGTCTGTACTGTCTGTCTTCGCAATATCGCGCCGGTTCGCACTTCTGTTCGCCCGCGATACCACGCATTCGCAATATCGCAGTTCAGTATACAAACCGCACCCCACAGCCCACACACGACGAACCATAATTGCACACGCCCGTCACTCATGTCCTATTTTCATGAATCATAGAATACGGAATCAAACGTTGGAATGATGCGATTGCAACCTGAAAAACCGAGCTTAATCGCTTTGTCTAATCACGATTAGACTAATCACGATTAGACTATTCTTATACAGATTTACTATTATTGCCGAAATATATGGCGATTGACGATTGACACATTCCGATTGACGTTTTACGCAATCGCATGCCTCGAAAAATAAAAAGACCGCACCTGAAAGTGCGGTCTTATCTGCAATCGCGATGTTGCGGAAAGCTTATTCTTCGCTGATGCCTTCGCCGAAAAGTTCGGACAGCATCTGCGCGCAGGAGATGCCATCGGAAAGCACGTGCTCATGGCCGTGGCGAGCGGCGTGGGCACGCCATACTGCTTGCCGAGCGCCACCACCGCATCGGTGGTCGGCACGCCTTCGGCCACGCCGTTGCTCACCTTGGTGGCTTCCTCAACG
>ENA-OQAN01001088-OQAN01001088.1-human-gut-metagenome-genome-assembly--contig:-NODE-1088-length-12514-cov-1.490111_pt1 | contig 12514 bp, 9 predicted proteins | sample MGYA00242735_ERZ504527 | MGnify/ENA primary metagenome ERZ504527 (study PRJEB26092, sample SAMD00036230) | human gut metagenome | host: Homo sapiens | study: EMG produced TPA metagenomics assembly of...
ACTGATTGTTTCCACCAATATACAAACTCAATGCATCCAATTACCGGATGGCTCTAAAGTAACCCTAAACCGACATTCCCAATTGAGCTATCCGGAAACTTTCAACAAGGAACGAATCGTAAAGCTGAATGGAGAAGCTTATTTTGAAGTCAGTAAAAATCCTAAAAAACCATTTCGTGTCAAAGCAAACGGAGTTACCATCAGGGTATTAGGCACGCATTTTAATGTCAATGCCTATGCCGCCGATTCTTTAGTAGAAACAACCCTGCTGGAAGGTAGTGTATCCGTCAGTAACAATGCCAACGGTAAACAAATGATATTAAAGCCCAATGAAACAGCCATTTATCGTAAATCGACTGGAATATTGTCTATGCACATTAATGCAAATGCACAGAACGAAATAAGTTGGCGTGAAGGTATTCTTTCTTTTAATGACATATCTATGGGAGAAATCGCTCGTCAACTATCCCATCATTTAATGTCACCATACAGATAAAAAGCGAACAGTTACGTAATTATAAATTAAATGCACGTTTCAAGCAAAACGAAACGTTGGAAGAAATTCTAGAAATGTTGGCTCCCATCGTAGGTTTTACTTATCACATGCCCCAATCCAATCTTATTGAACTAAAGCAAGAAAACTAAAAAACAAATGATTTCTTCACTTTATAAGAAACACAGTATCACTTTTTTTTACTTAATGCTGTTACTAGTCTTTTCCCATTCATTCATATCAGCACAAACTCCGGATATGCCTTTTAATATTTATCTGAAACAGGCTAGTTTAAAGGAGTTTACAGCTAAAATAGAACAACTGTCAGAGTATTCTTTTATTTATGGCGAAGAAGTTGTACTCAAACATCCCATAACTCTCGATCTGAAAGAAACCCCATTAACAACTATTCTACAAACAGCTTTCATTAAACAAGACATCAGTTTCGAGATTACCAAACACCATATCATATTGAAAAAAACAACGTCACTTCCTATAAAACAACATTTTACACTAAACGGTTATGTATTGGACGAAATATCGAAAGAAACACTGATAGGTGCCAATATCTATGACCAGCAAAATAAACAAGGAACAATCACAAATCCATTCGGATTCTTCAGTATCACACTGCCCGAAGGAAACACTGAACTGAATTTTTCCTATATAGGTTACGGTTCAAAACAAAATAGCATTGTATTTATGTAAAGATACGCTGCTGACTGTCCAACTTAAAAACGATAATACATTGGAAGAAATCGTTGTCCTTTCTGATAAAATGGAAACAGGCTTTCAAAGTAGCCGTATGGGAGCAAACAATATACCTTTGACACATATTAAAAATACCCCTGCTTTACTGAGTGAGGCAGATGTATTAAAATCAATCCAGCTTCTGCCCGGTATACAAGGAGGTATAACCGGTACCAGTGGCCTGTATGTACGTGGAGGAAGTCCCGATCAGAATCTTTATCTGCTAGACGGTGTACCCTTATATAATGTGGACCATACACTAGGTATTCTCTCCATCTTTACCCCAGAATCGGTCAAGAAAGTCGATTTGTATAAAAGCAGTTTTCCTGCCCGTTACGGAGGAAGACTGTCCTCCGTCATTGATGTACGCACTAACGATGGAGATATGAGGAATTATCACGCAGTCTGACCATCGGGCTGCTGACTTCCCGAATGCACTTTGAGGGTCCTCTATGGAAAGACCGGACATCATTTATTATTTCTGCCAGACGCAGTTATGCCGATTTAATTATCAAGCCTTTCATGGATAAAGATACGAAAGGAGGTTACTACTTATATGATATCAACACAAAACTAAATCATCGATTCAGTGACCGTGACCGCCTGTTTTTCTCCTTTTATCATGGCAAAGATCATGCCAGCTTTACAAATACTTCTTCTTATTACTTTGAAGAAGAAAAGGAGACAGACACAAGAGAGAGACAAGTCATGGCTTGGGAAGTACATTAGGGGCATTACGTTGGAACCACATAGTCAGTAATCGTCTGTTCCATAACATCACCCTATCCTATAACCGTTTCCGATTCAATATAAAAAACAATTTCACGTCCGCCAACAAACACCTTGACAGCCAATATTATTCCGGTATAGAAGATTGGGGATTAACATCTGACTTCGACTTTCATCCATCCCCCTCCCATTTCATCAAATTCGGAGGAAACTATCTCTACCATACGTTCCGCCCCGAAACCCAACATACATTGTGCACTCTCCGAATGAACAAGAACAACCTGATAAAACATACACCATCGGAGGAAACGAAGCGACACACTCACACGAAATTTCCCTTTATGTAGAAGATGATTTCAAATGGAACGAACAATGGAAAACAAATATAGGCGCACATTTCTCACTCTTCCAAGTACAAAAGCACACTTATGCCTCCTTGGAACCTCGCATTACCGTTAGTTTCAAAACCAGTCCCAACCTTACTTTCAAGGCGGCCTATACCCACATGACACAATATGTACATTTACTTTCTTCATCCAATCTCTCTCTCCCCACTGATCTATGGTACCGGTCACACAGAAGATCCGCCCGATGCAAGCATGCCAATTTTCTATCGGGGGTTACTATACAGGTATTCAAGGATGGGAGTTTTCTGTAGAAGGCTATAGCAAAATGACGAAAAACGTATTGGAATACAAAGATGGTAATACTCTAGTCGGTAATTCCATTCATTGGGAAGAGAAAGTAGAAATGGGCAAAGGACGCAATTTCGGCATAGAATTCATGCTGGAAAAGAAAACCGGACGTACTACCGGATGGATAAATTATACTTTGGCTAAAGCCGACCGTATATTCAGTAAAGGAAATGTAAATGGAGGGAAACGTTTTCCCTATAAATACGACAGACGCCACTCCGTGAACATCACGATAAACAGGCGCCTCAACAAAAAAGTATACATGAGCGCTTCTTGGATTTACGCTTCAGGAAATACTGCCACCCTGCCCAAAGAGAAAGCAACCATCATTCTCCCCGAAGGAAGCTATGGATGGGGACATATGGGAAATACAGGCAACGGGGTTGTTTTTCCCATTGAATATAGCTCTTCTCGAAATAACTACCGTCTGCCCGCCAGTCATCAGTTGAATCTAGGATTCAACTTTCACAAAAAGACAAAACATGGAGAACGGATTTGGAACGTCAGTATTATGAATGCCTATAACTCTTTGAATCCCAATCATGTATTTATAGATTATTACACGGATGAGCAATCGGAAGGAAAAAAGATTCCTGTGATACAAAAAGTCACTCTCCTTCCCTTCTTACCTTCATTCTCATATACTTATAAATTTTAAGCAATAATGAAAAAAGCACTTTTACTCCTTTCATTTGTTCATTTATTGGCCGCCTGTACCAATGATATAGAAATATTGCCTAATGATGAATCTCAAAAGCTCATCGTCAACGCTCTGATAAACGCAAACAAAACGAACAATGCTATCTTTTTAGCTTTATCCGGCTATCACGAACCCCAAGTAGTAAAAAATGGAATTATTCACCTTTATATCAATAATGTATTATCGGAAACAATTTCGGAATGTACCTATCGTCCTAACAATGATTCACCGTTAGACTATCAAAATTATTTTTACCAGATAAACAGCCGTTTTAAAACCGGTGATCAAGTACGTATCGAAGTAGAAACCAAAGACGGAAAATATAAAGCGAATGCAGAAGCAACAGTATATGAGCCCATTGAAATTATCAAAGCGGACACCATTGAATCTAATCATTCTCTATCAGAGACTTCGGAAAGCCTTTGGATATATCAAGCAACAAAGTGGAAAATAAAATTACAAACTCCCACCACAAACCATTCCCAATATTACCGGGTCAACATAAAACAAACATATACTTACCACCTTACTAACCGCAAAACTTTACAAGACTCCACTGCTATCTCCACCCAATGGGAATGTAGCGGATATTATGACACTGCATTAATGGACGGAAAACCTGGCACTCCCAACAACTCTGATCCTATCATTAATTTCATCCCCACTATAAACAACTATTATAATGTATTCAATGATGCTTACTTTACCAACAACCAATATACCATGACTTTAGACAGTTGGTATAGTTCCTATTAGACAATAAACTATATAAAATTAAAAAGATAACTGGAAAAGCTATCATACAATATTATGCCATATCCCCGGCTGAATATCAATATTTACGAGCCGCCAATGCATATGCCGACCATGACAGTAGCAACCTGTTGGAAACACCTGTCATCTTTCCCAATAACATCAAAGGAGGAATAGGTATTTTTGCCATAGAAAATCCGACAGAAACAAGCATTCCTTTAAAATCCATCGAAGATTATTAGAAAGCTTTGCCACTTTCGGATCTCTGTTAAATTATTTATCTTCCAATGAAATCTGAAAAGGAGAAGCCGGTAGTCCGGTTCTATTTTTCAAATTCGCATGAACCGGATTATCATCCCAACCATAACGTACCGTTACAGGATGAGGGATATCTTTATGCCATACCGCCACCTGATTCCCATTAACGACAACTGCTTCCGCCCACTGAAAATGCCCATCGGCACCGGCTATCGCAAATCCCTTCAATTCATCTACCGCCCATAATTTATCAGTCCCGGCTTCGAAAGAAAGAACAGCCTTTCCTTCATGATTGACAGTCATACCCGTACACATAGGCCCACTGTGTACACTCTTTTATCACCATACACCCTTCTTTTCACCAACAGGGAGATACGTCTTGCCAGTTTCTTTTTTGTTTAATGGATGAATGTCGTTTCCACTCGCCCAAATCAATCGCCACCGCCAAAGCTGCATTCGGGACTTTCAACGCCACTCGCCGTTGCGCTTCACGCAAAGCCGCCCAATTACTTTCTACCGGGTGTGGATGTGTCTGCATGAAATTGGCCAACTGTACAATGAAGAAAGGCAGTTCTTTATCGGCCAGTTTCTCACGCCAATCGGCAATCATGGCAGTCAGCAATTCCTCATATTCATTAGGACGGCCCGTATTCGTTTCTCCCTGATACCACAACGCACCGGTAAAGACCAGATTACGCAGAGGAGAAATCATGGAGTTATACATACCGGTAGGAATATTCTGAAAAGAGACACTGTTAGTGCGTGCAGGCATCTCACAACCTAATTGATATTTCCATCGGCTAGACAAATGGACTGTATCTGTCCTCCATACCAGACAATAGGGCTTATCGGGTACAAAGCTGGCGGCGTCCGTAATTAATCAGCCGGACAGTCACCAGATTCTCACCGGGTTTCAATAAAGAAGCCGGCACCCGATAAATACGTGGCGGATACTGATAGAAAGTGTTACCTACGAAGGTACCGTTTACAAATACCGAATCGGCATCCACCATGCATCCCAAACGCAGGACAGCATCTTTTCCGGCTTGTTCCGCTGATACATTCACTTTCTGACGGAACCAATGAGAGCCACTCACCGGATATCCATTCTTCCTGCCCCATTCTTTGGAAAACGTATCTACCGTCTGCCAGTCCGTATCATCCAGTTCCGGACGATTCCAGCATATCCCGTCATGAAGTCCTTGGTCTCCTTTGTACAAAGCAGCATCCCAAAAACGGTTCATCATCTGTCCCGAACGGTTGCACAACTCACGATACTCGTCCGAATTAAACAAATCACGCTCGTGCAACTGACGCGGAAACTTCTGCAAGGCCTCCTCACTCATCCAAGCCTCAACGGAGCTTCCCCCCCAACTGGAGTTAACAATGCCCACAGGTACTTGGGTTTCCCTATACATCTCCTTGGCAAAAAAATAAGCCAAAGCAGAAAAGGAAGGAGCGGTTTCTTCAGTCAGCGACATCCAGTCCGTTCCCGGCAAATCGTCTTTAGGTCCATGCAAATCATTGCCTAAAGGAATCTTCACATACCGTATCATCGGATTCTCATCCTTGCTATTTCCTCGGCAAATTTATCAGTCACCCGTCCGACGGTCAATTCCATGTTGGACTGTCCGGAACAAAGCCAGACATCACCCACTAGAATATTTTTCAACCGAATATCATTCACGATCATTTCAAAAGGGCCACCTGCTTCATGGGAGGCAGTTCCACCAGCCACTTTCCATCTTCCCCGGCTACCGTACTGAATTTCTTCTTTTTAAAAACAACGGTCACACTCTCTCCTTTATCGGCATTTCCCCATATTTTAACGGACCGCTCACGTTGCAACACCATACCGTCCGATAGGATGGCAGGCAATTTCACCTTTGCTTCGGTCCATACGGAAAACGCACAAAAAGCTGACATCACTAAAGCTAACTTATATTTCATGTTTCTTCTAAAGCTAAGTACCGTATTTTATTTATTAAACCCACTCTCAGGACATTCATAGTTCGAGATTTCCAACCGGAAGCGTTTCATGTCCTCCAACTCGTGTACCGGACGTTCTATGCCAGCCGGAATAGGCATCCCTGAGAAAGTCTGGAAATAAAGCAGACAGGCATCTTTCCACCACACGGCATCACGCATCTGGATTTTCAATTTCGACTGCACTTCCCTGAACCGGCGTGCATCTACAAAAGGTTCCACACTGTCCCATATTTCCTGAAAACCACGTACCTGTCGTACACCTCTATCGTATGCACGGCACAACTCCCCCCAAAGCGTACGTCCGCTTTTCATCCGATACTGCCAGGGCACATGATGGAACCAAAGCAAATAAACTTCAGGGCAAGTTGTCTTGTCATTGTAAATCAGACGAAGTGAATCAGAATACTGAGAAACGGCATTACTCCCTTTGCTGCTACGGTCGAAACCGATTCCCTCTTTGTCCGCCCTATGATAATAAGAGGGTAGCCAATCCGGACGGGCACCGGGTACACTGCACCACGGTTCGGGACCATAGTGGTGGCCCCATGCAAACTGATGATGCAGTCCTAATGGCATCATATAGTCTACCACCGCCTCCCGGCTCTGCAACATCATCGCCTTGACCGGACAGACAAATGCCGACTGGGAAGTAAATGTCTGCTGCAACCACTCATCGGCAATCCTGTCTGAAGTCAACAACGGATTCCATGCCAAACGCCCGAAAGCATACCAGTTGGCCTGCGCAAAATGGTGTCCGCACCAATTCGCATCCATACCGATGTTTGCCACACCCGCCGCAGCTTTTAACCTGTCCGGACGTACCTCGCCAAAGAACTCCTCCCATAAAGGAGCCAATAGGCAGATGATTGGAAAAGCCTAAATACTCCTGAGTAATTTGAAACTCCACCATCATGGGAGTCTGCTTCATAGCCGTGAACAAAGGACTATAAGGTTCACGAGGCTGGAAATCAATCGGGCCGTTCTTTATCTGTACAATTACATTCTCGCGAAACTGTCCATCCAAAGGCATAAACTCCAAATAAGCCTGCTTGGCACGGTCACTGTCGGTAGGACTATAAACAAACGCCCTCCACATCACGATTCCTCCGTAGGGTTTCAACGCATCCGCCAGCATATTCGCTCCCTCGGCATGAGTACGTCCAAAATCACATGGTCCCGGTTGCCCCTCCGAATTGGCCTTCACCAAAAAACCGCCAAAGTCGGGGATCATCGCATAGATCTCTTTTACTTTTTGTTTCCACCATCCAATGACTTCCTTGTCCAACGGATCTGCCGTATCCAACTTGCCCAACCGGATAGGAGATGCAAAATTAACCGATAAATAGACCTTTATGCCATAAGGCCGGAAGACATCAGCCAATGCTTTCACTTTCTCCAAACTACCAGTTGTCAGCACTTGAGGTGAGGCATTGACATTATTTAGTACCGTTCCATTAATACCCACAGAAGCATTGGCACGGGCGTATGCCTCATAACGTGGCGACAAAGTTCCGGGAAGTTCCTCCCAATTCCACAAAGAACGGCCAGCGTAACCACGCTCCACCGTACCATCCGGATTATCCCAATGATTCAGAATACGCAAGTCATACGCAGGCTGTTCAGTAACCGACAGAGGTACAGTGAGCTGCCCCGCCGCCTGCATACGCAGCAGACTATAAGCGCCATAAAGCAATCCAGTTTCGGTGGATGAAAGAATACGAACCTGATGTTCTGAAGAAGTGATGGCAAACCCATCCCCACGCCCTGTTTTCTTTTTCTCTAAAAGTACAGGATCTCCCTTCCAAGCGTTTTTCAATTCAGCAATGGCAATGGCTATGGTGGGTGACACTTTTCCTTTATAAGTAATTTCCACCTCCGCGCCTTCCACCGGACGTATCACCGGTAGCCACAAGCGGCTACCATCTTCTTCCACCGGGCGAACATGGTCCGGCCGTGTACCTGCATGCAACATTCCTGCTGCCAACCATCCGCACATTATTCCTATACAAACTGTCAATCTCATATTTTTCATTGTTCATTCAGCTTATTTCTCCGGCAAGGAGATTCGTTCATAAACAGATAACTATCCTCATAACCGCCATAATCCACCACTATCTTTTCAAATACGATGGCAGGCTCCACCGGTTTTAGAACCAATGTATAGGTTCCGTCCGCACAGTCGGGCAGGCTCAACTTCACCCGGGTCTTCACTACCCGACGGGCCACTGTGGGATACAGTACACGATATACATTATCCGGATGTTCGTTCAACTCCGCATTGAAACAGACAGTCTGCTCCTCCGCTCCTTCAAAACCTACCGTGTAGCGATGACCTTCCCGTCTGAGGAAGGGCAGTGTGGATTTCACAATGACATACACATTTACTGTATCTACTTTTTGCGGTATTTTCATTTTATAAGAGAGCGAAGCCCCCTCCGCAGACTGTGTATAAGGCATCAAAGCCACTCCGCTCAGCGTACGTCCCATGTGCGGTATGACTGTCCAGGCGGTCTTCGGTGCAACGGATGATGTAAAGTAATGCTCCGCCTCCATAGAAACCACCCCTTTGTCACCGGTAAACAAATATCCTCCTACAGCCCCTTCCGGTTGTTCTATCCGGTAGACTTCCGGTAAACGGTCGGCCGGGAAATCATCATTCCACGAAGTATAGCCTATATGTTTCTGCGTCATCATCCATTCCACTTGCCTCCCGACATTTCTTCGTTGTATTCCCTGCACAATTCCACATCACGCCGGAATGCCTGCTCCACTTTGTCAGCCCACTCATTCGCCTGCGGATTATTCTCCTTGTATAATTTGTGATTCATGGCTTGTGCATAATACATTTCATACAGATTGGCCATCACCTGCACAGGAAAAAGAATCAGTTGTCGGTAGGCATCTCTGTAAGCGGTATCCAGTTTCAAATACTGCCGCAAGGCTTCCGCCTCCAGCTTCACATATTCATCAGCCACCTGCCTCCATTCCCCCGAAGCCAAGTGATAAGTATCCTTATCCAGCATCTCGGGAGTCACGCGTCCATTGTACTTGCAATACAGGTTCAAAATACGCATGGCCTCATCCGCCTGTTCCTCACCGAACTGCTGCGCACAGAACACTCGTGTATGCTCCAACAGATCCCCTGCCGCATAGCGTTCCGGATTCCAAGCCATATTCATAAAAAGAGTGATAGGATACTCCATCGGCTTCAAATCCCCCACATTCAATATCCAAAGCTTATCCACCCCATAACTGTAAGTCAACTGAAGCTGCTCCCACATATTTTGTACGGGAGTTACATTCAACCATTTGGAATTACGGGGGCCCCACATAGTCCACATGGTAATACATCCCCCAGCCACCGGCACGTTTCCGTTCTTTTGCATCCGGCAATCGGCGCACATCCCCCCAATTGTCATCACTCAGCAACATAATCACATCATCAGGCACACGGAGTCCCATATCATAAAAGCGTTGCACCTCTTTATAAATAGCCCATACCTGCGGACGTTTCTCCGGCACTTTTCCCGTCACTTCCTTAATAATACGACGCTGGTTCCGGAATATCTTCTCCATCAGGCGCATGTTTTCCTCATCACGCGGCACATATTTGTCATCTTCCCCCTCCTTTCCACCCATCGGAGTATCACCGTCACCTCTCATACCAATGGTAATCAAATCTTCCGTACCGGCGGCACGCTCCATACCTTCACGGAAAAACGGTCAATCACTTGCTGGTTGGAAGCATAGTCCCATGCCCCATATTCGCTGCGCTTTCTCACCCATTCCTGATGATTGCGTGCCATAGGTTCATGGTGTGAGGTTCCCATTATAATCCCCATCTCATGAGCGGTCTTGCTGTTCTCCGGATCATCCGCATAAAAACTCCAACCCCACATGGCAGGCCACATAAAGTTACCACGCAGACGCAAAATCAGTTCGAACACACGAGCATAAAAACGATGATCACCATAATTCGTGCCATAAGTGTGCTTCACCCATCCGGTCAGGCAAGGAGCTCGTCATTCAAAAAGATACCCCGATACTTCACCGCCGGTTCTCCCGCCGTATAACTTCCACGCGTCATCGAAAGATTCTGCCGGAACATCACCGGCACATCCGCCAGTCGTACCACGGCGAAACACCAATCTGCTCCGAAAGCTCATAAATCCCATAAATCGTTCCGCGTTTGTCACTTCCCACAATGACGAGCGCCTCATCCACTCCGTTCAAGGGAGCAGACACCACGGTCATCAGGTATTTCTCATTCTTGCCCTCCAGCAACGAAGCATCTATCTTTTTCGCTTTACCAATTCTCTGATATAGCGGCTTTTCAACGTACCTACCATAATCATGCGCTTTACGCCGGGAGTATAGCATAACCCGGCAGCCCGGCCACTTACCCGTTTAAAGTCATTCTGAAGATTCCTTACTGCTATCATCACACCAGCATCCTCCTGCTCGTCCACCAATATTTCATTGGCCACTCCGTTTTCCATCAGAGTGAAACGGTCGGGAGCCAGCTGGTCAAAAGTAATCCCTTTATGATCTATAGCTCCTACATTCAGGCACAAGGTGGAGAACAAGAATATCCCCACACATTTTTTCAGTTTCATTCTATTCACTTTTTAGTTACCGTATTCAAAATAATCTATATCCACATATCCTCCCAAATCTTTAGTAGCATAATTAAAAATAGACAAACTTGCTTCCCATAAAGAATTTGTATAATCAAAAACCATTTTACAAGGTTCTCCTATTCGTTTCCACGTTTTCTTGTCATAACTGTAATAAAAAGTGGCTTCATCTTTTTATCTGCAAAATCGCCCTCCATACGAAGATAGACCACCTCTTTCTCACAATCCATGCGTTCCTTCTCCAGTACTTCCACAGCAGTCACCCTTTTTTCCCGGTCCGAAAGACTGACAGACTGATGTGACATCACCCACTGCTTTTTCCCGTTCTCCATGACCACAGCCAGTACCCCGGACAACCCATTGAAAGCGCAGAAGCCCGCAACATCTCCTTCTTTCATCTTCGAGATATCCATAGCAACCACACCGCTGCACTTCGGTCCGCTCATACGCTGAGTCAAGGTATTGGGAGCCAGAAACAGATTGTCCACCACCTTTCCGGTCCTCAACCGCAGGAAACCCGGACGCTCCGTCAGTGACCAGCAATCGTCCAACGGATTGTGGTTCCACTGCCAGTTCAAACTCAACTGATCGGTGTCGAAACCATCACTTCCCATGATACTTCCTTTACACTCCTCTCCGTAAACAGGCATCTCCATACATTCGGGCACACGTCCGTCCGCATCACCCAGTATCGGCCAACCGTCTTCCCAGCGGCAGGGCATCAATGTGGGTACACGCCCTATACCGCCTCTATCCTGAAAAATAAAGCCATACCAGTTTCCGTCAGGAGTATCGACTATACACCTTGTCCCACGCCACCATATCCCTGAAATTCAGTTTCTAAAATCACCTTTTTCTCATACGGACCGGTTATCTGGTCGGCACGGTAGCACACCTCACGACGCAACCGTCCGGGAATGCTCCAGTCCATGGAAATCATCATCACATAATATCTGCCGTTATGCTTGAATGCCTGACTTCCTTCCAGAAGTCCCTGCTCGTCGGCGTCCCGCTCGAATATCTTTTGGTCTATACCTCCCGGTTCCACATCGCTCAGGTCGCTCTTGAGCTGACGAAGTTGCCCGGTGCCATAAAACAGATAGACTTTGCCGTCGTCATCAAAAAACAAAGAAGCATCATGATGATGAGGCGGACGGGAAAGTAATGTCCATTCGCCCGCCGGATCTTCGGCGGTATAGATATAACCACGATGGGGTTCATCATTGGGTGAGAACCATACATAGAACCGTCCGTCATGATAGCGGAGGCTGGAAGCCCATTGTCCGCGACCATATACCGTGCCTTCTTTCAAATCATAACGGGGCAAGTCAGTAAGCCGTTGAAACACATAACTGATCGTTTCCCAATGCACCAAGTCTTTTGAACGCATCACCGGACAACCCGGCATCAGATGCATAGTGGTGCTTACCAGATAGTAATAGTTTCCCACCCTTATCATGGAAGGGTCAGGTACATCCGCCTCAATCACCGGATTATGGAACATTCCCCG
>ENA-OQAN01001089-OQAN01001089.1-human-gut-metagenome-genome-assembly--contig:-NODE-1089-length-12512-cov-1.756157_pt1 | contig 12512 bp, 12 predicted proteins | sample MGYA00242735_ERZ504527 | MGnify/ENA primary metagenome ERZ504527 (study PRJEB26092, sample SAMD00036230) | human gut metagenome | host: Homo sapiens | study: EMG produced TPA metagenomics assembly of...
CGGAAACTAATATCATTTCCATAACCAGACTGATCTATACACTGCAACGAAAAAATCATCTCATCGCACTGCTCATTGGCTTCCTTAAAAAGTTCTTTATAACCACCTTGAAATAAAGCATGCCCCATTTCACCGACGATCTTAAAATCAGATTCAGCTTTCGCCCAATCTTTCATCCAAAGATAAACCTTACCCTCGCAAAGCATAAGCAGCCGATTTAGTCACATGTCCATATTCTGAGTCTCCCGATTGATAACGATCTGGTAATTCCTGACAATTAATACAATTCTGTCAGATCTGTAATAATTGCATTCCAAACATCCATTTCGCTTGAACGAGAATAAGTCAACGCATCATCGGAAGTTACCGTTGTCAGATACAAAGGAACTCCACGATAAACCATATTTAGTTTATAATAGAAAAATGCACGCAAAAATTTAGATTCAGCAATTAATCTACTCTTCAAGTCTTCAGATATGGGAGCTTCTGCCAAATGATCAATAGCATCATTTGCACGAGAAATACCTTCATAATGCTGTTTCCAATAATCAGAAAACAATCCATCCGAAGACGTACTTGTATTTTTTAACAATGCATAATCATTATCACGACAAGTAGAACTTACCCCAAATGTTTCAAAATAATAAGGTTTTGCAGCTACATAATCTTTACGAAGAGCAGAATAAATACCAGTTACTCCTTGTTCACAATTCACATCTGTAGTCCACATATTTTCAGAGGAATATCCATCATAAGGAGCAGTATCTAACAATCCTTGACGACAACTGCACAATGATGCTACCGTCAAGCTCATTAATAAGATCTTTTCAATTTGTCTCATATTCTTTAGTATTAGAATGTTATATTAGCACCAATAGCAACTGATTTGTTGGGAGCATACCCAGTAGCACCAACTTCCGGATCTTGTCCCATAAAAGAATTAAAAGTTCAAAACATTTTCAGCTGAAACATATAGTCTAACTGTTTGAGCAGAAATCTTGTTTGTCCATGCTTTCGGTAACGTATAACCAAATGTTACATTTTTTAACTTCAAATAATTACCATTAAATAACCAATGTGTACTCTCATACTTGTTTTGATCAGCACCATCAATATATGCCATACGAGGATATGTAGCATATACATTTGTTCTAGGATCTGAAGGATTTTCCGGATCATAGAAATAATGATCATCTGCTATTTCTTGAGGAATATTAGAACCATGTTCTGTGGTACTTGAATTCAGACCTGTTGTCGATCCCCAATAGATTTTAAATCCTGCAGCTCCAGCCCAATTCATAGAAAAGTCAAACCCTTTGTAACTTGCAGAAAGCTGGAAACCATAATTGTACTTAGGAGTGGATGAAAATCCTTGGAAAGTCTGATCATTGTCCCCACCATACACTCCATCACCATTAGAATCAGCATAAATGAAATCTCCATAATAAATATGGGATTTATCAAAACTATTGCCAGGTTTAAAAGAATAACCTGCCGCCATCATATCTTTGACCCATTGTGCATCTGCTTCTGTACGGATCATACCATCTTTAGGACCTCCATTAATATTAACAGAACCATCTGCATTATAATAGCTACCATCTCCCTTATAAACGTTACGAAGATAATATTCGTTTATCTGATGTCCTTCTATAACACGAGTACTACTACCTGTTGAGACTTCACCTATATTAGTATGATATACTTTATTACCTTCCTCATCAACAGTCCATCCTTCTTCCAGTTTACCTTTAAATTTAGTAACTTCATTATGATTATAAGCAAAATTTCCAGTTACAGAATAGTGGAATCCACCAATATTATCCTGCCATCCTAATGTTACTTCAACTCCTTTATTATTTACTGTTGCAATATTTTGATAAGGTTTCGTCTTATCACCAATTGAAGGAAGTAAATCCGGCTGATACAAGATATCATCTGTATTCTTATCATATAAATCAGCTGTAAAATTCAAACGTCCATTCAAGAATGTTGCATCAATACCCAAGTTCGTAGAGTAGTAGACTCCCATTGTAATAGAACATTCGATAATTTAGTCGCAGCCAAACCTGTCGTTAATAAATTACCAAAAACATAATTTACATTATTATAAACCGCCTGATAAGGATAATTACCTACTTCTGAATTTCCTAATTTACCCCATGATAAACGTATCTTCAGATTATCCAGCCATGAACGTGTTTTCTCCATGAAACTTTCTTCACTAATTCGCCATGCACCTGAAAAAGACGGAAAGAATCCCCAACGATTATCTTTATAAAAACGTGAACTTCCATCATAGCGGAAATTTCCTTCTAACAAGTAACGTGATTTATAACCATATGTAACACGTCCAAACACAGATCGGGAAGCATAATCTGTTGCTGAACCTCCAATAGAAGTCATATCTGTTGCGTTATCAAACTGATTAAACTGATCACTGATCAATCCTTTCTTTGAAGCATCCACATCATAACTATTATAATATACTTCTTGATATCCTAACAAAGCCGTGATATCATGACTCTGATTAATTGTCTTTGCATAATTCAGCAAATTCTCCAACGTATATTTATAGTCAGACTGGTATCCAAAACTTGTAGATAACTGACTTGCATTAGGAGCTCCACCATCAGGTTGTGTTCCATCACTAAAACGAGTTTGTCCAACAGATGTACCCCAAGATTTAGTCTCATAGATATAGCGATTATAGTTAAAATTAAAATCATAACTTAATCCTTCTATGATCTTTATTTTACTATATATCGTCGTATTAAAACGATTATATCTTTTAAAACCGTCGGAACGTGCCAGCTTATACAAAGGATTATTAGCTGTAGATCGCTCATCAGAACATTCAGGATAGCCAAAGCGATTCTCTCCTTCTCCCCATATAGGATAAGTTCCGGCCGTAGACTGGCGTAAGAAAGTATTAGCATTTGAAAAATCAGCAACTTCTTTATCTTGTTGAGAGGCATAAGTACGCGTTCCAACGGTTAACCATTTAGTCGGATTAGCTTCAACATTTGCACGAATAGAATAACGTTTCATACCCGTATTATCAACAATACCTTGATTATCCATGTACCCCACAGACATTTGGAAACGTATCTTTTCAGATCCTCCATTTACCGACAGATTATGGTCATGCACCATTCCATTGGTAAATAATTCTCTAGCCCAATCCGTATTAGGATATGCTACATAATTAGGCACTCCATTCTCTGTTACTCCATTAGGATCTAAAGACTTTTCTCTCCATAAATCAATATTACTTTGTGAAAATAAAGGAGTACTACCTACATTGACACACGACTCATTCATCAATTCCATGTAATCAGCGTAGTTAGACATCATTTCAATTAAATTAGAAGGCTTAGCAAAAGATATTCTACCGCTATAATTCACTCGAATTTTATCTCTGTCACCTTGTTTGGTCGTAACTAAAACGACACCATTGGCACCAACGAACTCATAGATAGCACAAGAAAGCAGCATCTTTAGAATGGATATGTTCTCAATATCTTGAGGATTTAAAGCATCCAAAGTTCCTTCCATACCATCAATAATTACCAACGGACCAGCCTCATTTAATGTACCGGTACCACGAATACGTAAAGTTGCGCCATCAGAACCAGGCTCTCCAGAACTCTGCATAGCTTGCAGACCTGGGCTCAAACCAGCTAAAGCAGCTGATACTGTAGTAATAGGACGAGATTTAGCTTGTTCTTCAAAATCAACTGAAGCTACAGAACCTGTCAAATTTACTTTCTTTTGTGTTCCATACCCAACAACAACGACTTCATCCAACAATTCCGTATCTTCTTTTAATGTTACAGCTAAATCACGAGTTGCTGAAGTTATTTTAATTTCTTGCTTTTTATAGCCAACAAATGATATTTCTAAAATACAATCTCCTGAAACCTGTAAAGAGAAGTTTCCATCAAAATCTGTTATTACACCATTAGTTGTTCCTTTCTCCAAAACATTGGCTCCAATAACAGGTATACCTTCTGGATCAACAACTGTACCTTTAATAGTCCTTTGCTGAGCTACTCCGGTAACTATGGAAGAAGGTAATATTTCTGCATTACTTTCAATAGCTCCCATAGTTCCAGAAGTAACTAATGTCAGCGATGCTCCCAAAACAAATCTACTAGTCCAAGAGCGATAGTCATTGAATGTTATTTTTCATAAATATATGGTTAAAATGTTTTTCGAAAACAAATATACCCCTATTTAATTTGCCCTTTATTAAAATTATCCTTAATACATAAACAGATTTTCCTTTCAGCACCCCAACCTGCTAAAACTAAATTAAACGCAGGCTAAATGGACAATTTGGTCACTTTTTATGAACAATATTACTATTCATTTACTATGAAAACAAAGTACCTTGCATATATAATCACTAAAAAGAAAAAAAAATGAAAACGAGAACTGATTCTTCTGACCTTATTGAGCCTGCTCCTTTTCCCAGGAATTCATGCCTCTGGTTCCAAGTCTTCTTCTCCTGCTCTGGAAGTAAATATAGACTGGACCAAGTTTATGAGCGAGCAGGATATGATCTGGGAAGTACTTCCCCAGGCATGGTATGAAGCTCCGTTCATGGGGAATGGAACTTTGGGACTTATGGTCTGGTATGAACAAGCTGAATGCCATCCGGCTGGAAACCGGAAACAGTCTGGTCCATGATCATCGTCCGGAAAAGGGATTGTTTGGCAATCCACGCCTTCTGACAGGACACTTCCTGCTTCAGCCTCAGGGGAAAATAACTGGAGGAACCATACGGCTTGACTTATGGAATGCGGAAATGAGAGCTGAGATACAGACAACTGAAGGAAGTTTTCAGCTGGAAGCTATGGTTGAATGCCGCCACTCCTGTTAATTCAAACAAGATGGAAATTACAGAAGGAAGAAAACATTTCCATAAAATGGGATACCGGCCTCAGCAATAGTCCACGCTACCAGTACGGACTAACTCCTGCCGGAAGCTGGATGAAAATGCCTGAAAGTTACACCGAAAATCCTCCGGCAAAAGTAAAGCTTTCCCCCAAAGGAGGAATAAGCCTGCAAACCTTACCCGCCGGAGGAGAAACTGCCATATACTGGCAAACAGACAAATCTTCGGAATGGCATGAGCTATGGATCAATGTAGCACATTCCTATCCGGAAAGGAATGCATGCAAAGTAGCCGAAGAAACAGTCATTCGTGTACAACAACAAGGATGGAATTCACTCAGGACAACGCATCAGCAATGGTGGCATAACTTCTATCCGGCCAGCTTCTTCTCTGTTGACGACGGCATTAAAGAAAGTTTCTACTGGATTCAGCTGTACAAACTTGCTTCAGCACACGTGCCGACGGGGCATTAATTGACAATTACAGGTCCCTGGCTGACCGTCACTCCCTGGCCTAATGCGTGGTGGAACTTAAATGTCCAACTGACTTACTGGCCTTTAAATACATCCAATCATCTGGATCTCGCCCGATCACTCGAAAATGCAATCTATGGCAACATAGAAAACCTGCGTACAGATATTCCGGAACCTTACCGTCATAACTCATTAGGCATCGGAAGAACTTCCGATCTGGAATGTGCATCCGAAACCGTAGGAGTCCCAGGAAAAGATCCAACGGCTGAAATCGGACTGTTGACCTGGACATGCCACAATCTATGCTGATTTACCGTCACAAAATGGATGATCAACTATTGAAAGAACATCTGTTTCCTGTTCTGAAAGGATCGGTCAATTATTACCTGCATTTCCTTTATAAAGGGAAGGATGGCCGGCTGCATCTGCCGGTTACTTACTCTCCGGAGTATGGATCAGCAGAAGACTGCAATTTTGATCTGGCACTCTTAAAATGGGGATGTCAGACTCTGACTGAGATCTGTAAGCGATTAGGCATCAAAGACCGTCAGGAAAAAGAATGGAGGGACATTCTAAAGAATCTAACTTCATTTCCCTGTAACCAAGACGGGCTGATGATCGGACGAAATGTTCCATACAGTTCATCTCATCGTCATTTCTCTCACCTCATGTCTGCATATCCGCTTCATCTGCTCAATCCGGAAAATCCGGAAGAGCGAGCACTTATCGAACGCTCACTGACTCACTGGCTGAGTAAACCGGAAGGACTCCGCGGGTACTCTTTTACAGCAGCATTCTCTCTTTATTCTACGTTAGGACAAGGAGATAAAGCCCTGGAGCACTTAACTGATCTCTTTGACAAACTGCTCGGAGTAAATACACTCTATCAGGAGTCAGGCCCTGTCATCGAAACGCCCTTATCCGGAGCTCAGTCGGTCCACGACATGCTGTTACAAAGCTGGGGAAACAAAATACGTGTCTTTCCCGCTGTCCCCTCTTTGTGGAACAACCTGAATTTCCACAACTGGCGTACAGAAGGAGCTTTTCTGATCAGTGCACGCAGAACAAATGGAAAAACGGAATTCATCCGGATTTTGAGTGAAGCTGGAGAACCTTGTACCATCGTTACAGACATACAGAAACCGATCTTTGAAGGTAAACGAAATTTCCAAACTCAGCAAACAGCCCCGAATACCTACGTCATAGACCTGAAAAAAGGAGAAGAAGTATTTATCAGAAATTACGATACTCCAACAACCTTCACGATCAGTCCACAGACAGGAGATTCTCATCTTTCAAGAGTCTATAATCCTTTCGGGAAAAAAGCACTGCACTGATCTTCCGTTTTTTACAAATAATACGATGGAATCGTACAATTATACAAAAGAAAGTAGAAATGGAAAAAATCATAGGTTTTTCCGTACAATAGCATCAGTTCCCTCACAGGGAAATGCACTAATATTGCGACTGAAAAGAATTGTCATTTTAATAGATAAACCAAAACCATGAAGAAACTGAAAAACAAAATCCTTATCGGATGTGCATGCATGTTGGCATCAAGCTTTACAGGTTGTGCTCCTCAAAAACAAGATCAGAAAGAATCTTCCTGCCTCAGGCCGCACTTCAAAATGCAACACGTCAGCTGACTCTTTCACTGGACAGCACAGGACGTGACGGAAATGTTCGCACTCCCGTCACTCTCACTCCGTCCGGCAAGGTTTATTACTGTTCTCCCGAAGACTGGCGGAGCGGATTTTATGCCGGCAGTCTGTGGTATCTGTATGAACTGACGGCAGACACAGCCTGTTGAACCCTGCCATCCGTCACACCGAAACTCTGGAAAGCGCCAAAAACCTGACCTGGCATCATGATATCGGATTTATCATCAACTGTAGTTTCGGAAATGCCCTCCGTCTGACAGGCGACCGCCGCTATGCAGAAGTCATGACCCAGGCTGCACGTTCTCTCTGCACCCGCTTCCGCCCCGCAGCAGGAGTAATCCAAAGCTGGGATGTCAACGGCAACAGCTGGCAGGCCAAACGGGGATGGAAATGTCCCGTCATCATAGACAACATGATGAATCTGGAACTTCTTTTCGAAGCAACCAAACTGACAGGCGACTCCACCTTCTGCCGCGTAGCCCTCTCGCACGCCGACCGCACTCTGAAGGAACAGTTCCGGCCCGATGGAAGCTGTTTCCATGTAGTTGACTATGACCCTCAGGATGGCACCGTACGCAGCCGTCAGACCGCTCAGGGATATGCTGACAGTTCTGCCTGGTCACGCGGACAGGCATGGGCCATCTACGGATATACCGTCTGCTACCGTGAGACCGGCCGGCAGATCTATCTGGACCAGGCGCTCAAGACATTCAATTTCATGAAAAATCATCCTCATATGCCCGCTGACCTCGTTCCTTACTGGGACATGGACGCTCCCGGCATTCCGAACGAACCCCGCGATGCATCTTCAGCGGCAGTGATTGCCTCGGCTCTCTACGAGATCAGCACCTTCGATGTTCCGCAGGCTGAAGAATACCGGACATACGCCGACAGCATCATGTCATCGCTCACTTCGCCGGACTATACGGCTGCTCCGGGCACTAACGGACTGTTTCTGCTGATGCACAGCGTAGGAAGCATCCCCCACAACAGCGAAATCGACGTGCCGCTCAACTATGCGGACTATTACTACATGGAAGCGCTCAAGCGCCGCAATGATATAGACAAGGCATCTAATAAATAATTCCTTATAAAAATAAGACCATGAAAAAGAACTTGACACAAACCTTGAAAATTTGCGCAGCAGTTCTTCTGCTAATAAGCTGGACAGAAAACATACAAGCTGCCATACATGCAGGAAACAACTCCTGTTCAGAAACAAACCTGAAGAATGAAGCTTTAGAACCACAAAGAATTGCTAAGCATGCAATCTTGATTGCTCTTGACGGATGGGGAGCTTACAGTGTACCTAAGGCCCAAATTCCACATATCAAATCGCTTATGAAACAAGGATGCTATACACTCCATAAACGTTCTGTACTACCTTCATCCTCAGCTATCAACTGGGCATCCATGTTTAACGGTGCCGGAACAGAAATGCACGGATATACAGAGTGGGATCCCGTACACCAGAAATTCCTTCAATGGTAGTCAACGAACGAGGAATCTTTCCCACTATTTTTTTCTCTATTCCACGAGCAAATGCCAAAAGCCGAAACAGCCTGTCTATTCGAATGGGAAGGTATCAGATATCTCATTGATTCTTTAGCCGTAACCTATCCTGAGCGTGCTATGGAATACGACAAACAACCGGATCAACTCTGCACTATGGCCGAAGAATGCATCAATCGTCATAAACCAACCTTTCTTGCAGTCTGCTTTGACCAACTGGATCATACAGGACATGCTGATGGGCACGATACTCCAGCCTACTATGCGACACTAGAACGTCTGGATACTTATGTGGGACGCATCATTGAGGCACTTAAACAGGCTGGCATTTATGATGATACAATCATTATGATGACAGCTGACCATGGAGGAATAAACAAAGGACACGGAGGAAAGACCTTACAGGAAATGGAAATTCCATTCATCATCGCAGGCAAAAACATACGCCAGGGAGGTGAATTCAAAGAATGCATGATGCAGTTCGATACAGCCGCCACTATTGCCTACATTTTCGGGCTTCAGCAACCTCAGCCTGGATCGGGCGTCCCATGAAACAAGTGTTCCTGGATGAAACAAACAAATAATCAATCACCTTTTTGTATACAAGATAATGAACAGACATACCTCTTACACCATCTACAACAATATCCAGAGAGTACTGACAAACCGAATCCGTATTATCCTGATGATTGTGCTGGCCTGCGCCATGGCAGGGAATATTCAAGCCCGTAAAAAGACCGGATCTGTAACCAGCGACCGCCAGCAGTGGGCCGACCTCTGTTACCGCATCGCCCGGCCTGTGCTGGAAAACATGAGCAGGGGAGAACTCCAGAAGAACATGCAGCTGGAGCTGAGCCCAACCTGGGACGGACGCGACAGGCGGGTGGCCTACATGGAGACCTTCGGCCGCCTGATGGCAGGCATCTCCCCTGGCTCTCGCTGCCCGACGACGACACCCCCGAAGGACGCCGCCGCAGCCAGCTCCGTCAGTGGGCGCTGAAGGCATACCGCAACGCCGTCGATCCCGCAAGCCCCGACTGCCTGCTCTGGAAAGGCCCCACGCAGATTCTGGTGGACGCAGCCTATCTGCCGAAAGCTTCCTGCGGGCTCCCGAAGCCACCTGGAAGCAGCTCGACAAAGAAACGCAGCAGCGCTACATCCAGCGTTTCAAGGAACTGAGAGTGATCCGTCCGGCCTACAACAACTGGCTGCTCTTCCGCGCCATGACCGAAGCCTTCCTGATGAGCATCGGCGAAGAAGCCGACCAGTATGCCCTGACCGTTGCCGTCAACAAGATCAACGAATGGTATCTCAGCGACGGATGGTACTCTGACGGACCGGAGATGGCCCTCGACTATTACAACTCCTACGTCATCCATCCCATGTACATCGAAGTGCTCGAAACCTGCAAGGCTTGCGGCTTCTGGACCCCGTCACCCCGCAGCTGGCCGTCAGACGCATGCAGCGCTTCAACGTGTTCCTCGAACGCCTGATCTCTCCCGAAGGCACTACCCGCTTTCGGACGCTCCGTGGTCTACCGCATGGGAGCCTTCCAGACCCTGGCCATGGCCGCCTGGAAATACGGACTCCCCGAAGGAATCAGCAACGGACAGGTGCGCAGCGCGCTGACCGCCGTCATGAAGAACATGTTTGCCGTGGAAGGAAACTTCAACTCTTCGGGCTTCCTGCAGCTGGGCTTTGCCGGACACCAGCCTGGCCTGGCCAACTACTACACGAACAACGGAAGCCTGTATATGACCTCGCTCGTGTTCATGCCCCTGGGACTGCGGCCGATCATCCTTTCTGGACAGATCCCGCCGAGCCGTGGACCTCGCAGAAGGCATGGAGCGGACAGCCCTTCCCCATCGACGGACACCACTCGCTGCGGACAGAATAAAGACAACCCTTAAAAAAACAAACAATATCTGATCTTATGGTAAACTTTTCACTTGAAGGTAAGACAGCTCTGATCACCGGAGCTTCTTACGGCATAGGATTCGCCATCGCCACAGCTTTCGCCGGGGCAGGCGCAACCATCGTTTTCAATGACATCCGGCAGGAACTGGTCGACAAGGGACTGGCTGCCTACCGCGAAAAAGGAATCCGGGCCCACGGATACGTGTGCGACGTGACCGACGAGGAAGCGGTGAAAGCTTTCATCGCCCGCGTGGAACAGGAAGTGGGAACCATCGACATTCTGGTGAACAACGCCGGAATCATCAAACGCATCCCCATGTGCGAAATGTCGGCCGCAGAATTCCGCCAGGTGATCGACGTCGACCTGAACGCCCCGTTCATCGTCTCCAAGGCAGTCATCCCCGGCATGATCCGCAAGGGACACGGAAAAATCATCAACATCTGCTCCATGATGAGCGAACTGGGACGCGAAACCGTCTCTGCCTATGCGGCTGCCAAGGGCGGACTCAAGATGCTCACACGCAACATCGCTTCGGAATACGGCGAATACAACATCCAGTGTAACGGCATCGGGCCGGGCTACATCGCCACTCCCCAGACCGCACCACTCCGTGAACGTCGGGCCGACGGATCGCGCCATCCCTTCGATGCATTCATCGTGGCCAAGACTCCGGCTGCCCGCTGGGGAACTCCGGAAGATCTGATGGGACCGGCCGTGTTCCTGGCTTCCGAAGCATCCGACTTCGTCAACGGACACGTACTGTATGTCGACGGGAGGTATTCTGGCTTATATCGGAAAACAACCCAAATAACTCCGGTTCCCATGAACATGCACATCAGTCTTCCTTCCGTCATCCGGCGGAAAAGCATACCGGCAGGGCTTCTGGCTCTGCTGGCGGCCGGATGCGTCCCGGATTCCGGAACACAGGTCACGGTAGAAAATCCGCTTCCGTCCGACCGCGTAAACGAAATCGTGGAGATTCCTCTTTCCGCTCTCGGGCAGGAAGCGGGACAGGAGAACGGCAGCACGCTGGTCGTAACGGACGGCCGGGGAAAGCAGGTCCCGTCGCAGATCACATTCGACGGGAAGCTGATCTTCCCGGCCAGCGTGAAAGCCGGTTCCAGTGCCCGGTATCAGATCCGGAAAGGAAATCCCGACACCCTCTCAGTCATAGCCTGCGGACGGCATTATCCGGAGCGCATGGACGATATCGCCTGGGAAAACGACAAGGCGGCCTACCGGGCATACGGTCCGGCGCTGGAAGCAAGCGGCGAACGGGCATGGGGATATGATGTCTTTACCAAATCGGTCAGTGAACCGGTTGTGGAGATGCGCTATGCACGCGAACTCGATCCGCAGGCACGCGCACAGATCAGTGCCTGGCGGAAAGAAGGCAGAAAAGAACAGGCCGACAGTCTGGCACAGACCATTTCCTATCACGTTGACCACGGAAACGGAATGGACTGCTACAGCGTCGGGCCGACATTGGGTGGAGGTACGGCAGCCCTGATGACCGCCGACTCCATGCTGATCTATCCCCGCTGCTACAAGGAGTATGAGATACTGGACAACGGCCCCCTGCGGTTCACCGTACGGCTGAAATATGCTCCGTTCACTGCCGGAAGCGACACTTCCGTCGTGGAAACCCGCCTGATCAGTCTGGACAGCGGTTCTCACCTGAACCGTACGGAAGTCAGCTACGGCGGACTCCGGCAGAGCCTGGCCGTCGCATCCGGCATCGTCATCCACCCGCAGAACCCGGACGGCTACGTCTGCCAGCCGGACAAAGGATACGTGGCCTACGCCGACTCAAACCGACAATCCGCACGGGAACAACGGAATCATCTATCTGGGAATGGTCTTCCCCCAGCCTTTGGCTCACGCTGCCCCCCAATGGTTCACCCCCGATGAAAGGAAACAGCACGGCGGGGCCCTGGGACATGTTCTCGGCATCGGAACGTATCAGCCGGACTCCACGTGGACTTATTACTGGGGAAGCGGATGGAGCAAAGCAGGCATCGGTCCATGGAACAGTGGAACGCCTG
>ENA-OQAN01001090-OQAN01001090.1-human-gut-metagenome-genome-assembly--contig:-NODE-1090-length-12511-cov-2.180152_pt1 | contig 12511 bp, 16 predicted proteins | sample MGYA00242735_ERZ504527 | MGnify/ENA primary metagenome ERZ504527 (study PRJEB26092, sample SAMD00036230) | human gut metagenome | host: Homo sapiens | study: EMG produced TPA metagenomics assembly of...
CCAGAATATCAATGAAATTTCATGAAATATTGGTTCAAAAACGTAGCTGATAACATTTATATTTATCCCAAATCGACTCCCAGGAATTTAATTTTGCAAACCAGAACCTCAGATTGTAATTCAGCTTATATACTTACGATATTGGTTTGCAATATTTTATATGGAATAAAATGTAAAAAATAGTTATTGTAAATATATGGTTTTTCTGGTAATATAAGAAACATAAGTCGATTTATAAAAACATAGTACATTTCAACAAAAAAACAAATCAAACAAGCAATTCTTAAAATTCAAACACTGTAACTACAGTCATGTATAATATTGCAGTTCTACAATTAAGAATTTCAGTTCAGAATTGAAGAATTTATGCACACAGGAGGATAACCTATGGCAGAAAAGCTAAAGAATAAAGTTACCGATGGTTTCAAAAAGGTCATCCCTACGGAGAACTCCCACCTTGTATCCATGTAGGTATCTTAAATTTCAACCAGATGATAAGCCCAAATTATTACCATAAATTCTGTCTCATGGATGAGAAAACGAAGGAGATATATAGTAGAAAATTTCAATTTCATATGTTAGAATTAAAGAAATTAAAGTATGCAAAAGAGAAACAACAAAGAAAGCCATTATATCAATGGGCAAAACTGATAGCTGCACAAACATGGGAAGAACTAGAGCAGGAATCAAAAGGTAATAAATACATGGAAAGGGCGCTGGAAGAGATGATAAAAATCAGTCAGGATGAAATGGAAAGATACCTATATCTACGAGAAGAAATGGCAGAAAGCGATAGAGTCAGCAGATACAAAGTGCAAAAAGGATTGGACGTAAGGAAGGAAAAAAAGAGGGAGAAATACTAAAATTAATAGCCAATAACGTATAACATACACACCGTGGTGGTTTGAATAGCCGTCCGTGTATATGAGAAAAACAAAATAATAATATAAATGATCCAAGAACCATTGAAATTTTGCCGTTATTTTGACAGGTTCGCAGCAAGCTTGGTGTGCTGCCTGAGCGAAGCGAGACAAGGAAAGCTTGCGGATAAGCGACCTGTCAAAATGATGTGCATAAATTTCCTGGTCTGGATCCTTTATTATTTTGTTTTTCTCATATACACTCCCCACGACTACCATTTCAAACTACAAATTACAATTTACATCTTCCAATTAGCCGCCTCCACCTGCAATTCCACCATATGTCGATAAATCCCATCACAAGCTTTCAATTCATCCGGCGTTCCGTTTTCAGTCAGCAACCCCGTCTTTCAACACAACAATCTTATCAGCGCCATCCACAGTTCTCATTCGATGTGCAATAATTAATACAGTCTTATCCTTGATTAATTTTGATAATGCTTCCTGTATCAATGATTCATTATCTACATCCAAAGATGCCGTCGCTTCGTCCATCAGGATGATTGGTGCATCTTTTAAGAATGCTCGTGCTATCGAGATTCTCTGGCGTTCTCCGCCGGATAGTTCTGAGCCGTTTTCTCCGATCATGGTATCCCATTTCTGTGGCATTTTCTCGATAAGTCTTCACAGTTTGCTAATTTTGCTGCTGCCATAACTTCTTCGTCTGTTGCATCTTTTCTTCCGATTCGGATGTTTTCCATAATCGTGTTGTTAAATAGTGTTACATCCTGAAATACAATGGAATATAGTGATAATAATGTTTCTGGATCGATCTTAGAGATATCCATGCCTCCGACCGTGATCGTTCCTTTGTTGATATCCCAGAATCTTGCAGCTAATCTTGATACGGTTGTTTTTCCACTTCCGGATGGTCCGATCAGTGCGGTTACTTCGCCTTGTTTTGCGGTGAAGCTTACGTCTTTTAAGATCTGTTCATTTCCATCGTAAGAAAATCCTACGTGATCAAAGTTGATGTCATATCCCTGATTGCTTAGTGTTTTATTTCCATCCTGTTCTTCGTGGCTTAAGATTTCATCCATTCGTTTGCACTGTGTGTCTGTAGAGATGATCGCGGATAAATTCTCTAATGCTACCTGGAATGGATCGTACATCCTTGATACGACCAGCAGATACATGAAGAATGTTAATGCATCGATTTCTCCTTTTGCAAATAAGATTCCTCCGACTAAGGTTGTCGTTCCGATTCCTACTTTTAAGATCAGCTGTGACAGGCATACGAACATTGCGTTGATCGCTTGGATACTACGGCGTGTTTTTCAACAGCCTGAATCTTTTTGTTTAAGCCTTCCATATAGGTATTTGTTGCGTTGTATGATTTTAAATCTCTAACGGTTTCCAGCCCTTCCTGAATTCCATCCTGGCATTCCAGTTTGTATTTCATTGCATTTTCATTTAATCGGTGTGAAATTGGTCTTGCACCGAATACAACAAAAAATGCAACTGGTAATACCCATACAGCTGCCAATGTCATTTTTACATTGAAAAAGAATAAACAGATCGTTACGATCGTTGTGGAACACATGGAACCGAATAACTGTGGGAAAAAGTGAGAACTTGCTGTTTCCAGCCATGCACAGTCTCCCATGATCGTACTTGTAAGGTCTGCAAGGTCCTTTTTACCGAAAAATGATAATGGAATCTTTCTTAATTTCTCTGCCAGTGTACGTCTTCTGACTCCACTTTCCACATAAGTTGCGAGGAATGTTGCGTTGTACTGGAAGTATGTTGTAATAATAATCAACAATATTGAAATAACCATTCCTCCGATATACATTGGCAATTTTGAACTTGGAATTCCACCATTTAAAATATCAGATGCTAGCAGATATAGAAGTCCGACTGGAACCATAAATGCTAAGTTTGCAATTGTTACGATGATGACCGCTTTAATCATATCATTGACACCCTGTTCAGAAAGGGCATATTTATGTTTTAATCTTTCTCTCATAATTATAATACACCCCCTACTTCCAGTTCACTGATTTGTTATATTCTTCCCACATATGGCGTAAATGCCGTGACTCTTTAATAATTCGCCGTGGCTTCCTTCTTCTGCGATCGCTCCGTCTTTCAAAACATAGATACGGTCTGCATTTGTAACGGTTGATAATCGGTGGGCGATCATGATGACGGTCTTGTCTTTTGATAAGTTTTCAAACGCTTTCTGTACTTTCTGTTCGTTATCTGGATCTGCAAATGCAGTTGCTTCATCAAGGATCAGAACTGGAGCATTTTTAAGAAATGCTCTGGCAATTGAAAGTCTCTGTGCTTCACCACCGGATACATGAATTCCTTTGGCTCCGATCATTGTATGGACGCCGTCTTTAAATTTGTCGATGATATCCATACACTGCGCATCTTTTAATGCCTGCATAACTTCCTCGTCGGTTGCATCTGGTTTTCCAAGTCTGACATTTTCAAGGATGGACATCTTTAATAATTTGCTGTCCTGAAATACATAAGAAATCTGATTCATAAGTTCACTGCTTGTGATATCTCTCACATCAACGCCGCCGATCTTTACGCTTCCTTCTTTGACATCCCAGAATCTTGCGATCATGGATGCTAAGGTTGTTTTACCGCCGCCAGAAGGTCCAACAAATGCGACATGTTCTCCCGCTTTGATCTCAATGGAAATATGATCGACTGCATTTTTCTTTGCCCCTTCGTATGCAAATGTTACATCCCGAAGAGATACGGAACTGTCTTTGGGAATCTGTCCGTTGGTTGTCTCTTTTAATGACTGTCTGTTCATCACATCACCCATACGTTTTAATCCATCAACGACCTGCATCTGCTCTGCCTGCGTTATGCAAGTTTCATTAATGTTGTTGTTAAAATTGGTGTGATGATGATATAGAATAATAAGTTTAACCCAAATGCTGCTGTGATCTCATGTCCGCCAAATACATAGGCTGCAATGATGATAAATACAAAAATGGAATTGACCGCTGTTGTAAATCCAACCATTGGTTTTCTCATTCTTTTCGTAAATCCCAGTGTCCATTTTTCATATTCATCAATTGCTTCTTTGAATCTCTTAAATGAAAATACCGTCTGTCCAAATGTTTTGACAACTGGAACTCCACGAATATATTCAACCGCTTCTGCTGACATGACTTCCAAGGAATTCTGATACTGTTTCATACTTTCTGCCAGATCTTTTCCACTCATGGAACTCATGAATACGAATCCGATCGCTGCCGGGATCAGACACATGATTCCTAACCTCCAGTCAAAGACTGCCATTAAGATGATAAGTCCGATCGGTGTTGCCTTGGAAACTGCTTTATCTGGAAGGGTATGTGCCAGATATGTTTCTGTTGCTGCACTGGAATCTATGACGATCTTTCGAATCTTACCAGTTCCTTCGCTTTCAATATATCCTAATGGTAATGTCATGATGTGGTTCATCATTGCTGTTCTCATCTGTGCCTGTACATGGAATGCTGCGATATGAGAGCACATGAGGCCCGCCATATAGATGATCATTCCAAGAATCGCAAATCCTACCGCACGCCATCCATAAGTGCTGATTCCTGCTGCCTTTGAGAAATCAAATCTGACTCTTAACACTTCCTGCATCACTTTCCAGATATAATAAAATGGAACTAACGCAACAAATGCACTGATCGCTGCAAGAATGGTTGAGAGAATGCTTAAATATTTGTAACTGCCTGCGAAATGGTATAACTGCTTTGTCAGGCTTTCTTCTTTTTCTTTCTTTTCTTCCATTATATTCACCTCCGTAAATTATTTATTGTCGGACAATTCCATCTGTCTGCTGTCCTTATTTAAATTGTGCTTGCGCTTATATTCAAGCGGTGCAGCCCCGTAATAATTCTTAAATGCTTTTGCAAATCTTGATTGTGTCGCAAATCCTACTGCATCACTGATCTCTGATATTTTCATTGAATTTTTCAGAATCAATTCTGCTGCCTTTTTCATTCGGATCTCATTCAATAATTCGCTGTATCCTCTTCCATATACTCCCTGGAAATAATTCTTAAGACTTGTCTCACTGATTCCAAAATGTTTCGCAAGTGTCGCTGCAGAATATCGTTTGCTTAAATCTTCTGTCAGAATATCCATGGTCTTTCTCGCAATCTGAATCTGTGAACCTGAGTAGTACACCCTGTTTGTCTCCACTGCATCCCTTTTGCTGCAAAGAACCTGAAGCCACCGGCTGACATCCACCGCAAGAAGATTCATATCTGCATCTGCTTCAATGTCATCTTGAATCACTCTCACTGCCTGTTCAATTCTTGCATCTGCTTTTGAAATAAATGGTGTCTCTCTTCCCAGAAACCGTTCTTTTAATTCAACGCTCATTTTGGTATTCCTGCCATTTAATGACAGTTCTTTGTCAAGTTCTGGACATGGATACAAGATCAACTCCATTCCATGATACTGTGCTCTTGGATAGTAAAATTTATCCGCTTCTCTTGAAGCAGTCCCATAGTCGATTGAATATTCCCCGGTATCCACATAAGTACCGCCACCATTTTTCAAAAGAACCTCGCACTTGCCAAGGAAACTGAAATTCACTGTCATGACCGCTTCCCCTTCGTAGGCCTGAATCTGGACTTCTGGGATTCTTCTTGATCTGATATCAATATACAAAAGCTCCAGATATGAGCTGATCCGATAACAGACGATCTTTCCTTTCTCTCCTGAAAAATCTGATGGCAGGATTACTTCTCGTTTCTCATTCATGAAAAACTCCTTCTCTCTTCCTTTCTTTTATAATTTACGGTTATATGTTAGTATACACTAACTTTTGATTCAAGAACAAAACAGCAAAATAGCTCCTTTTAGCATCTGGTTTGTTCTTGATTTTGTCTTTTTGGTAAAAAGAATCCTGTTTTATGGAATCTCCTGCAAACAAAAAAGGAAAGGATCATCACAAAACATGATAATCCTTTCCAATTTGTTTAAAATTTCAAATTCTAAATCTCATTATTTTCTAATAATATCAGTTGCACTAAAGACTTTATCACCTTTGCCTGCTTTCACACCCTTAGCTTCTAACAGCTCGGATACTGTACAAACTTCATATCCTTTCTTCTTAAGGATTGGTAATACTTTCTCTACTGCTGCAACGGTTGGTTTATGAATATCATGCATTAACACGATATCTCCGTCTTTTTGCATGTTTTAAGATTGTTTTAACAGTTGCATCTGTGTTCTTTGTCTTCCAATCTAAGGTATCAACACTCCAAAGGATCAGTGGTGCATCAATTCCTTTTTTAACATTCTCATTGATCGCTCCATATGGAGGTCTTACGCTGACTGGTTTACTTCCACATGCTTTGTAGATCGCATTCGCTGTCTTGTCTTCCTGTTCTCTTACCTGTGCAGCACTTAACTTTGGAAGGTATGTATGATTCCATGTGTGGCTTGATACTTCATTACCTGACTCTAAGACTTTCTTGACTGTCTCTGGATAATAATTTGCATTCTGTCCTAACATGAAAAATGTTGCTCTTGCATCGTTCTTCTCTAATGCTGCTAATACTCTTTCTGTATTTCCTTTTAATGGACCATCATCAAATGTAAATGCGATCAGTTTCTTTGTCTTATCGATCTTTCTTGGAACGTAGAGTGATTTCTTCAATTCTTTGCCTGTTCCTTTACCGAGCAGATCATCATTTGCCTTTACCATGTATTCTCCCATGGATTTGTTCACTGATGCATAACTTGTTCTTCCGAATCTTGTCGTTACAAAAAATATTCCTGCTGCTATCACCAGGATAATGATCAGTAGTGCTGCAACTCTTCCTTTGTTGATGCGTCTTCTTTTTCTTCGTCTTGCCATTGTACCCTTCTTCTTTCCTTATGATTTTAATAATTGAAATGTATCTACATCCACAAGTCCAAGGTCTGTCAGTCTTAATGATGGAATCACTGGAAGTGCCATAAATGATAATGTGATAAATGGATCAATATCTCTGGATATTCCTAGTTTCCATGCCTTCTGTAACAGCTCATCGATACCTTTCTGGATGTCTTTCGCCGGTTTCTGGCTTAAAAGCCCCGCAACCGTCAGCGGTAAAGTACCTAAAACTTTGCCTTCAGATACCAGTGCGTATCCTCCCTGAATCTCCTCTATCGTCTGTACAGCTTTGATGATATCTTCGTCATTATCTCCTGCCGCAATGATGTTATGTGAATCATGTGCTACAGATGTTGCGATCGCACCGTTGGTTATCCCATATCCCTTGATCGGTGCCGCAGCTGCATTGCCTGTTCCACGGTGACGTTCAAATACACATAATTTAGAATATTCACTATCTGGAGTAAATAACCCCTCCTTTGATGGAACCTCTTCCTGTAAAACTTCGTGACGATCTGCCTGGGATCATTCCGATCACAGGGATCTTTCCTTCTGCTTCTACCTGAATCTTATCTTTGGAGATATCCTTTAATACAACGGTATGAAGCATGGATTCATTCACTGGTTTTGCTTCTTTTGTAAAGAATTCCGTGTTCACAATTCTTCCTTGTTTGTATACAGAATGTACTTCGACACTCTCCAAAGAATCAAGGATCACGATGTCCGCATCTTTTCCCTCTTCTAATACTCCGATATCATTTAAACCATATGTCTTTGCAGCATTATATGTTGCCATCTTTACCGCTGATATTGGATTCATTCCAAGTTGGATACTCTTCTTTATATTGTAACTAATATTTCCTTCATTTTCAATAGTATCAAGATGTTTATCATCGGTACAGAACATAAAATGTGCAATAAATTCTGGTTCTTTGACAAGTCCCGGAACTATATTTTCTACATTCCTTGCTGCACTTCCTTCACGAACTAAGATTTTCATGCCTGCAAGACATTTTTCTTTGGCTTCTTCAAAAGATGTACATTCATGATCTGTCATAACTCCTGCTTCCACATATGCCTTTAAGTCTTCTCCGCTAAGGCCCGGTGCATGTCCGTCAATGACCATTCCTTTACACAGCTCTAATTTCTTCATGATCTGCTCTTCTTTGCTTAGAACCGCTGGATAACACATCACTTCTCCAAGTCCTAAGACAAGCGGATGGTCCTTCCACTGCTTCATATCTTCCGCCGTAAAATCTGCCCCATTTGTCTCAAATGGTGTCGCTGGAATGGATGAAGGCATCATGACATAGATTCCAAGTGGGGCATCGCCTGCTGCATCCAGAATGTATTCCATCGCTTCATTTCCTTTGACATTGACAAGTTCATGGGGATCTGCGATAACCGTCGTTGTACCATGCGGCATAACTGCTTTGGAAAATTCCATTGGTGTCGCCATACTAGATTCAATATGTACATGTGCATCAATGAATCCAGGTGTGATATATTTTCCTGTACAATCTATTACATTCTCCCCTGAAAAATGACCAATTCCTGCGATTTTCCATCTTTCACTGCAATATCTGCCTGAAGGATCTGTTCATTTTTCACATCAACGACATTTCCATTTTTAAAGATCACATCATACATCATTCTTCCTCCTTAAATTTTACGATTCCTACATAATATTTCTTATCTGTATCAAATAGCATACTCCAGTCGATTTCTTCGCACTCTCCACAATTCGACCAGATCAATTTCTCTTCTTCCTCATCAAATCCTGTGATCGTCACCCAGTGCCAGTTATCTTCTCTTAATTCATGCGCCGGATGTCTTAAGATCAGAAATGCAACTGGATGATCTTCCTTTAATGCTGGCAAGATAAAATCCAATGCCTGTTCTTTACTTTTGGGTAAAAATAACTGTTCTGAACTTAATGTGATTCCATGATCTTTTGCATATCTTTTGAAATCTTTCGCAAATCTCCCAATCAGTGGATATCCCATAAATCCAGGTTTCATATAGCGATACATCGTCTGCATCAAATTTAAATATTGTTCATAGTCTGCTGCTTTCTGACCATCTTTTATCGGATATAAATCTTTAAAATCTTCCGACTGAGTGCATAAATGGCTGCAATATTACTGCCTGTCACACTTCCACATCCTGCCAATCGCTGAAAATCTCCTGGAAACCATTCCTGATCGCCGCCATATCCTATGGTTTTACCGTCCTTTATGATCTGTGGACAGTGAAGTTCTTTCCTCATAGTCTGTCTTTCCTGTTATACTCTTAAATTCATTGAATTCTTTTATTTCTTTATGTTAAGATTGTTATCATTAGCAGATATGATCATTTACAATTTACAGAAAGGATGAGAACATCTATGAAAAATATCCTGATATCCTTATGTCTTGCACTATTTATCATCAGTGCATCCGTAACGATAACATTAAACTTCCGACCTTTATATTATCATGATATTTCCTCTTTGAAAATAGAAGAAACTTCCGGTTTTTCCAAAAAAGTGATCCGTGAAAATTATGATGCTTTGATTGATTATAATCAGTTCTTTTATTCTGGCAAATTAAAACTGACCTTGCCTATGTCAAGAGAGGGCAAGATTCATTTTGAAGAAGTAAAACGAATCTTTGTCGGTATCGAATATCTTTGCGTGATCACACTGATCTTATCTTGTTTCCTCATAAAGAGAAAAATAAGATCACGAAATATTGATTTTTTGAGATCAGCTTCTATTATAACTGTTTTATTACCCGTAATTGTTGGTATTTTATGTGCGGTCAACTGGGATGCCGCTTTTACTTTGTTTCATGAGATCATGTTTCGAAATGATTATTGGATTTTTGATGAAGCTACTGACCCTGTGATCATGATCCTTCCAGATGCATTTTTCCTTCACTGCGCCGTTATGATCATCTTACTAATCTTAATTGGCAGCTTACTTTGTATGGGATTTCGTTCTTTTTTTCGACACAGGTTTATGCTATAATGGATAGATATTAATTATTTGTTTCAAATGTTACATTTTTATTAAGTTAGGAGTTTAGCAATGAGACTATCAAAAATAAAAACAAAGGAAATCCGCTATGTAGTCTGGAAATACCGATTAAAACGATTTCTTCCACATATCTTAACACTTTGCCTTGCTGTTATTGTTGCTGGCGGAGCTTTAGTGCTTATTCGGTATATCATAAAAAGCATCAAAAGCAACTGGCAAAACAATCTGAGGTCCAGCGTGAAAAAGATGTTAACACTGCTCGTAAAAAGGCACAAAAAGAAAAAACAACACTGAAACCTTGGTATACTTACCACAGCATTGCCCATGCAATGGGCGGGCTTGATGGCAAAGATTATTTGAATTCCATCGATGCTTTTACCCTGCTTATCAGAAGGGTTATCGTGTCTTTGAAATGGACATCCTTCTTACTAAGGACAACGTTGCGATTGGGAAGCACCAATGGGGTTGTAAACTTTCTGATCCAACCAGTAAAAAAAGGCGATCCAGTCAGTTACCGTAAATTCAAAAATACTAAGATCTATGGGAAATATACACCAACTTCTTTCCTTGATGTATTGAATCTCATGGAAAAATATCCTGATTTCTATCTGATGACAGACTCAAAAAGCACAGAGCCTGCAGATGCCAAAAAAGAATTTAATGTTCTTGTACAGACAGCTAAAAAAGTCGGTAAAGAAGACCTCTTAGACCGTGTGATCGTTCAGGTCTACAATCAAAGAATGTACTGGGCTGTAAAAAGCATGCATCCATTCAAGCATTTTGTATACACCACTTACAAACAGCCAGATGCAGCATTTTATAAAGTCGTAAAGTTCTGTAAACAAAATGGTATTGAAGCGATCACTTCTCCTAAGAATGATATCAATGATTATCGTATGGAACTGCTTGCAAAACAAGGAATTTATTCATATACACATTCCGTGAATAATGCTTATTTTGCGAAAGAGTTTATGAAACTTGGGGTTTATGGAGTATATTCTGATTTTCTTAGCCCGGCACAGGTGAATAATAGTTATATTAGGGCGAATTGTCCGAAGTTTGCTTCACGGTATGTGAAGACGATATTGCCGGGGATCAATCAGTAAATCCTGTAGGTAGTCTTTAGTATATGTGACAGAAATAAGATAAGAACAAATATTTATAAGAAACCGATGGCAACACGCATATTTTAAGAGCGTTTTTACAAATCGCCTATCCGCGCCTGTTCCTTTGAAAACTCCCTCGCTGCGAGCCAAAATGCCCGCAGCTACGGTCAGACATTCAACCACAGGGCGCTGCGAATTTGTAAAAACGCACTTAAAATCTGCTAATCGTTGCCATCGGTTTCTTATAAATATTTGTTCTTATCTTATTTCTGTCACATAAAACTGAAGACTATTCAAACCACTACACAGTGTGTATGTTATATGATATTGGTTAATAATTTTTGTATTCATCAACTACTTCATAATTGCCCGATTATTAACGATTTTAATTATATCTTTGGTGCTCTATATAAGAATGTAAGTGTAAAAGGATTTTGCATTTCTTATCACCTCTTATCTATTTTTACTGTTCTTTACTATTCTTTACTGTTTTTATACTATTTTACTGTTCTTTACTGTTCTTTACTGTTTGTGTCAACATTCCAAATCTTATAGCATTATGATCAAAATTTAAGCCTCATCTGATTCCACTTTACTCCTCCATGCTCAGACTCAGACACTCCCTCATACTCAAATCCAAATTTCGCATAATAATGCACCAAATGATCCTTACAAGTAAGCACTAATCCTTTTCTTCCCTGCTTTCTTGCATCTTCGATCGCACATTTGATCAACTCTCCTGCATACCCATGTTTTCTGTATGCAGGTATCGTATTCACCCCAAAGATCATCTGCCACGCTCCACTTTCATTGTGCAATTGAGCTTTTGCATACATCTCATCTGTCAGATCTTCTTCATCCGTTACAAATCCATCTACAAACGCAATTAATTTATCTCCATCAAACATCAGCCAGAAATGATCAGCATAGTATTTTAATCGTTCTGCTAATTCTTCTCTTGTTGCTGCTTCTGCTGGTGGAAAGCATTCTGCCTCTACAGATGTTACTGCTTCTAGATCTTTGATTGTTGCGGTTCTTATATTCATATTTTCCCCTTTTTTGTTCCTTGTAGTTTATTATATGTATTTATTTTAACACGGTGTTATTGTATGATGTAAGTATAAATAAGTGGGGAACATTTTGGAATAGGAGGAAAGTAAAAAGTATGAAAAAGATAATTATAGGCGTGATGATCGTAATTTCGTTTGTATTTGTGCTAAAAATCAGTTGTGTTCAAGCACAAAATATTATGGGAGATGAAACATCACAAGAAGAAAATTGTGAACAATTAAACTGGACATTAGAAAACGGAATTTTGATAATATCTGGTCAGGGTAAAATACCTATGGATTTTTTGAAGATAATTCAATTGATCCAGACCAACCGAAAGACTGATTATAAAAAGAGGAATAACAGAAATTGAACCAGATGCATTTCGTGAGTGTAATAGTTTAAAAAAAATTACATTACCAGATGGATTGGAAACAATTGGACCCCGAGCATTTCAAGAGTGTCAGAACTTGGATTATATTGAAATTCCAGATACAGTTACTTACCTAGGAAGAGAAGCATTTCTGCTATGTAGCAAATTAAAATATGTAAAATTGTC
>ENA-OQAN01001091-OQAN01001091.1-human-gut-metagenome-genome-assembly--contig:-NODE-1091-length-12510-cov-2.341032_pt1 | contig 12510 bp, 14 predicted proteins | sample MGYA00242735_ERZ504527 | MGnify/ENA primary metagenome ERZ504527 (study PRJEB26092, sample SAMD00036230) | human gut metagenome | host: Homo sapiens | study: EMG produced TPA metagenomics assembly of...
AATTATTTTAAATGAACGATAAAAAGAAACACCGAAAGCGGTGCTTCCTGCATCGCTGTGCGCAAAAATAATGGTTTTTCGGAGAATAACAAGGATTATAGGAATTGTTTTAAATGAAAGAACCGTGATGGGTTGGACAGATTAATGTCCTGATATGATGATTAATTCCAAATAAAACAATATCTTTGCAAAAGTATATTTAAATAAACAGTCAATGAATACTTCTTATTTGTCGCTTTTGATACAGCGTCAAGCTCAAAAATACGGAGAGAGAGTTGCGTTGAAATACCGGGATTATGCGACTTCTACGTGGATCCCTGTCAGCTGGAACCAGTTCTCCGAGAAAGTAAGCAAAGTATCCAGAGCACTTGTAGCTTTAGGTGTGCAGGCTCAGGAGAATATTGGTGTGTTCTCACAGAACAAGCCTGAATGTCTGTATACGGATTTCGGAGCTTTCGGTGTTCGTGCGGTAACCGTTCCATTGTATGCAACCAGTTCCGAAGCACAAGTTCATTATATATTGCAGGATGCTGCCATCCGTTTTCTGTTCGTAGGCGAACAGTATCAGTATGATGTCGCTTCACGGGTGCAGAACCTGTGTCATACGTTGAAACGGATCATCGTTTTTGATTCTTCCGTGAAACTGGCTCCGGGCGATACAAATTCATTGTATTATGAAGATTTCCTGGCTTTGGGAGATAATATGGAGTTACAGCTGCAGTAGATAAGCTGACGGCTGAATCATCTCCTCAGGATCTGGCCAATATCCTTTATACATCGGGTACAACCGGTGAGTCAAAGGGGGTTATGTTGCATCATTCTTGTTACGAAGCAGCATTCAAGGCTCATCACGGACGCTTGACAACATTGGGTGAACAGGATGTCGTGATGAACTTCCTTCCCTTTACCCATATCTTTGAACGGGCCTGGTCATACTATTGTCTGGATCGGGGATGTGTATTATGCATTAACCTGCGTCCTCAGGATATTCAGAAAACCATCAAGGAAGTACGTCCTACGGCGATGTGCAGTGTACCTCGCTTTTGGGAGAAAGTATATGCGGGTGTGCTGGAAAAGATCAATGAGACAACAGGTCTGAAGAAAATGCTGATGCTGGATGCGCTGAAGGTCGGCAAGCTCATAACATTGATTATCTGATGAACGGTAAGACTCCGCCGGCAATGTTGCGCGCCAAATATAAGTTTTACGACAAGACTATTTACAGTCTGTTGAAGAAAACGATCGGTATTGAGAACGGAAACTTTTTCCCGACAGCAGGAGCTGCGATTCCTGAAAAGGTGGAAGAGTTTGTACATTCAGTCGGAATTAATATGGTTGCCGGATACGGACTGACAGAAACAACGGCCACCGTATCATGCGGATGGATTGGTGACTACCGTATCGGTTCCGTGGGTCGTCTGATGCCTGGACTGGAACTGAAGTTTGGTGAGGACAATGAGATTCTGTTGCGTGGCGAGACGATAACGAAAGGATATTATAAGAAAGAAGCGATCACCCGCAATGCCTTGACTGAAGACGGATGGTTCCATACAGGTGATGCCGGATATATGAAAGATGGTTTCCTTTATCTGACAGAGCGAATCAAGGACCTGTTCAAAACGTCGAACGGCAAGTATATTGCTCCGCAAGCCATTGAAACGAAGATGGTAGTGGATCGCTATATCGATCAGATTTCCATCATTGCAGATCAGAGAAAGTTTGTTTCTGCCTTGATTGTCCCCGAGTATCAACAGGTTGAAAACTATGCGAAGGATCATCATATTGCCTATACGGATATGAAAGACCTGTTGCAGAAAACGGAAATACAGGAACTGTTCCGCATGCGCATCGAAACTCTCCAGCAGGAATTTGCCCATTATGAACAGATCAAGCGCTTTACTTTGCTGCCTGAACCTTTCAGCATGGAGCGTGGAGAACTGACGAATACATTGAAGATCAAACGGCCTGTATTGCTGAAAAATTATGCCGCTGAGATCGAAAAGATGTACGAAGAATGATGCCTGCGCCGGCAAGGTTTCGATAATTCGCTGAAATATATTATTTTTGCACTTTCAAAGCAAGAAACAAGTGTCAACATGATTACAATAGAACAATTGAAAGATGTAAAAGAGCGTACGGAAGCGCTTCACCGTTACCTGGACATTGACAAACAAGAAGGTACAGGTGAGGAAGAACAGCTCCGTACACAGGCTCCCGGATTCTGGGATGACGCCAAGAAGGCGGAAGCTCAGATGAAAAAAGTAAAGACCCTGCAGAACTGGATTGAAGGTTACAACGAAGTAAAGACTTTGGCGGACGAACTGGAACTGTCTTTTGATTTCTACAAGGACGAACTGGTGACGGAAGCAGAGGTCGATGATGCCTATAACAAAGCGATGCAGGCCATTGAGGAGCTGGAATTGAAGAATATGCTGCGTTCTGAAGCTGACCAGATGGACTGCGTTCTCAAGATCAATTCAGGCGCGGGTGGTACAGAAAGTCAGGACTGGGCTTCCATGCTGATGCGTATGTATATGCGATGGGCAGAAAGCAATGGATATAAATTGTCGGTGGCCAACCTTCAGGAAGGCGATGAAGCCGGCATCAAAACCGTTACAATGAACATTGAAGGAAGCTATGCCTATGGCTACCTGAAAGGTGAAAACGGTGTGCATCGACTGGTGCGTGTGTCTCCTTACAATGCACAGGGTAAACGAATGACTTCCTTTGCTTCCGTGTTTGTTACTCCGCTGGTTGACGATTCAATCGAAGTAACGGTAGAACCGGCCCGTCTGTCATGGGATACTTTCCGAAGCGGTGGTGCCGGTGGACAGAACGTAAACAAGGTGGAATCCGGTGTTCGTCTGCGTTATCAGTATAAGGATCCTTATACCGGTGAGGAAGAAGAAATCTGATTGAAACACTGAGACACGTGACCAGCCGAAGAATAAGGAAAATGCGATGCGTCAGTTGCGTTCTATCCTTTACGACAAGGAACTTCAGCACCGCATGGAAGAGCAGGCTAAGGTGGAAGCCGGAAAGAAGAAGATCGAGTGGGGATCACAGATCCGAAGCTATGTATTCGACGACCGCCGCGTAAAAGATCATCGTACCAACTACCAGACTTCAGATGTCAATGGAGTCATGGACGGAAAGATCGACGGTTTCATCAAGGCCTATCTGATGGAATTTTCGGATTCGGAAATTTAATTTCCGGCTGAATATTTGCTTTCTGATAAAAAGTTGTACTTTTAGAGGGTAATCTAAAAGTTCATACTATGGGAAAGAATAATAAAAACAGCAAAAGACAACGTTATAGCAAGCGCGAAGAGGAGAAGGCCAACCGCCTGTTCAAAGGGATATGTATAGGCCTGATCCTACTGGCACTGCTGATTTTTGCAGGCTATGTTCTGGCATAGCACGCAGGGCGTTGGGGAATTGAGAAACGGGTGGATAATGGTTCCGCCGAAAGGTTTTTCAGTTCCCAACGCTTGTTTTTGCAGATTGGATGAAAGGATAAAACGATGCAGGAAATAGAACGTAAGTTTTTGGTTACCGACTCGTCTTACCGGACGCAGGCGGAAAGTAGCAGCCGGATCAGGCAGGGATATATTTGCAGTGCGAGAGGACGTACGGTGAGAGTCCGCATCCGCGACGAAAAAGGTTATCTCACCATCAAGGGACCTTCGGACGAAGCCGGACTGAGCCGTTATGAATGGGAGCGTGAACTTCCGTTGAATGAAGCGGAAGAGCTGTTCCGTTTGTGTGAACCCGGTATGATTGATAAGGTCCGTTACCTGGTTCCTTGCGGCAATCACGTCTTCGAAGTGGATGAGTTTCATGGAGAGAATGAAGGACTGGTTGTGGCAGAAGTGGAACTTCAGGATGTTTCAGAGCCTTTCGAAACTCCTTCTTTTCTGGGTGAAGAAGTGACGGGACAGGTGAAATACTATAATTCTTTCCTGATGAAAGAGCCTTATTCCCGCTGGAAATAATAAAAATACCCCCTGTGAACTATCAGAACAGGGGGTAAAATCCGTTTTTTGATAGATTCTCTACGGTGTTTTGTTCGTTTTTACCCCAATGCTTGTGGGATTTGTCGTTAATATTGCAATCGAATTAAAGCAGATATTATTATCAGAACGACAAAAATGAAAACAATGAACTTTGCTCAAAACTTGGTGAATCTTCAGAATGAACTTTTGCTCTTCGCTTATAAATTGACTGCAGATCATGAAGAGGCAAATGACTTGTTGCAGGAAACATCGCTCAAAGTATTGGATAATGAAGAAAAGTATATGCCGGATACCAACTTCAAAGGTTGGGTATATACGATCATGCGGAATATATTTATCAATAATTATCGGAAGTCTTTGCGTGATCAGACTTATGTAGACCAGACCGACAACCAGTTTTATCTGAATCAGGGTGCGGGACTGGAAGCTGATTCCATGGAAGGTGCTTACGATTTAAAGGAAATGCGCCGTGTCGTAAACGCTTTGCCGAAGGACTACCGCATTCCGTTTGCCATGTATGTTTCGGGATTCAAGTATCGGGAGATTGCCGATAAGCTTGGATTGCCTCTGGGTACAGTAAAGAGTCGGATTTATTTCACTCGCCAGCGTTTGCAGGAAGAACTGAAAGATTTCCGTTAGTTTATTTATATTAGGTTAGCAATGGATTGCCATGTTGGAGTCTTCCTTGTCAAAGGATGACTTCGGCATGGCAGTATTTTTCCTGACAAAACTGCTCTTTTCGAAGCAGGGCGCAAAAGGCCCCGGCTTTTAAAAAAAACGTTTCGGCGTTTAAAGGAAAAGACTTCGGGCTTTTGATGAAAACGTTTCGGCGTTTTTTTAAGCTCCTTGAAGCTTTGGAGAGACGGGACGAAATCTCTTTCCATTATGGACTGACCGGATGCCTGAATGACTTTGGAGAACTTTTGGCTGAAGGCCTTCCGGCGAGTCTCCGATGGATTAGCGGTACAGGTGTTTCCAGATCAGCGGACGCCAGACATAATATGCCAGGAGAGCGGCCAGCAGGACACCGGTACAATTGGCGGCAAAATCCATCCAGTCGCCGCTGCGTGTTTCGGTACAGTTGGCCTGAAGGATTTCGATACATCCGCTCATCAGAGCCGGACAGATAATGGCTCCTGTGCCAGATGCTTCCAGTTGATGGAGCGATGGCGGAAAAGATATTCTACCCACAAGAGGTTGACAACCGCCATACATGCAGATGTGGACTATTTTATCGATATAAGGAATCTCTTCCATATCGGTTTTGGGCGGAGTGAAAAAGGAAAGATAACAGATAATTATGACTGTCAGCAGGGAAAGTGGATAATTCCAAATGTAATGTTTCATATTCAAATTCTTAATTTTTTCTGCAAAAATACGATATTTTTTGTACTTTTGCGACCTGTTAAAATGCTATTTATAATTTAAAGACGTTTTTTTATGCAACATAATCACGAACGGGTTGGGTTTGGAAGTAAGATCGGAGCCATTCTGGCGGCGGCAGGTTCAGCAGTAGGATTGGGTAACATCTGGCGTTTCCCTTTTGAAACGGGAAACCATGGCGGTGCAGCTTTTATCCTGATTTACCTGGGATGCGTGTTTATTTTCGGGCTTCCTATCATGATTGCTGAGTTTACTATCGGCCGTCGTTCCAAGGCAAGTACCGGTGGAGCCTATCAGGCACTGGCACCCGGAACGAAATGGAAGTGGGTCGGCTATTTGGCGTACTCACCGGATTTCTTATTCTGGGTTATTACTCGGTGGTTGCCGGATGGACACTTGAGTATGTCTGGCAGGCAGCGACCGGAGGTTTCGCCGGAAAGAGTTCCACGGAATTTATTACCATGTTCCAGGAGTTCTCACAGGATCCTTGCGTCCTTTGCTGTGGCTCTTCATCTTTATGCTGCTGACTCATTTCATCATCGTGAAAGGGGTGGAGAAAGGTATCGAACGCTCTTCGAAAGTGATGATGCCTATTCTGTTCATACTCGTTGTATTGCTTGCCATTTGCTCGGTAACATTGCCGGGAGCCGAGAAGGGTGTGGAATTCCTGTTGAAACCTGATTTCAGCAAGGTGACTCCCGATGTCTTTCTGGGAGCAATGGGGCAAGCATTCTTCTCATTAAGTCTGGGAATGGGATGTTTGTCCACCTACGCATCTTACTTTGGAAAAGACACCCGTCTGGGGCGGACAGCGATGAGTGTAGGACTGATTGATACCTTCGTTGCTATTTTGGCCGGACTAATCATGTTCCCCGCAGCGTTTGCGGTCGGCATTCAGCCCGACGCAGGTCCTTCCCTGGTATTCATCACGCTGCCTAACGTATTCCAGCAGGCATTCGGCGGTGTTCCGGTATTGGCTGGATCTGTTCGGTTGCTTTCTATATTCTGCTGGCACTGGCTGCCCTGACTTCCACGATCTCCCTGCATGAAGTTTCCACGGCTTTCCTGCATGAGAAGTTTCATTTTACCCGCGGCCGTGCGGCATGTATCATCACATGCGGCTGTCTGCTTATCGGCGTAGCTTCGTCCCTGGCACTGGGTGAATGGAGCAGCTATACGATCGGAGGAATGAATTTCTTTGATGCACTGGATTTCCTTACGGCGAAGATCATGTTGCCCGTTGCAGGAGTATTTGCCGCGATCTTTGTGGGATGGGTACTCGACCGCAGCATTGTCCGGGGTGAAGTGACCAACTACGGGGCACTCCGTTCCGCTTATTATCCTCTGTATATCTTTATTCTCCGTTTCATTGCGCCCGTCGGCATTGTCCTGATCTTCATGAACGAGCTGGGCCTGCTGGGTTAAGCCGAATGCCATGTGGAAGGATTTCTTTTATTATACCCGTTCCGAACGAAGAGCAATTCTGTGCCTGTTGGGAGTGACGGTTTTGTTTCTTGCCGTGTGCCTGACGTTACGCTGGCAGGAAACGGCCGGTTTGCCGCCCGAAACTACGCAGGAGATTGCGGTGGATTCCTTCTTGACTGAAGTCCGGAAGCAGGAGCTGTCACGAAGCCGGAAAACAGCTGCCTACCGCGCCCGAAGAAAGAACGGGCAGAGATCGTGCTTCAGCCATTCGATCCGAATGTGGCCGATTCCGCCTTGTTGTGCCGTGTCGGTTTCCCTTCCTTTATGGCCCGCAATCTGATCCGTTACCGTTCAAAAGGCGGAGTTTTCCGTACTCCGGAATCTCTGAAACGCATCTATGGCATGACAGACAGTCTGTATCAGATGCTGGAACCTTATATCACCATCGGTCCGGACTTTCAACACCGCGATACCCTTCCCTGGAAAACGGCTCCGGTGGATTCTCTGGAAATGAAGTATGCTGAAGGACCGTCATCGAACTGAACCATGCAGATACGGTGCAGCTGAAGCGTATTCCCGGCATCGGACGCGGACTGGCACGCATGATTGTGGCTATCGTCAGCGGCTGGGAGGGTTCGTTTCGGTGGACCAGTTGCAGGAAATTCCCCATCTGGAGCTTCGGTCAACAAGTGGTTCCGGCTGGACACTACGGACGTTCGCCGCTTGCTGGTGAACCGTTACGGGCTTGACCGACTGCGCTCGCATCCTTATATGGATTTCTACAAGGCAAAGGCCATTCTGGAATACCGCCGCAAATATGGCAAAATAAAAGGTCTTTCCCAACTGTCCCTATGGAAGGAATTCAGTGAGAAAGACCTGAAGCGTCTGGCGCCTTATCTCTCTTTCGAGTAAAGGTTATTCGTGGTTGAATCCGGCAGCTTTCGCAATTTTTTCCGGAATTTCCGTATTGTCAATGCGTCCCTGGAAGAGTTCTGCACCTGCACCGATGGCAAATACCGGAACGTAGCCGGCTGAATGGTCTCCGCTGGTCCATCCGATCAGTGCAATTTCATCCAGAATGCGTTTGGCTTCTCCGGCAATCGGTTCGTCTTGTGTATATTCGCTCTTTTCAAGCTGTACGCCTTCACCCTTGAAACTCTTTTCATACACCGCTTTCAGACGGGCTTCCTGTTTGTCGTTCAACTGTACCTGATCCCAGAAGCCGAAGTTTTCTTTCAGTGCCTGGCGAATGGCTTCCCAGGATACCTGGTTCTTGGTCTTCTGACGCAGTTTGTTGACGATGGCTGTGAATCCGCTTTCACTTACTTTCTGGTTCTTCAGAACCTGGAGGTTCAGTTTGTACGGACCTGTACCCAGAACGAAACCACCTGTTTCGTGGTCAGCCGTAATGACGATCAGTGTTTCGTCCGGATGCTGGGAATAGAACTCATAAGCCACTTTGACAGCTTCATCCATGTCCATCACTTCGTGGAAAGTAGTAGCTGCATCGTTTGCATGGCAAGCCCAGTCGATTTTTCCGCCTTCCACCATGAGGAAGAACCCTTTGTCCTGATCTTTTGTGAGGAAGTTGATGGCCGAGCGGGTGATGTCCTGCAGGCTGAGATCCGTTTTCTTGCGGTCAATGGCATAAGGAATACTGCTGCGGTCAATCTGAGATGCAGCTTCCGGCTGGAACAGAATCATCTTTTCAGCTTTCTTGCATTTCTTCATATAGTCCTTGTAACCGCGGGCAATGGTATAGCCGTTCTTTTCGGCTAGGTCGTACAGACTTTCTGATTTTCCCTTGTCTGTCGGGTCAAGGAAGTCGGAGCCGGCGTAGAAGTCAAAGCCAGCCTCATAAAGATCTTTTCCAATGTTATAGTAGCTGCTTCTGCTTCCTGCATGGGCATAAAAGGCTGCAGGTGTTGCATGGTCTACACTGACGCTGGTAGCTACTCCCACGCGGTAGCCTGCATTTTTGGCCCAGACAGCGATGCTGTTCACCGGTGTTTCCAGATCTTTCAGTACACCGATGGCACCATTTTTTGTCTTGTTGCCTGTGGCAAGGGCTGTTCCTGCAGCGGCAGAGTCAGTCACTCCGTTGGTGGCAGAAAAGGTTGTTGCGACAGTTGCATAGGGGAACTGGGTAAACAGGATGGGCGTAATGCCGATTTTTCCTTCCAGTTCTCCGCGGTACAGTTCTGTTCCCTGCACCTGATTCACTCCCATTCCGTCTCCGATAAAGTAGAAGACGTACTTGGCTTGTTGCGCGTATGCTCCGATGATGGAGAAAGCAACGGCGGCCAATAACAAGGTTATTTTTCTCATGATTTCAATTTGGTTTATGGTTTTCTGCACAAAAATAGGAAAAGAAATAGAATGTCTTTTCCCATTATCCGGGAAATCTGGGCGAAAGAAAGGTGTACGAATGAAAGTTTCAGCGTTTTTAGGATGTATTAATAAAATATGTCACGTATATGAAACATTTAACATTGCTTGGGGCAGCGGTATGGATGTCCTTGTTGGCAGGATGTCAGCAGAATGAATTGACAGGAAAAATGGATGAAAGTCTGGACGTACGTTTGCAGGCTTCGGTGGCCGGTACGGATGCTTCGTCCAGAACCTTGCTGGAAGAGAACGGTAAAACGGTGTTTGCTGAAGGAGATGAAATCGGACTCTTCATGCCGCAGGAGGACACTTCGGTGAAATGGAGCCTTTCAACCAGTCTCTGGACATCTGAAAGTAAACCGGTCTGGAAGAATAAGGTAGACAAGTTTGAATTCTGTGCTTACTATCCGTTTGCGGACGGTGACTCCCGTACGCAGATTCCGATGCCCGACCTTACGACACAGACCGGTGAAGCGAGTCTGATCGGTGATTATGACTTTCTGGCTGCCCGGTGCAGTGCCAGTTATACAGACAACAACGGTACGGTGTCGTTTACGAAAGATGCGGCCTTCAAGCATGTTTTCAGTCTTATTTCCGTGACGGTGCTGAAAAACGGAAATGATGAAAGCATGACTCTGAACCAGATCTCTTTCGAAGGAAAAGATATTGTGAGCCGTCATACCTATCAGTTGGCGGAATGGCGGAAGAAGATGCGCTGGTTCCGGTGGCTGAATCGGAAGGAAGTTCCCTGATCCTGACTCCTGAAACTGCCGTTGAAGAGCAGGGACACACCACGATGGTGGTTATTAATCCGGGCACACTGCTTCGCCGCTGAAGTTTTCGATAGCCTATGTTTGCGACGGACATTCCTATACGGCTTCCACGACTCAGATGGGGCAGAACTTTGAGGCAGGCAAGTATTACCGGTATACGGTGCGGCTGAACAAGGAAGAATTGCTGCTGTCCGGCAATGAAGTGGCCGACTGGAATCAGGAAGATCTGAGTGACCTGGTGGTCACTGAAGAGCCGGCTGAATAATGGCTGACAGATAATTCCGGAATCCTGTTCCGCCCGGAAGAGTTCGGACAGGACGGGATTCCGGGATCCGGAGCCGTAAGTTTTCTCTTATTTATTAAGGTATAGGTGCGTTATACCTTCTATTTTCAGGCCGTATTTCATTTTTCAAATTTCAAGTTGTTGGAAATTGAATTTTGCATGTAACTTTGCAGAATTTAAAGCTCATAAACATTCTAACAATATTTTTTAGGAAATGAAAGCACTCAAGGAACGTATCTTGCGCGATGGAAAATGCTTTGAAGGAGGCATCCTGAAAGTGGACAACTTTATCAATCATCAGATGGATCCCATTCTGATGAAGTCGATGGCGGTGGAATTCGTACGCCGTTTTGCCAGTACCCGAATCAATAAGGTGATGACCATTGAGGCCAGCGGTATCGCACCGGCCATTATGGTGGGCTATTTGCTGGAATTACCGGTGGTTTTTGCGAAGAAAAAGAAACCCAGCACGATGGAAAATATGCTGACAACAACGGTTTACTCTTTTACAAAAGACCGCACGTACGACGTTTGCGTGAGCCGCGATTATCTGTGTCCCGGCGATAAAGTGCTGTTTATTGACGACTTCCTGGCCAACGGAAATGCAGCCAAGGGAATTATTGACCTGGTTCAGCAGGCTGATGCTGACTGGTGGGCATGGGATTCCTGATTGAAAAGGCTTTCCAGCACGGAGGAGATTACCTGCGCGGACAAGGCATTCACGTGGAATCACTGGCCATCATTGAGAGTCTGGAAAATTGTCAGATCAAAATCAAGGAATAATCACGAAAAAGATAATTGATGGAAAAAGAACAGACTGCAGCCCAGAGTGCTGGGCTTATTTATGGATTGAACGACCGTCCGCCTTTGAAGGATACGGTTTTTGCGGCTTTACAACATTTGCTGGCTATTTTTGTGGCGATCATTACTCCGCCGCTGATCATTGCTGGAGCATTGAAACTTGATTTGGAAACTACGGGTTTTCTGGTTTCGATGGCACTCTTTGCTTCGGGAGTATCAACCTTTATCCAATGCCGCAGAGTAGGACCCGTGGGATGCGGACTGCTTTGTATTCAGGGAACAAGTTTCTCTTTCATCGGACCGATCATCTCGGCAGGACTGACCGGAGGTCTGAGCAGTATTTTCGGAGCATGTATGGTGGCTTCGTCCGTAGAAATGTTGATCAGCCGTGTATTGAAGTACACTCGTAAGGTAATTACTCCGCTGGTGTCAGGTATCGTTGTGACACTGATCGGAATGAGTCTGATCAAGGTCGGAATTTCGGCCTGCGGTGGAGGAGCGGCAGCACAGGCTGACGGCACTTTCGGAGCCCTTCATCATGTGGGACTGGCGGCTCTCGTACTGGTGCTGATCATTTTCTTCAACCGTAGTTCCAACCGTTATCTCCGCATGAGTTCCATTGTCATCGGACTGATTATCGGTTACATTGTAGCCTGGGCGATGGGAATGGTAGATTTCTCGGCCGTACAGAGTTATGGCGGTTTCAATATTCCGATTCCTTTCCGTTACGGACTTTCTTTTGATATTTCAGCCATCATCGCACTGGCACTGGTTTATCTGATCACTGCGATCGAGGCCTATGGAGATATCACTGCCAATTCACTGATCTCGGGTGAACCGGTGGAAGGAGAAACGTTCGTGAAACGTGCATCGGGAGGTATTCTGGCAGACGGATTTAATTCGATGCTGGCCGGTATCTTCAATTCTTTCCCCAACTCCATCTTTGCACAGAACAACGGAATGATTCAGCTGACCGGTGTGGCCAGCCGCTATGTAGGTTATTTCATCGCTGGTTTCCTGATTTTGCTGGGACTTTTCCCTGCTGTCGGACTGGTGTTCTCACTGATGCCCGAACCTGTACTGGGAGGTGCTACGCTGCTGATGTTCGGTACGGTGGCTGCTGCCGGTATCCGGATCATTGCTTCCCAGCGGATTGACCGCAAGGCAACGCTGGTGATGGCCTTGAGTTTCTCGTTCGGACTGAGCGTTGAACTGGTTCCCGACATTCTCTGTCAGCTTCCGGAAACCGTGAAGAATATTTTCTCTTCCGGTATCACGACAGGCGGACTGACCGCTATCCTGGCTAATCTGCTGATCCGTATCAAGGAATAAGCCGGACTGCATATAAAAGAAACATCCCGGATGAACCGCATGTGTCCATGCATTCATCCGGGATGTTTTTGTTTGCTCCGTCGGGAGTGTCGGATCACCAGAACTTGTT
>ENA-OQAN01001092-OQAN01001092.1-human-gut-metagenome-genome-assembly--contig:-NODE-1092-length-12507-cov-2.506785_pt1 | contig 12507 bp, 19 predicted proteins | sample MGYA00242735_ERZ504527 | MGnify/ENA primary metagenome ERZ504527 (study PRJEB26092, sample SAMD00036230) | human gut metagenome | host: Homo sapiens | study: EMG produced TPA metagenomics assembly of...
AAGCGACCGAGTACGGCTCCATGCTCTACGCCAAGAAGCCCGGTGACGGTTCTGCCCGCGAGCAGGCCGCGAGCTGCCAGCGCGTGATTGGCGGCCTGGCCAACATCGTCCACGAGTACGCCACCAAGCGCTATCGCTCCAACGTGATGAACTGGGGCATGGTGCCCTTCCAGATGGAGGCCGAGCCCAACTTTGAGGTGGGCGACTACGTCTTTGTGCCGGGTATCCGCGCCGCGCTCGATGGTGACCTGAAGGACATCGCCGCCTACGTGGTACGTGCCGATGGTGCGGTCGAGCAGATTGAGCTCTACATTGCCGATATGACGGCAGAGGAGCGTGCCATCGTCAAGGCCGGCTGCCTGATCAACTACAACAAGTTCAAGGCCGCTGCCGAGTAACGCACTTAATTGTCCGCCCGGGGTTTACCCTTTCCCGCCCGCTCACGCGCTTCGCGAGGGTCGCGTTCGGGAAAGGGTAAGCCCCGGGCTACATTTCCGCGTTCTCGTTGGGTCTTGAGGGACGCTAATAAATAGACTTGCTTGATGCCGCCTCTGTTATCGGGGCGGCTTCTTTTTGTCGAGAACCGCCACAAAGGGGACAGGACCTTGTGGCGGTGGGGTGAGCTCAATGTCGGTGTGCGCGTTGAGCGACATTCCAATGAGCGCCTCTACAGAATTTCATCCGGGCTGGCGGGTTTGGTTGTTTTGGGGATGCCGAGTTTGGATGACGCGAAATCGTCAACATTGTCCTTAATTCCGTCTTTGGTGTAGACAGTGACCATATAGGTGCTGTGTCCGAATTCGCCCTTGTCGCGTGTTGCCCAGGCATCCCAGTAGGCGGCCCCGTTTCGCCCTTTGATTTTTCCGACACGGCGGAGTTCTGTTCTCTTTAATTTCTGGTTGCTATAGATGGTTCGACCGGCCTCCTCGGTGAGCCCGCACTGTCCAAGCAGCTTGTCGAGGACTTGGTTCATGTGGCGCTCATCGGTGTTTGGTGCGTAGTCGTAGGCGAGGGTGATGGAGTCGAGTGCTGGTCGTCGATCAGATAGTTTAGCGCCTGAGGTTCAAGGCAGAAATAGGGGGAGCATCCGTCGACCTTGCCGAGCAACGGTAACTTGGACTGCCAACTTCCGGTGGGAATTGCATATTCGTAGAACACGCCACGGCAGACAAAGGAGAGCGAGGTGGCACGCGAGCCGGCGTCGATCATCCCGCAAAGATCGAAGGGCGAGGCGATACCAAAAGAAAAGGGCGTGATGACGATAAGGAAGAGCATCACGATGGGTATGGCGAGAATGGCGATGACGTTGCGACCGGTGGAATGAGACGGCTTCATATGCGCTCCTCGAGACAGAGATCTGTTGAGGATAGGCAGAAATGGATATGTTCAGAGAGCAATTCAAGTTTAATCTCATTGCGCGAGATGGTCGACCGTTAGCGTCGAAAACCACCACAAAGGTGCCTGTCCCCTTTGTGGTGGTGAGGAGCGCGCGGCTTCTTTTGGTAATAGTGTTAGCTGGCGGTATCATTAGTGCAGGTGGCGAAGGTTTGCATTGTGGGGTGTTTTGCCGTGAGCCGTTCTGCCCGTATTGGATTGATTGTCTTGGCGCTTGCGATCGCTGTGGTTGGCGCGGGCGCTGTCGGTATGGCATTTCTACCTGCTGCGGTGACGGAGCCGGTGGTCAAGCCTGTGACTCAATCTGTCGAACTTCTGACCGGCGACGACAAGCCCGAGACCATTACCGTTGATTTTGATGAGCAGCCGGCTGTGCTGGGTATTAGCAATTATCCGCGTATTCAGCTTGGGGCCATGCGCTATACCACGGATACAAGCCTGATCGATAGGGCGTCCGAGCTACTCAAGGGCAAAACATTTAAGCGTTGGTACGGATATGCGTCCTATCGGGCAAAAGCGAACGACATGGTTGGCGGATGCCACTCGTCCATCGAGCTGGACACTGCAAACGGCGCAAAGTTATGTGATGTCTCGTACGATCCGGGCTACGAGGGCAATGAGGGTCCGGGCATCTACATCATGGACGGCGATGTCGCCTATGTCATGGAGGGCGACCAGACCGAGCTCAACGATTTTATGGGTCAGTGTATCCAAGATGCCTATAAACAGACCTGCTTGCCTGACCCGCAGACTGCACGCGATAGTGGGTCTGCCCGTACATGGCTGTTCGAGGATGAGATGCCTGGACCGTCGAATCGGGAAGTACGGGTTCGGCGAAGGAGTAGAAACCGCGACCACCACAAAGGTGCCTGTCCTCTTTGTGGTGGTTTTCGGTCTGTCTCGATCTGTAACATCTTGGCCGCTAAAAGTGGGCCTGGTGTTACAGATTTAGATTTTTGATCCGGGTGTCTTCTGTTTGTCTCAATTTGTAACAGATAGAGCTCTATTTGCTGACTAGATGTTACAGATTTAGATAAACGGGTGCCGCTGGTCATTTCATCTCGATCTGTAACATTTAGAGCTATAAACAGCCGCTAGATGTTACAGATTGAGATAGTAAGGGGACGAGGCCGTAGCGGGTGAGCGCACCTGCCCCCTATCTTTCAATCACTCAGAAAATCTTATATATAGAGACTTAGATTTGTGTATAAGATCGCGCAAAGCTGGCAACAATACTTCTCGAACAACGTGAAGCCGCCCCGTAGGGCGGTCACCCCAAGAGAGGTGATTCCATGAGAATCGATAAGCTAGCAATGACGTCGCGCGAGGCGCTGCAGACCGCCATGAGCACGGCTGCCGATGCACAGGCCGGCGCGGTGGAGCCGATCCACCTGCTGTCTGCCCTGCTCGGTGCCGGCGAGCGCAATATCTCCGTGATCATCGAGCGCATCGGTGCCGACCCGGCTCAGCTCGCACGCTCCACGCAGGATGCCATCGACCATGCGCCTAAGGTTTCGGGCGAGGGCCAGCAGATGGGTCTTTCCAATGAGCTCGTCCGCGTCATCGAGAAGGCCGAGAAGAAGGCCACCAAGATGGGCGACAGCTTTGTGGTGACCGAGCATCTGCTGATGGCACTTGCCGAGGACAAGGGTGAGGCCGGCCGCGTTCTGCGCGACGCCGGCGTGACCAAGGAGCGCATCGAGCAAGTCTACGAGGAGCTGCGTGGCGATGACCGCGTGACGTCTGCCGAGGACAAGACGCAGTTTGAGGCGTTGGAGCAGTACGGTCGCAACATCTGCGATCTGGCTCGCGCCGGCAAGCTCGACCCGGTCATCGGCCGTACCGACGAGATCCGTCGTACTATTCAGGTTCTGTCCCGCCGCACCAAGAACAACCCCGTGCTCATCGGCGAGCCGGGCGTCGGCAAGACGGCCATCGTCGAGGGTATCGCCCAGCGTATCGTGGCCGGCGACGTTCCGAGCACCTGCGTGACCGCGACCTCATCGAGCTTGACATGAGCGCGCTGGTCGCCGGTGCCAAGTACCGCGGCGAGTTCGAGGACCGCTTGAAGGCCGTGCTCAAGGAGGTACAGAAGTCCGAGGGCAAGGTCATCCTGTTCATCGATGAGCTCCACACCATCGTGGGCGCGGGTGCCACTGAGGCTCCATGGACGCCGGTAACATCCTCAAGCCGGCGCTCGCCCGTGGCGACCTGCATGCGATCGGCGCGACCACGCTCGACGAATACCGCAAGTACATCGAGAAGGACGCGGCGCTCGCGCGTCGTTTCCAGACCGTTATGGTGAGCGAGCCTACCGTCGAGGACACCATCTCGATCCTGCGTGGCCTCAAGGAGAAGTACGAGATCTTCCACGGCGTGCACATCACCGATAGCGCGCTCGTGGCTGCCGCCGACCTCTCCGACCGCTACATCGCCGACCGCTTCCTGCCCGACAAGGCTATCGACCTGGTCGATGAGGCCGCGAGCCGCCTGCGCATGGAACTCGACAGCATGCCGGTCGAGATCGACGCCACCACGCGTCAGCTCACCCAGCTGCAGATCGAGGAACAGGCGCTCATGAAAGAGACCGACGACGCCTCTAAGGAGCGTTTGGAGCTCTGCGCCAAGAGATTGCCGAAGTCCAGGAAAAGCTCAACGTGCAAAAGGCCGGCTGGCTCAACCAAAAGAACGCCATCGACCACGTGCAGGAGCTTAAGGGCCAGCTTGACGCGGCCAAGAGCGAAGAGGAGCGCGCGACGCGCAACGGCGATCTGGGCCGTGCGTCCGAGCTTCGCTATTCTGTGATCCCGGGTCTGCAGCAGCAGATTCAGGATTCCGAGGCTGCGCTCGAGGCGCAAAAGCAGCAGGACGGCGAGGGCCTCAACGAACAGGTGACCTCCGACGAGATCGCCGAGGTCGTGAGCGCCTGGACCGGTGTGCCCGTGTCCAAGATGATGCAGGGCGAGCTCGACAAGTTGAAGGGCTTGGAGGGCGATGCATAAGCGCGTTATCGGTCAGGACGAGGCCGTCTCCGCTGTAGCCGCGGCCGTGCGTCGCAGCCGTGCGGGTCTCTCCGACCCAGACAAGCCCATCGGCAGCTTCTTCTTCCTGGGCCCCACCGGCGTGGCAAGACCGAGCTCGCCAAGCGCTTGCCGAGTGCCTGTTCGATGACGAGCGCGCGCTCGTGCGTATCGACATGTCCGAGTACATGGAGAAGTTCAGCGTCCAGCGTCTGATCGGTGCGCCCCCGGGATACGTGGGCTACGACGAGGGCGGCCAGCTCACCGAGGCCGTGCGCCGTCGTCCGTACTCCGTAATCTTGCTCGACGAGATGGAGAAGGCCCATCCGGATGTCTTCAACGTGCTGCTGCAGGTGCTCGACGACGGCCGCCTGACCGATGGCCAGGGTCGCCAGGTGTCCTTCAAGAACACGATTATCATCATGACGTCCAACGTGGGCTCCAAGGCCATCGCCGATCTGTCCGGTAAGGACGAGGAGGAGATGCGCCATCAGGTCGACGCCGCCATGGCTCAGACCTTCCGCCCCGAGTTCCTCAACCGTATCGACGATATCGTGGTGTTCCATCCGCTCGGCATGGCGCAGATCGAAAGGATCGTCGACATCCAGCTTGCCGACGTCCGCGCACGTCTGGCCAAGGAGCGTATGACGCTTGCCATCACCGGCGGCAAGCAGATGCTCGCCGTGGGCGGCCTGGACCCGGTCTTTGGCGCCCGTCCGCTCAAGCGTCTGGTGCAGCGCGAGGTCGTGGATGCCATCGCCGCCGCTATCATCGACGGCACGGTGCGCGAGGGCGATCAGGTGACGGTCGATGTCGACAAGGACGGCGCTTTACCGTCGTGTGCGACAACACGCCGACGCCGATATACGAGGCGCCCGAGGAATAGCTGAGCTCAAGCAAAGGGGCGGCGGGATTTACCCGTCGCCCCTTTTTCATGCTGCGTCGAATGTGCCGGGCAGTCTAGGCGTAGATGATCTCCAAGTTGGGGGCAAGCTCGGCAAGTCGCTGCCTCGTGTCCGCATCGACACCGGTGTCGGTGATCAGGCAGTTAATCTCATTGAGGTCAAGGGCGTGAACCAAGCCGATGACGCCGATTTTCGATGAGTCCATGAGGGTTATGCGTCGGTCGGCAGCGTTCGCGATGGCGCTCACCATGTTCGCCTGCTCCAATCGATGCGCCATAAATCCTTTTGAAAACGAGAAGGTATTGGTTCCCATGAAAGCAGTGGGAACAAAGTACTCGTTAAGCAGCCGGATAGTCTCGTTGCCCTGTGTGTAGTGATAGCCAAATCTCAGTTGTCCGCCCAGGAGAATGACCTCGCTGTCCACCAGCAATTCTTCGGCAAGTATCGCGTGAGATAGGTCGTTCGTGAGAACCGTGAGATTCTTGCGGCCCTTGAGAGCGCGTAGCATGCAGCCCGTTGTTGTTCCCGATTGAAGAAAGAACGTGTCGCCGTCGCGCACCATTTTCGCCGCAGCGTAACCGATGCGGCGTTTTTCGTCTTGGGCCGTCGAAGAAGCGTCTTCAAACGAAAGTTCGCGAGAATTGGGGTTCGGTAAGATCGCGCCGCCATGGGTTCGCCTGAGAAGTCCTCTGCCTTCGAGAGCCCGCATATCCTTTCGAATGGTCGCTTCCGAAACACCGAAGCGCTCGCTGAGGTCAACAATGCGAACAGTGCTGTTCGCATTGAGTAAGTCGAGTATTTCTTCCTGCCGTTCTTCCAGGTAATAGGGACGCGGTTCACTCATAAGAACTCCCAGGGCTTGTTGTGGGACAAGGCTTGTTACCTTCAGTTTTACCAGAACAACAATTCCTGAAATGAAATAACACAACTCTAAACAAAACATATCGAACGTTCGGGGCAGGTTTTCGACCGTTCGCGGTAGCAGACGTCAATTCCGAAACAAAGCAAAACAAAACGCAATATAATGAACTCGCAAAATGTTGCGTTTGGAGAAAGCCAAACAGCGATGGTCTGCCTGAGGAAAGGAGAACAGATGCTCGTCAGTATGAGAGATATCTGCAACATCGCCGAACAGAACAATATGGCGGTCGCTGCAGTAAATTCCGCGAGTCTTGAGGCCGTCCGCGCCGCTGTGGACGTGGCGGAGGAAACAGGTTATCCGATTATCATCCAGCATGCCGAGGTTCACGAGTCGCTGGTGCCGATTGACGCGGTGGCTCCGCTGGTTACAGCACTGGCTGAGCGCTCGAGTGCGCATATCTGCCTGAATCTGGATCATTGTGAGAATCTATCCTATGCTCGTCGTGCGTTGGAGCTCGGTTTCACGGGCGTCATGTTCGACGGTTCTGCACTTTCCTACGAACGTAATGTTGAGCTTTCCCAGTACGCTGCCCAGATGTGCGCCGACTTTGGTGCAGGCCTTGAGTGCGAACTTGGTTCTATGGGGTCGCGTGAGGGTGGCGATCCTGATGCTGGGTCCACGGCGGAAGAGGCGGGCGCCATCTATACCGATCCTGACCAGGCGCGTGACTTCGTTGAGTCCACGGGGCTCGATATCCTGGCCTGCTCGTTCGGAACGGTGCACGGCCTGTATAAGGGCGAGCCCCATTTGAACATTGACGTTCTGACCGACATTCGCAGCTGTGTGAACGTGCCACTTGTCATGCACGGTGGCTCCGGTGTTTCCGACGAGGATTACGCTCGTGCCATCAATGCCGGCATCCGCAAGATTAACTACTACACGTATGGCGTTAAATATGCCGGCGATGCCGTGCGCGCCATGGTTGATGAAAAGACTGAGGGACATCCGGATGCTCCGATCTATTGGCACGATATGACGGCAGTCGCGTTCGAGAGCCTGCGCAGCACATTCGAGCATGTCGTGCGAGTATTCGCCAATGGCGCGGCTCCTTTGGCTTAAGGGGTGTGCTATGAAGAAAATTTTAGTTGCAACCCACGGACGCCTAGCAAGTGGCGTCAAAAGTGTGGCTGAGGTGCTGCTTCATGATGATAGCGCCATAACCGTCGTTGATTGCTATGTGGACGAATCGGATCCCAATGAGCAGATCGCAGAGTTTATCGATGGCGTGAGGCAGAGGACGATGCGTTGATCGTTACCGATCTTTTGGGCGGGAGCGTCTGCAACATGGTTACGGCCATGCAGCCGGAAAAGCACGGCATCGTACATGTGACCGGTTTCAACATCGCGTTAATTCTCGAATGCCTGATTACGGGCGAGGCGTTCACGCCCGAGTATATCGACAGCGTAATCGCGCAGGCATCGACCTCCATGCGGCGTGTGGTCCTGCGGGCAGGCGGGGCGACAGATACCGATGACGATTTCTTTGGATAGGAAGTGGTCCGCTTTGGCGGGCGGAGCGAAGACGAAAGGAGAACGAAATGATCGTTCAGCTGCGAGTGGATGACCGCCTGGTTCACGGACAGGTCACGCTCATGTGGGGAAAGGAGCTGAGCACCAAGGGTATTTTAGTCGCGAATGACGCTGCGGCCCAAAATGAAACCCAGTCGTCGACGCTCAAGATGGCTTGCCCGAGTGGGCAGAAGCTTCTCATCCGTACAATAGACGACGCTATCAAGATTGCTAACGATCCGCGTGCGGGCGAGATGCGCATCTTCGCCCTTACTGGGAACATCGCCGATGCACTCAAACTAGTGAAAGGGGCTCCCGGTAGGATCGGCAGCGTGAACGTTGCGAATGTCGGCCGCTTCGATCGAAGCGACGATGCAGCCAAGGTGCTGCTGACAACGGGTGTAACGCTCAATCCAGACGAGGTGGCTGCAGCGCGCGAGCTGTGTGAGCAAGATCTGCCGGTGTTTCATCAGGTCGGCGTTACAGACGGTAAGGTCAAGGTTTCCGACCTGCTGGCAAAGCTCTAAGGAGGGATTGATATGCTGACGACTGCGCTCTTGGCATATTTGGCAGCTTTTATCTGCTATTTCGTCCAATGGACGTTTGGACAGCCCATGATTGACCAGCCCCTGGGCGTGGGTCTTGTGGCGGGCATTATCTTTGGCGATGTTACCGCAGGCATTATCATCGGTGCTGCGCTCCAGGCTATTTTCATCGGAAGCGTCAACGTGGGCGGTGCGACTTCGGCTGATACGGTGGCAGGAACGGTGCTCGCTGTGTGCTTCGCGGTCGTGTCTGGCATGGAGCAGGGCGTAGCGATTCCGCTCGCGGTGGCTGCGGCTATTTTTGCGAACATCATCTACTCGCTCGTTCTCAACGTGCTCATGTCTTTCTGGGCTCCTGTTATTGATTGGGCCGCGAACTCGGGTGACAGTAAGAAGCTCTTCATCTGCCATTTTGGCGGCGCCGTAGTCATGAACGGTCTATTCGCCATCCCGACGTTTTTGGCGGTGTGGGTCGGTGCCGAGCCGGCATCGCAGCTTATGAATATGGTGCCGCAGGCGGTCCTGAACGGGTTCAATGCTGCATCCGGCCTGCTTCCCGCCGTGGGCATGGCGCTACTTCTGCGCATGCTCTGGGATAACAAGATTGCAATTTATTTCCTGCTCGGCTTCGTGCTCTTCCAATATCTCAACATGCCCATGGTCGCAATTGCCGCCGTCGGTGCAGTGATCTTGGTCGTTACGGCCCTGCGTGACCTTGAAAATCTCGACCTGCGCAACCAGATTAAGGCCTTGCGCGAATCGGGCGTCGCAGCTGGTGCCCAGTCCGTCGCCGAGCTCGAAGAGGAGGATTTCTTCGCATGAGTACCACCGATACCGCAAGCGAGAAGATCAGCATCTCCACTAAGGATCTTTCCGCTGAAGACCGTAAGATGCTGCGCGGCATCTTCTTCCACTCGTTCAACGTCTTTGCCCATTACGGCGGCGGCGCTCGCGGAGGCGCTTCAGGCTTCATGTGTCCATCTGGCCTGCCATCGAGCGTTTCTACCCGGATAAAGAACAGCGTCGCGATGCCCTGGTACGCCATTCGACCTGGTATAACATCACGTCAAATGTCGGTACGTTCTGCATGGGCCTTGTTGCTCGATGGAGAAGGAGAACGCGGCCGAGCCTGATTTCGATACGCATTCGATCGACTCGGTCAAAGCTTCGCTCATGGGTCCCATGTCGGGCATCGGCGATGCAATCTTCTGGGGCGTTATCCGTGTTATCGCGGCCTCGGTCGGTATGGCGCTGTGCTCTCAGAACGGATCGCTTCTGGGTCCGATCGCGTTTTCTGCTCATTTACAACATTCCGTCGTGGATTACGCGTTGGGTGCTGACGGTTCTTGGGTATCGCGTCGGTTCGAGCTTCATCACCAAGATCTACGAGAGCGGCTTGATGGGTATTGTAACCAAACTCTCAAGCACGCTCGGCCTGCTGATGATCGGCGCCATGGCTGCCTCGTTCGTTAAGTTCAACTGCGCGATCTCAATTCCGATGCCCGAGGGCGATCCGGTCATGATCCAGACGTATCTCGATACGATCTTCATCGGCCTGATTCCGCTGCTGTACACCCTGGGTTGTTTCAAGCTGCTCAAGAAGAACACCAACGTGAACTGGATCATTATCGGCACCATGATCATTGGCCTGGTGCTTGGCCTGACGGGGATTTGCTAGTTGCTGCAAGTTTCAAGACGATGTTTACCCGCCCGAGTGTGCCTAAGGTGCGCTCGGGCGGGCTTGCGTTGGGTTTAAAGCAATGTATACACTGTCTGCGCCGATACGCGTAGACGATTCGTAAGCACGTGTGCGCTCTGGATACCGCATCCCGCGGTATCCATGCATTACGATGGCCGTAATCAGTCATAGTGTAAGAATGGAATTCAAGCCACACGGAAAGGTGCATGCCATGGATAGCAAGGACGAGTGCAAGCAGCCCCTGCGCGAGAAGAGGGAGACGAAAAAGCCCACCGATCCCTACATTCGTGCCGAGAACGAGGATGACGACGCTACGATCCTTATAGCGATCGTCGCCCCGAGCGCGAGCCCCTCTTCGAAGCCGACCCCTGGCGTTAAGTAGCTCATTTGGGACGGGGCTTTTTTAGCTACTTTGTTTTCGGCTAGAGGCGTTCATGCCTGCCCCCTCGGCCGCTCGATATCCTCCGGGAGGGGCCACTAATAGAAAACTTGCTTATCCATTAATCAAGATACGCATAATCTTGCTCTCCTGCTAATCAAGAATCGTTATAATCTTGATTAGCAGGAGAGCAAGATTGGAGAATTATGGCATTCAACGACTTGGTGGCTCAAAAAATAAAGGACTTTGAGCAACAGGGGATTCCGCAGGTCTTTGAGCGCGACCTTGATCTGGCAACCCGCAGGAGCCAAAGCGCGACAACATCGTATATGTGATTGTGGGCGCCCGTCGTTGTGGAAAGACGTATCGCCTGTATCAGGAGATACGGCGGCTTCAGGCCAAGGCGTCGAGCTTGACCGGATGCTATATTTCAATTTTGAGGATGAGCGCTTGCGTCCGTATGAGCCATCGCTACTAGCGGACGTGCTCGATACATTCTATGCACTATATCCTGCTGCTCGAGGCGAGGGCGCCTACCTTTTCTTTGACGAGATCCAGGAAATACCCGAATGGGGTGCGTTTCTGCGACGCGTGGTCGATACGGAGAAGGCGACCGTTTACGTGACGGGATCTTCTTCTAAGATGCTGTCCTCAGAACTTAAGAGCGAGTTCAGGGGCCGTTCTCTTGTGCGAGAGCTTTTTCCGTTGAGTTTTTCGGAATACGTCCGATATAAGACGGGGGGCGTTCCTGAGTCGAACGCGCCCTTCTCCTCAAGCGCTGCAGCGTTGCTCCGACACCATCTGGTCGGATATCTCGAGCGAGGGGGATTCATCGCGACACTTGAGCAGACGCCCGCAGACGCGATTCAGCTGCTACAGGAATATGCGTCGCGAACGGTCGCCATGGACGTCGTTGAACGTTACGACGTCAAGAACCCCCGTTTGGCCTCGCTGTTTCTGGCGCGGTGCATGGCATCTTCGGACGAGAGCTGTCAGTGAACAAAGTGTACAACGAGTTCAAGAGCAGACAGATATCCGTCAGTCGAAATACGCTCAGCGACTTACTTGAGTATTACGAGGACGCCTACCTGCTGTTTTCGGTGCCGGAGTTCACGCGTTCGCTTGCAAATAATACGCGGTCTGCGTCTAAGGTCTACGCCGTCGATCCTGCGATGTTTGGAGCATTCTCCCCCGCATCGGCATTGGATCATGGTCAGAGGCTCGAGACCGCGGTGTTCAATGCGCTCAGAAGAAGGACCCCCGCCGTGCGGCCCGGTTCGGTTTGCCGCCTGCTGATTAAAGATAAGAATAAAAGCCATGAGGTGGACTTTGTGGCTGGGGATGCACTGCTCATGCAGCTTACGGCCTGATTCAGGTAAGTGTGGATATGACAAGCGAGAAAACGCGCGAGCGCGAAATTGCCGCGCTCGATGCCGCGATGGCCCAGTTTGATCTTGCGAGTCGGTAATCGTTACCATGGATGAGCAGGCCGATATTCCATGCAAACACGGCGTGGTACATGCTGTGCCCGCATGGAAGTGGCTCCTTTCCTAATCGTCTATGGATTTGCGAGGCCAGGACTCAGGTGTCATGGTCCGCTAGTCCTGGGCCTTGATGCTCGGCAGGAGAATCTGGGCGAGGTAGTCGGTCTCGAGTTTGGTCGCGGCGTCTGCCTTGCCGTCTTTGCCGACCAGTACGTTCTTGATCTGGCTATAGGTGTAGCGGTTACCGGTCGTGAGCTCGACAAGCTCAATGGCCGTGTCCATGGGGTAGGTTGACACGGGATTCTGCGTCCGTCCGTTGATGGTCTGGGGCACCACGTACGGATAGACGGGGCCGCTGGCGTAGACGGTATAACCGTTGCCTAGATTGGCCGCACCCAAAACCGTATCGCCCTCATCGGGCGTAAAGCTCTCGCCCTCGCGCACCGCGACGAGCGTCACAATCGGCGTATCGCTGTCGCCGGCAAGATAGATGCATAGCGTGCTGCCATTTTGCCAAGTCTCGACCTTGCCGTACCACTCGACGGGGATATCGAGCTGGTAGAGGTCGGTTGCCTTGTGGCGAGCGTCAGCATCGCGGGCTGCCTGTGCCTTTTGCGCGCTCACGGCATTGACGGCGGCGTCGCGCCGC
>ENA-OQAN01001093-OQAN01001093.1-human-gut-metagenome-genome-assembly--contig:-NODE-1093-length-12485-cov-5.650753_pt1 | contig 12485 bp, 19 predicted proteins | sample MGYA00242735_ERZ504527 | MGnify/ENA primary metagenome ERZ504527 (study PRJEB26092, sample SAMD00036230) | human gut metagenome | host: Homo sapiens | study: EMG produced TPA metagenomics assembly of...
TCCAAGCAGCCTGACGTCCATACAGCCTTCCAATCAATGCGCCGCGCGGGCTATCGCGTTCTGCGACAGGGCCGGACGCACGGAGCCTGAGGGCCTCCCTGGCCTTATCCTTCTCGCCATGCTGTACCTCCTTGGTCTCGGCTGCATGGACAGCCGGAACGTACCAGGGGGACGGTGCCGACGGGAATATCGGCGGTGCCGAACGGCAATATTCGGGATGTGAGCGGACGGTGTGTAAGCGCAATATCGCCGGTGTCAAAGAGGACAATTACTCAAACAGGTGAAGGAGGGCATCGAGGAGGATAAGGAGATTTACGGTGGCAATTAAGAAGCCAACTCGCCGCGTCATGCCCGTTGGAGAGGCGAGCATGACCTCATGGGTAATCAAGACACACGAAACAAAGGGGATTCGACAAGTCGCAAGAAAGGGGAGTGCATCACCTTTTGGGTTACGGAAGAGCAGAAGCAAGAGATGAGCACCTACGCGGCGGAACACAACACCACGGTATCAAGGATCATCATCGAAGGCCTTGAGATACGCATGGGTAAAGGGCAATCATTATAGCTTAGCCTTCTGCAATTGCTGCGACTCGATGCGGTCCTATCGATTTGCGCAACGGTGTGACGCGTTATCTAGACTGACGATCGTTTCCGCTGCATTTGCCAGCTCATTATCATGTGAAACAATGATAATGAGCTGTTTCAATTTGTTGTTTCTGACATACGAAGCGAGTTCGGCTCGGCTTGTTTCATCCAATCCAGTTGTAGGCTCATCGAGCACCAAGACTGATGGATTACGGGAAATTGCCGACACAAGATATACACGGCGCAGCTCACCACCCGAAAGTTCAGGACAACGTTTCTCAAGCAAGCCCTCTATGCTGGTTGTCAACGACGGTAGCTCATTCATATGCTGGTGCTTTGTAAAAAATGGGGTGTTGAAATAATCCAACAGGTCCCGAACCGTCTCATCTGGAGCGAAGCACGGTTGGGGGCAGCACGATATCGTGTCTGAACGTATGTAATCCAAATTGCATTTTTCAATCGGCATGTCGTTGTATGTTACTTTGCCTGCCGATGGATACAGCCCAAGGAGCAGGTAAAGGAGCGACGTTTTCCTCTTCCATTTTCTCCGGTTATGCAGTATGTTCCAGGGCCGGAGAAATCGAAGGAAAATCCGTCAAGAACCTTTCGGGGAGATCCGTCTGGAAGGGGTACCGTAAAATCCAACTTGGAAACAGAAATGCGATTTATTGTGTCAATCTTGACTAAACCTGTCTGATCTTGCTCTGGTTCCGGTCCTACCTTTCCCATGGCGCTCATCCTGTCCCACGAAGCTTGGCATCCTGATAGGACTTGAACAGGTTCATCGTGTTTTTCAAGGTTTTAAATAGGACGGCAAAATATGCACCGACGATGGTGTATTCGCCTATCGTCATGGTTCCATTGATGATTCGCACTCCGGATACGATGAGTATTATCGCTTGAAACACGGCAGCAAAAAGGCTGTCAATCGATGTTAGTGAGAATGAGAGCTTTCCCGAGTGCAAGACCTTTGGAAAATACTTTTCAAATCCGGTGTCAAGTGCTAGCTCGCTTTTATTGTATGAAGACGTTAACTGAATGTTGAGAATCTGATTCAACTGCGATGCTATTACGGCATAGAAAGCGCTATCTGCCTCCTTCTTCTCGTACATGACTTTATATAGAAGCTTTCGCAATCCGGTAATAACGAAGAGATATGCCACAAGAAGGAGGATGGAGAATAGTGCGAGGAGTGGATCAACCGACCATATGACGAGCAACACGAAAGGAATGGCGACAACAGACAGGGGAGCGCTGATAAAGTTTGTTAGAACGAAAGAAGAAACAACACCTGAGTCAGTGAAAATCCTTTGCGTCGTATAGGCTGAGTCGGTTGTTCGGTTCGTCAGAAAATTAACTCGCTCAAAGCGCAAGACGGTTTCCCTGAGTAGGTCAAAAGAAAGCTTTGTGGATATACGGATAGATAACGTTCCTGCAAAATATGAAAATAAGGCAGAAAAGACCCCTATTGAAGCTACGAAGAGCGCAAAAAGCACAGCATCCTTCTCGCTGCGATTGGCAAGAAGGAAATCTAAGAACTTTCCGTTCACATATGGTGCGGCATAGGAAAGGGCGATTCCAATCGTCGTGATGGCAATGAACGTGAAAGCACCCTTTGTTTTACTAAACTTCGATAAGACGTACCGAATCAAGAATGGCCCCAATCTATCAGGTATGAAATACCAACTGATGACACCTTACACCGCGGTTCGGTGGAAACGAAGCGGCGACTAATCGGCACGAGCGCTTCCATAGAGAGTCTTTGCGAGCTGGATCCTCATAGAAACGGGAATTTTATGTTCGATCAATAGGCTGCGCACGGCAGTCGGACGGCTGAAAAATAAAACAGCCGTCCGACTAAAGCTGTAAATTTTTTCATTGTTTGTTGGGCATGCGCCTGAAGTTTCATGCAATAGGAAATCCATTATGACCATGGTCGAAATGTGAACACTACGATCGTTAGCAAGGAGACGCCAAGACCGGCAAAGATTATGATGAGCGGCAGAATGAAAGCCGCCGATGCCGATAATGGGATTTGGGACGCAAAGGCAATGATGCCCGCGAGAACGAGACCGGCTCCCGTCAACGCTATTCCGAGTCCGACCAATCTGGCAACAAGAGGAATCTTCTCGCTTGGAATATGAGCGATATGGTAACTGTGAATCAGGCCGGGATTGCCGGTCTTTACCATTAACACCCCGACAACGAGAAAGCAGATTCCTCCTACCATGCCGCCAATGGATGATCTTAGCGCTTCAGGACTCATTGCTCGTCTTGGCCACCTTGCTCGCTGAGGGGAAGTGCTGCGGCAAAAGTGATGAGGACCAGTTCATAGGCTCCAACTGCGGTGACTCCGACCGCCACATTTGCTCCCCACACGATGTAATACATGTCGAACCAAGTTTCCGTTCCAAGAGTCGATGCTCTGGTCGGATTCATGTTGTCTACTACGGGCTTCTCGTACATTTAACCCAGCATCTCCTTCAACGATGAGTTCAACAGTTCATCCGCGGTATCATCAATCAGGTCAACGTGTAGATCACCTCCCATATCTATATCGCAAATTGTGTCGGACATACGCTCCATGTCGTCAATGGTCCACATGTGGTTACAGAGGTCTTGAACCAGTTTTGTGGACCAAATTGAGCTAAGTCCGTTGTTCCAGTAATCCTCAAGAGGGTGGTTTCTGATGTTGCCAACCACTAACGGGATATACGGAGAAACGACGATGTCGCCGTTTGCGTGCACTGAAACCTGATCTAATAGATATCGGTTATCAGAGAAGCGAATTAGATGGTCGACGGGGTCGCCCCATTGCGGTCGGACATTCGGGTGCTTCCGAAGGAAGTCGTCCTCTTGAATGGCGTGAATCAACGTACGGTATTGGGAATAGTCCGGTCTAATAAATGTGTTCTTTCGCGCACGGCCCAAAACCATGAGGGGTTGGACACGTAGTTCGATAAAGTCACCCGGCGTCCTCTTCGGCCTGTTAGATTTGGTGAAAATCTCATCTAATAGTGAGATGACATCGGGAAACTGTTCGGTGTTGAACGACGTGGGCGTAAATGCGATAGCAAGGTGCAAATCGGAATGGTTGAGTACGGTGGCAACTGCTTCTTCGACGATTTCGAAGGCTCCCTCATGTCCCCTCAGCCTATCGTGAGCTGACCCAATGCCGTCTAGTAAATTGGATGCTTTTGAGTCCGGAATCTTCTAAATCTCGAGAAGGGATTCCGTGAGGAGAAGCCCGTTGGTTACCAGGCTCGCTGCAACATTCCCATCTCGCAATATGGGAAGGCAGCGCAAGATATCTTTACTGCGCAACAAGGTTTCTCCTCCACAGAAACACATGCTGTAAAGCGACATGTCTGCCATTTCCTTTGCGAAAACAAAAAGTTCATCTGAGGTCAACTCGTCGTGCATGACCTCATTCTCGCCGCTGCTGTTATAGCAGTGCAGACATCTCAAGTTGCACTTGTTTGTTATGTCAAGGGCGACGTGATGTGGCGCTCTGAGAACGTTGGTGTACTTGTTTTCCGAAACTCGTCCCATGGTTCCTCTTAACAGACTTCTGAAAAACAGTATACATTCATGCAGTCGCCGTCGCTGCACTCACCTGGAAAAGTGCCAGCGCAAGTGAATTCTGGCTCATTGATAAGATTTCGAATTCCTTCGTTTGATGCAATTTCCTTGCTGGTTAGGTTCAGGTGGAAAAAATTGGGAACATCGCAAAATTCTTGACGATAGAAGCTGGCCGCAGCGGCAATACATTGAACGGCGATGCTTGCGGGGCACAAAAGAAGACAGATGTCTGCGTATCTGAGTAAGGGATTGCTGGAGGGGGCGAGGCCGAGTAGACCGGTTGGTCTCCCTGACTCATATACAATGAAAAATTCCTTGCTCAGATTGAACAATCCGTTTCGCACCTCTAGCGGTCGTTCATACTGCTCGACGGAAAGAGGCCAACCGTAGACAATTGTGGGACTTTCTGGTTCTGATGAGCTCGCCTGGCTTGCCAGGGAGCAAATCAGGCGAATATCGTTTTCTTGGGCAAGCCGTATATGGGTCCCATTGTCCACGCAAATCTCATCGGCAATGGGTGTGCCATTTTCGGTCGGAGTTTTGACCCATCCTATTAGTCTCGATACGCTGAAACCTCTCATTGCCGAGGCTAAGTCAGATTTGAGCATGTCCGGATTGGCGTCTGGAACTTGTCGCACATCCGATTAAGGATTGTTTCGACGGTGTTTTTACCATCGCACAGAGAGACGATGTAGCTCCCGCTTCCGTTCAACATGATATAGTTCAGCTCATCGCGTCCGGTTAGAACAGAGCGGTACCCGTTCTTTTCCTCTCTTGAGTATGGGAGAGAAATCGATTTCGGGATAAATCCCCTTATTTCGTCAAAGCTCCATTCCATAATTAATCCCTCCTTGTGTCTGTTTGAATATGAGCCGATTTTAGGCTCTTCGGTAGTTTCTGTGGGCGAGACATCAATTTTTCCGCAGGTGGATGCAAAAAAGTTCCGCATATAAGGGAAACGGCCCCGAGAGGGGGCCGTTTCCGCGCCGGGCAGGGTAGGATTTCGCTTGCTACATCAACCTACCGGAAAGGCCCTGACGCATGAACAGGATACTAAGCCGCGCGCTCGCGCTGGTCCACACCGTGATCGAGTACGCCAGCATCGACGGCGGCAGGATAATCGTCGGCGTCAGGCCGTGGACGAGTTTCGGGCTGCGGTGCCCCGTCTGCGGGAGGGCAGCGAATGCTACGACAGGTCGCCAAGCCGCGGCTGTGGCACGCGATGGACCTGGCGAGGTCGACCTCTCCGCGCTCGGGCTGCACGAGATGGCGGCGTCCTGCCCGACTCGTGAGGATGGTCGCCGCGGGCGAGCGGGGCTTCGCCTCCGCCTTCGAGGAGATGACGCGCGTCGAGGTCGCCGCCCGGGAGGTCAGGATCACCAACCAGCGCATTCGGTCGTCGGGGTTCCCCTACGTCAAGGGCTGGCGGACTTCGACTGGGACTTCCAGCCGTCGGTCCCTCGCGCCGAGATCGAGGAGCTCGCGACCCTCAGGTTCGTGGAGCGGGCCGAGAACGTCCTGTTCGTGGGAAGCCCCGGCGTGGGCAAGACGCATCTCGCCGTCGCGCTGGGGCATCGAGGCAGTCAGGGCGGGGCGCGAGGTCAGGTTCGTGGACTGCGCCCGGCTCGTCGAGGACCTTGAGGACGCCTCGTCGCGCGGCATCCTCAAGAAGAGGCTCAAGTACTACGCCCACTCGAGGCTGCTGATCATCGACGAGCTCGGCTACCTCGACGTCGGCAGCGTGGGCGCGGACCTGTTGTTCCAGCTGATATTGACGCGCTACGAGCAGCGCTCGACGATCATCACCGCCGACGTGGGGATCGGCGGCTGGGGCAGGGTGTTCGGGGACGACGTGGCGGCGAGCGCGATCGCGGACAGGGTGTGCCACCACTGCCACCACTGCCACCTGGTCAAGATAGCCGGCAGGTCCTACAGGCTGAAGGACCTGCCGAGGGACGGACCCGTCAAGGCGTGACCGGAATCGGTGAAAATACGTTAGCGCAAGCGGTGAAGCCGCCTTTGCGCGAACGGCGCGTTTGATTAGTGAAACTGGTGAAAATTAGATTGACGCTAACAGGGGCGTGCCCGTCGCGGCGTTTCACGGGGATGTCTCGCGCCATCCCCGGACCCCTTCGCGCCAAAGGACGAGTCCCCTTGGAACCCCGGGCCGCCGCCGGCGGGCCGTGAACGGCGGGACAATCACTCGGCTTCAACTCGCGATCGCCCCGCCGGCTCTCGCTCCGGCTCCGTTCGATGGCTCCCCTGGGTCGCCATCACTGCGCCTCCGCTCACCTGTCCCGTTGCACTCCGGTCGATTCGGCCTACGCTTCTCGGGGCATGCAAGATATGTATTCCGTGCAACGGAATATCTTGCCCGGCCGAAGCCGGGATGTGCGAACCGCTCCAAAGTCGCTCCCGCAGAACCGTGCAACAGGCTTACCGGCTGTTGCACGGACCTCAGATATGAAAGTCAGTCCCGGCCTCTTTCGTCATCCACACCCTCGCGAGCCAGCTCCCACGCGGCCCGTATGGCAAGGTCGATTCCCCTTGCCGTGAACCTCATAATCCGCCCGGTCGAGCGGTTGACGGCGTAGCCGAGCCTCGCGCCGTTGATCTTCCTCGTCTTGCCGAGGGACTCCGAGTGATAGCGGTATTGCAGCGCCCCCCGCTTGGATCGGGCGATCTCGATCCCATCCGATTCCAACCGCCTTGCAAACTCTCCGAAGCGGTCGGGGCAGCTCTTGAGCCTCCCGACCTCCTCTGCCCTCTGGGCGACAATCGCTCGGACCCTTGCGTTCTCGGATTTGTCGGATCTCCCCTTCTTTGCCATCTCGCGCTCCTCGCGACCGGGCTGGCGCGCGTGCACCTTCGAGTTCGAGAGGCCCCTTTCGAGCTGGCTCAGGCCGTACTTCGTATCGAGCTCCTTCACCGTTCTCACGCGGGATTTCGCCGCCGCCCTCGCCGGCCCGTCGTTCAGACGCCGCCCAGTCTCGAGGTCCGTCCTATTGATGGCGAGGTGAGCGGCGAATCGGGCCGATCCATCCGACCTGCACCTCTCCTCATGCAGCACAATCACGATCTCCTGGTTGGGATAGCGCTTGGCGATGTAGTCCCTCGCGTACTCCATGCAACGCGAGGCGTCATCGGCCCGCCGTTGCAGGAGCACTCGTCCGGGTTGAAGCCGATCACCTGATGCTGCATGTACGTGCACCTTGCGCCCTGCTTCCCGGGCCGGTTGTGCCCGGCCGCCTCCCGGGTGGCGTCCATTTCCTCGAACCATCGATCCTCATCGATGATGTGCTGGGTATCGTGGTCCAGGACTTTCTCCCTGTCCCAATCGAAATACCGCTTGAGGTTTTGGAGGTGCTCCCCGCTCATGACGCTCGCCTGCTTGATTGCGGTCATTTTCCAACTCCCTTCAAAAACCGCCGTCAGTCGACGAAGAGGCCGGACCATCCGTCGGCAACAGGCGGCTCCGCGGCCTCTTCCTCGAATTCGGGAGTCCAGAGATCGACGCCGTCCTCACGACCCATTTGCCTTGATATCAGCCTGGCCTGGTATTCCATCCTCTTGGCCGCCTCGTGCTCGCGCGTCCCCAGATCGAAGTGCTCCTTCGTCGGCATCCGCGTGCAATCGCAGACAGGGCCCGGAAGCACCCCGCATGTTCCCTGCCCACGCCGTTCTCCGCGGTCTTCACCACGATGACGCCGTCCTTGTCGGGGGACATCTCCGTCCACTCCCAAGGATGAATCAGGTCGTCGGCGTGCTCGCTGTAGGATGTCGACCCCGTACCGCCCGAAGGCCCCCTGCTCGAGCTGTTCCCATGGTGTGCCGCGTCGTCTTCCCGACTAGCTCGGTGAAATACTGGCGGTCCTCGGCCTCGCCCAGTTTCATGGCGACCTTGACGCCGCAGTTTGCCAGGATCTTCTTCCGTCCGTCGCGCTCGCCGTACTTGTTCAGCTGAGAGATGTTCTGGACTGCGCCCATCCAGAACAGGTCGTACGAGCGCCCAAGGCTGAGAAGGCTAGGCAGGCACTCGACCTTCGGCAGGTTCCCCCATTCGTCGCCGAGGATGGACACCGGCCGCGGCAGCTTTCCACCAGCTGCGTCCGCGATGGAATACACGGCAGCGTAGAGCTGCTCGAACAGGACCGCCGCGATCGCGTTGTAGGGGGAGCCCTCGTCCATCACGTGGAGGAACAGCGCGGTCTTCTCGCTCAGGATTCTACTCGGATCGATATCATCGCCCGAGACCATTCGCGCAATCGGCGCCGAAGCGTAGATCCTCAGGTTGACCTTTAGCGTGGAAACGATGCTCCTCAGCTCGTTGCCGCCGCTCGAGATGAACTGTGAGGCACGCGAGCGGGCCGGATGCCCCTGCGGCAGGGAACGGAACAGGCCCTTCAGCGGCTCACACGGATCCTCGCCGGCCCCCTCCGTCCCCAGGCACATGATGTGGTAGACCGTCGCGAGGTGCTTGCAGCCCCGCGGGCAGCCCTCGTCCAGCACGACCAGAAGGATCGTCGCGGCGAGCAGCGACCGCGCGGATTCCGTCCAGTGGCTCGCCTTCGCATCGCCCTCCCCGGCGATGAGCGTACGGGCGACGGCATCCGCGGCCTGCTCAGCCCCCGGCAGATTCCCCCCGTTCGCGAGCTATCGACCATTTCCAGTGGATTGAACGTGTCGCTCTTCTCGGGATGCTGGGCGTCCAGCAGAAGCACCCGGTACCCGCGACGCTCCAGCTCGTCGCCCGTCAACTCGATGAGCTCACTCTTCACATCGGACACGATAATGGTCTGCGGCCTCGATTCCCCGTCATCCGCCCCATACGTCAGCAGATCAATTGTCGGGATCAGCAGCGATCTTGATTTTCCGGCACCCGTTGAGCCGTCGAGGAACATGTGCCGCCTCGGTTCGAACAGATACTTGGAGCCGAACAGCGTCTTCTCAAACCCGTACACGAATCCTCTGCTTTTCGGCTGTCCGTGCCGTCCCAAATCTCCGAGCCCCGGATGGTCTCCGGCCCCGTTTTCACCCGCGCTCCCCAAGTACACCTCCGTCGGCGGCTCGCTCCTTCGAGGAAGCCGATAGCTGCATGAGCACGAATACCGACAGGAACAGCGCGAACGAGGCGAGACAGCAGGGACGCAATGAGGCCCCACGTTAATCCACCACCAAATGGTGTTATCCACGCTCAGGGTGAATCCGATCGAGCTCAGCTCGATTGGAAATCCGAGGATCATGCAATCGAGGGGAATGGCGATAAGTGGCGCAAACCCCGCGGTAAGCAGCGCTGCGAAAACCAGCGCCATGACCACCTTCTCCTTCACGAGAACCACCTACTCTCTCGCACGGGCGAGTAGGTCGTTGACCCAGCCCACCGCCGTCGAGACGATTGATGTCGCCCGGTTGAGATTATTGAGGACGACCGGATCGGACCCGTAGGTGTTGAGGGCGCGGACCGCCTGGTTGAGGTTCGTGCCGATCTTCTTCAACTCAGTCCTGATACCGGCAAGTTCCCCCGCGTCGGCGACCCTGACCGGCTTCTCGCCGCAGAGCAGGGCGGCATCGCGCATGAAGGAGGACGCCGGCATGTTCATGGCCGCCGCCCTCTCCTCGATAGCCTTACGCTGCGACTCACTCATCCGTACGTTGATATGCGTATTCATGGAAGTCATAACCATCCAATCCGAGCGGGGCCGACGCATCGGCCCCGCCCCTTTTATTAAGTTGAAATTGTTTGGAGCATCTGACCGATGCGCCCAATCCTCACCCTCGCCCAGACATCGAAGGGGACTCCCGGCAAGCTGCGAGATATATACGGTATGGTCGCCATTGTTCTCTATAGATATCGAGAGCATCGAGCAGGCGCTTCCATTCCCAAATGAGCTCATCGGCCGAGAGCAGAGGAAGATCCCTGTTCTCGCGCGCGCGAGCTCATCGGACGACAAGCATGGATTGGGAGCCCGGTATCCACCAATGTAGGGTCCGGGCTCCATAATTAGCCGATTTCGGTAAACATCGCTGCTGGTGCGTTGAACTCAAACTCGACAATACCGCAGGAACCGTAACGGTTCTTTGTGATTGAAGCAATGACGGGCCGTTTTTTAAGCAACATATTGGCATTACGCTCTTCGGGCTTATCGCCCTTAATAGAAAGCGACATAACGAGATCTGCCGAATACTCGAACATGTTGCACCCGCCTATCGCCTGAAGCCCGGTGGTCTGCTTGTCGTAATTAACGCGGTTAATTGATGAGATAGCGAAGAGCGGACAATGGGCTCATCCACGATTCGGCGGAGCTCGGAAGCGACGAGCTTGAGACCGATACGCTCGTCGGCAATGCGCAGTTCCTGCGGCAAAGAGACGATTTGCGCGTAATCAACAATAACCAGTGGCGGTTCGCCATGTTTATCGGCAACCTCTTCGATTGCCTTTCGCATCCCGGCATATTTAATTTCACCAGGAATGATATACATTCGCTCGGCGATGCTGCGGGCGTAAATGTCGAGAACCTTCTCGAAGAGCCCGCGTTTGTCCTCAGACATGCCATCGCCGTTCATATCATCGTGCGTGAGCTCGCCGCCCGAGATGCGGGTGAGGCTCTTCGCGAGCATGCTGTCTCGCCCGAGCTCGCCCTCAAAGATGACCACCGGATGGCCAGCAATGGCCCATCCGTCGGCGATTTGCTGCATAAACGTTGTTTTACCCGTACCGGGTCCGCCGGGGACGATGCACAGGTATTGACGAAGACCTCCGAGGATAGTATCCAGCGCACCGTGTTCGATATGCCCAAGCGGCCTATTCTTTAAGATACGCAAGGCGGTCTCGTCGAGGCCGACGCTCATGGGATTTAAAGCCGGCACGGTTCGCTCGCCTCCAATTCATGGAGGTATGCAAAGAAGCTCGATTCAAGGATGTAAATGCGGCGGTGCAACGCAATCGCGCGCCCGCTCTCCTTCATCATCTTCGAGGCCGTAACCGGACTCAAGCCGGTTATCTTGCACACTTCAGCGATGCCAAGAAGGCGCTCGTGGCCCAAGTTGGAATCAGAAGAAACCGCAGTTGATGCTTGTACGGCAGCGTACGGTTCAGGCTCTACAATCATGGTAGAATCCTTTCAGGCTAGCTCGCCCCTCCCCCTTCGTCGCCAAACTTAGATAGGGAAGGGCGGGCGGCTTTTTAATCAATGACCGAAAATAAAATAACTCCTTTCAAACAAGCTGGTCAGGCGCTTACTGTTTATATTGTAACACTGTCTGTTGCACAATCATATCTAGTTACAGTTCTAATTTCTAATTCACTTTCTGACTGTATAGACTTTATTGTCTGACTGATTTAATATATATACAACGATGATTGGAGTGGTTATGGGACGTTTACCATTATCCGGAAGTAAGATGCGGAAAATTAAGTTCGGAACAACTGTTCAGGCGACGACCCCGGAGAAAATCGAAGAGCTACGCCTCAAGAACCCCGAATCAGTCAGAAGCACCGGCGAGGCTATCGACTATCTATGCAACCTGCTCACGGGGTTGCAGCCGAGGGTCGCCAGGGCCCTCGATGAGGCGTGCCTCAGGGAAGCTCGGCAAATCACCAATGAAATGAAGGCCCTTCCCGTTGACGGATCAGAAGAAATGAGTTTTAGTCAATTGGAACTTTATCGAGAGCAATTCCAGAGGCTCCACGACCATTTCTCTTTATATTGCGAGAAAGAGGAGAGGCCCCAGGGAATGAGACGGGTCGATCTCCTCGGCGGCGATTACGCTGTCCTCCCCTCCTCTTGGACTTTATTGGAAACAGAGGAATGCGCGAAGTCTTGCAGCCAGGTCGGAATTATCGAAATTCGCGGCGGCGCAAAATACGATGCGCCTCATTTTGCCTTCTTCCATAACGGAGAGTACAGTCAAAAGGACAAATTGCAGCGCGCAACCAAACTCTGGCCCCGCATGACCGACGTGATGCGCGACGAGGTCAAACTGGTCACAGATGATGAGGGACATTACCTAAATATGGACGAGCACCTAGCCGCCCCCATCATTTGTTATTTCAACCTTCTAGATGCCAGCTACTATCAGTCTATGGAGCTGGAGCCGCCATATGGCGCAATGATCTACCGAAACAATGTCGCTTAAAAAGAGGCCCCTTTGGGGCCTCTTTTTTAGCCCTTTTTAGCCCTTCAGCAGATCATCCAGCACTGATGCTGCCTTCTGGTCATTTGCCTCGATAAAGTGGCTATAGATAGACAGCGTCGTCGATGGCTAGCATGGCCCAAACGCGCCTGGATCGTCTTAATGTCCGCATTGGCACCAACGAG
>ENA-OQAN01001094-OQAN01001094.1-human-gut-metagenome-genome-assembly--contig:-NODE-1094-length-12481-cov-2.033835_pt1 | contig 12481 bp, 13 predicted proteins | sample MGYA00242735_ERZ504527 | MGnify/ENA primary metagenome ERZ504527 (study PRJEB26092, sample SAMD00036230) | human gut metagenome | host: Homo sapiens | study: EMG produced TPA metagenomics assembly of...
AAACGGTGGTTATCCCACGGGTGATTGGCGCAGCGGCTAGCGCACTTCCTTCACACGGAAGGGGTCATAGGTTCGATTCCTATATCACCCACTGAATTTCCGCTTCTCACGGCGGAAGTTCTTTGCGGACATAGCTTAGTTGGTAAAGCGCAACCTTGCCAAGGTTGAGACCGCGGGTTCGAGTCCCGTTGTCCGCTCCACCAAGCCCCACCTCGTGTGGGGTTTTCTTTTTCTCACACATCTACTCCACTCGCGTTTTTTTTAAAAACTGCCGACACGCGGAACTTTGCACAGTCCGGCGTCGACAGCCTATCTACATGTTTTACGCTTCTTCGCCGTGCCAGGCGTAGTCGAGGTGCATGAATTCGGGGACCTTGTACCATTTGACCGGATATCCGGCTCCGTGTGCACAGAACACCGAATCCGGCGTGTTCTCCAAGTCGGATTCCGGGTCGTACGCGGCCTGTTCAATCACCTCATCGACGTTGTGGCATGGCCGGTACCCTGCGAATACGCAACTCAAATGCCCACGCCCATGCGTGTAGGCGTTGACGTCCATCGCATAGTCACGCATTTGCGCAACCGGCGCCTCACCTTCAAGCACCATGTATTCGCCGTCACCGTCAGGCGTGTCGAACGAGCCGCTCATACGCTGAATATCGGCCATCGCATGGCCGACCATATCTTGCGGAACCTCCAACCGGAAGCCATACCATGGCTCCAGCAAACGGCAATCGCCGCGCTCCTTCGCTTCCATCAACCCCTGACGAATCGCACGATACGTGGCTTGACGGAAATCGCCGCCTTCCGTATGTTTCAAATGCGCACGGCCAACCAGCAACGTGATCTTCATATCGGTGATTGGAGAGCCGGTAAGCACGCCCACATGCTCACGCTCCTGACAATGCTGCAGAATCAGCCGCTGCCAGTTGCGGTCGAGCACATCCTCGCTGCACACGCTCGCATATGCCATGCCACTGCCGGCAGGCAACGGCTCAAGCAGCACATGCGTTTCCGCATAGTGACGCAACGGCTCAAAATGCCCCACGCCCTCGATCGGATGCGCAATCGTCTCCTTATATAGGATGCCGCCCGGACCGAACGAAACATCCAAGCCAAACCGGTCATGCATCATCTGCTGGATGACTTCCAATTGCACCGCACCCATCAATTGCAGATGCACTTCGCCAAGATGCGGCTGCCATACCACATGCAGCAACGGATCCTCATCCTCAAGCTCACGCAACGCAACCAGGCAGGCATGAATATCGCACTCCCCCGGCAGCAACGTGTACGTGAGCACCGGCTGAAGCACCGGATTTACGCCGTCAGGTCCTTCCCAAGCCCGGCACTGGGAAATGTTCGCGTCAAGCCCGTAACTGCGCACACGGTGCCCGCAACAACCGAATCGACCGTACTGAACTTCGCGCCTGAATACACGCGCACCTGATCGGCCTTCTCATGCCACAGGCCATCATCACCGATTTTCGACTCGCCAGGATCGGAACCAACCCGCGCAGTGCCGGAAAGCATTGTTTTCGCTTTGAATTCGCCGCCCGTCACCTTAAGCCAAGTCAGTCGATTGCCTTGCGAGTCGTGCGATACTTTATATATACGCGCGCCGAATTCGCCGCCATACTCCGGCTCGCGCACATACCATTCGAATCCTGCGATGAATTCGTCGATGCCCTCCATTTTCAGCGCGGAACCGAAGAAACACGGGAACAGGGCACGTTCGGCAATCAGTTCGCGAATGGTTTCGTCCGGAATCGTCCCTTCTTCCAAATACGATTCCATGGCGGTTTCGCTTTGCATGGCGATGTCTTCCATGACATCGGCAAGCGCCTCGGTTCCGTTGTGCGATCCGGTAAAATCTACGCATCCGTCAGAGAAACGTTTCTTCAGCTGCTGCAGAAGTTTCGTTTTATCGGCTGCGGGAGCGTCCATTTTGTTGATGAAGATGAATGTGGGCACGTTATAGCGCTTCAGCAATCGCCATAACGTTTCGGTATGCCCTTGGATTCCGTCCGCGCCGGAAATGACCAGGATCGCATAGTCGAGCACGGCGAGGGTACGTTCCATTTCCGCCGAAAAATCGACGTGCCCCGGCGTATCAAGCAACGTGAGGGTGAGATCCCGCGTGGTGATGATCGCCGGTTCGGTGAAGATGGTGATGCCGCGCTGCCGTTCCATCGTATTGGTGTCAAGAAACGCGTCTCCATGATCGACGCGACCGAGCTTGCGTACGCTGCCCGTGGCATACAGCAATGCTTCCGACAGCGTGGTTTTGCCTGCGTCAACATGCGCCAGAATGCCGATGACGATTCGTTTCATGGGTTCCTCCGCTGCCCAAGCGACAGCCGAAGCAGCCGCCTATCGATATACGAAAGCCTTACGCCTACTGACGTAAGGGCTTGATGGTGACCCGGGGAGACTCGAACTCCCGACCTTGAGATTAGAAGTCACATGCTCTATCCAGCTGAGCTACAGGCCAAACTTGAATCAGTATAGCCAGTTCGCACGTTCTTGCCAACTCGAACGCGCTGAGCAGCGATCATACCGACGGCAAAACCATGGAACCAACGGCTCCCCGATCCCAAACAAGCAAGTCATCAAGACCGGGGAGCATGGGTTCACGGCTCGATAATCCAGCTCAAACCGACCAGCACGATAAGGAACAGCACATTCACCGCCGAATAGACGGCCAGATAGCGCCCCTTCTTATCGGGGTACTTACGCGTCACGTTCTTGTAGCCGATCAGCGACGCCATGGACGCGATCAGCGTACCCATGCCACCAAGGTTGGTGCCAATAATCAGTTCACGCCACTGGTCGCAGAAGCCGGACAGCAGCAGCGTGGTCGGCACGTTGGAAATGAACTGGCTGGACACCACGGACACTTCCAGCGGATGCGCCCCCACCAAGGAGGCGGCCAGCTCGTAGAATTCCGGCACGCGTTTCATATTGCCGATGAAAATGAAGAACATGCAGAACGTGAGCGGCAATCCCCAGTCGATATTGCGGAACACGCGGCGATCGCAGAACAGGAACGCCACCACCACGATCACGCACATGGCCCATAGCGGAATGAAATCGCTCACAGCCAGCAAACACACGATGAACAGCGCGCAATATACGATCGTGCGCCAACCACCGTAACCTGCGCCGTAGCCGGTCACACGAATCTCATCCGGCTGCGGCTGATCGGAATTCGGAGCGAGCACATTCTGTTCGATGCCGCTGCCGGCGATAGAGGAAAATTCGGAAACAGGTTTCTTACCGAACACCACACAGGCGATGACCACCAGCAATACCGCCGCAGCAACGGAATACGGTGCCATAATGCCGATCATTTCAGCGGACGGCATGCCCGTCAACGCTTTCAAATACAGGTTGTGCGCATTGCCGATCGGCGTCAACATACTGCCCACGTTCGCGCCGACGGTCATCAACGTGCCGACCAGCACCGCATGCTCCTCCATGTGAGCCATGGTGAGCACCGCGATCGCGAATGGAATGAACGTGACCAGCGCCACATCATTGGTAATCAGCATGCCGGAAAAATAGGTGAGCGAAATCAGCGTGATCACCAATCCGCGAGCGGTGCTCACATGATGCAGCAACCGCGAACCGATGATGCGGAACACACCGATGCGCTGGAAACCGCACACCACCAGCATCAGGCAGATCAGCTGCGAAATGGTGCTGGCATGAATATATCCGGCATACTCCTTGTCAGGAGGCACGATAAAGCATGAAATAAGAGCAAGTATGGAAGCAACTACGAGAATGGTCTCGTTTTTCAGGATTTTGACGACCAATCGTCGCATTCATTCCTCCGTGAATCCAGTTTGCAAACCGTTTGCAGACCCGGGCGATTTACTCAAGAAACGCCGTATTCACTTTACCCGAAAAATCGCGTACCACATACCCTTGGCATACTATTTTTCCGACCATTCCAACGTTTTTCAGCCCATGCGCCTTACTGTTCCCTGACTTTGCAAACCGGCAAAAACTGTTTTGCAATTGCAAAACACGCCGAAGGATACCGTGCACCAGCCAAGAATTCGTTAAGTATTCTTCCTGCGTTCACCACACGTTCGCCGGCTGTTCATACCGCACTCAGGCATGTGGCAAATTCAGGTAAACGACAAAGACGTTCGGGGGTTGACGCTCCGGCACACCAAATATTCAGGCGACGTTATTGCCGAACACCCTCGTCTGCAGATCCTTGCGCAACGTTTCCAGCTTGGTAATCTGCCAAGCAGCTCGATTTTCTCGGCACCGTCCGGCAGTTGCGCCATGCGACGCTGGTCCGCGCCGATTTTGCGCATGATGCCCATGTCAAGCAGTCGAATGATGAGTTCAGACGCGTATCTGCGTTCGTCGTCGGTCGGCTTGCGCAATTGCACGTTGCCTTCCTGCGATTGTTGCGACGCACGTTCTGAGTCAGTATCGCTCGGAGGAAGCGGCAATGGCATGACGGCAAGCTCGTTGATGACGGATTCCAACATCGGACCACCCGCTTTGGTGAGATTGTGCATCCACAATCCTTGCGGGGTATCAGCAGACGGCAGTCCCCCGGCCGCCGCGACCGCTTGGAATAACGTGCGGAATACGGGGGTCATGAAGCTCGACAGCGTAAGACTGGCGAACAGTGTCGGATCAACGGCAAGCGGCACTTGAATCAGGGTTGCCATGAACTGCTGTTCGCAAATGAACACGGCATCATCAATGCGATAGTAGGATTGCTCCGCCGCATCACGATGTTCCAACGCCTTCCGCGCGGAAGGATTCGCATACGGATTCGTGCCTTGTTCCATACGCGGTTCCACCGCAGCTCCGGCATTGCCTGCAAAACGACGTTTCGGAGCGTACGCATCTTCGTCCCGCACCTGCAGTTTGCGTCGTGCGTCACGCACTTCACGCTGCATGATATCCAAGTCGACGCCGATCTGGCGCACCGCCTTGCGTGAATACAAATCCAACAGGGAACGGTCACGAATCTGTGCGATCAACGGCGCCACCGCCTTGACTGCGCCCATCTGCCAGTGGTATAAGTGGTGTCGAAACGCCCGATCGCGGTTTTGATCACGAAATCATACAGTGGTTCGGCATGATCGATCAACGCGCGAACCGCCTCATTACCTCGCTTGATACGCAAATCGCACGGGTCGAGATTGTCGTCGGCCACAGCAACGAACGCCTGCGTCGAAAAAGCGGAATCCAAGCCGAACGCATGAATCGCAGCCTTCTGACCGGCCGCATCGCCATCGAAGGTGAACACGATACGCGAACTCAACGCCTGTCCTTCAACCTTCAACGGACCAACCAGCTGTACCGCACCCAACGAATCGTCGGCGATCAGACGACGCACGATCTTGGCATGCTCGGCACCGAACGCGGTGCCGCATGTCGCGATCGCGGTATCAATGCCGGCCAAATGCATGGCCATCACATCCGTATACCCTTCGACGATCACCGCCTGACGTTTCTTCACAATCGCCGACTTCGCCATATCAATGCCATACAGCACCTGGTTTTTCCGATACAACTGCGTGTCGGGAGTATTAATGTATTTCGCGCTAATCGAATCATCCTCATACAACTTGCGAGCGCCGAAACCAAGCGTGCGTCCGGTTGAATCGCGAATCGGCCATGTTACGCGGCCACGGAAATAGTCATACACCCCATGCTGGCCTTGACGGGCCAAACCTGCGTCCAACATTTCCTGCTGTGTGAAGCCCTTGCCTGCCAAGTACCGCACCAGATTATCCCAGCCTTGCGGAGCATATCCGCAACCGAATCGTTGGCAATCGGCCTGGCTGAAATTACGGCCATCAAGCAGTTTGCGCGCGGCGAGCGCGTCTTTGGTCATCAGCTGCGAGACGAAAAACTCCTGCGCGGCCTCGTTGGCTTCCAACAGGCGGGCACGTTTCGAACCGGTATGCTCCTTCTTGGCGTTCGACTGGTCATAACGCAATTCGATATGGTATTTGTCGGCCAAAAGCTCGACGGCATCACGAAAGTCGACGTTCTCCTGATGCTCCACATAGCCGAACACGTCTCCGCCAAGACCGCAGCCGAAGCAATGCCACACACCGAGCGCCGGACGCACGGAAAAGCTTGGCGTTTTCTCGTCATGAAACGGGCACAGCCCCACGTATGTGCCAGTTCCTGAAGGTTTGAGCGTAACCGTTGCAGACACAATGTCGTACAAATCGGCGGTGGCGCGACTTTTTCGATATCTTCCTTCAGAATCATTCCTGGCATAGCTCACCACCTTAACAGCAAGCGCGGCACGTTGACCAACCATCGAACGTACCGCGCCCACCATATTGACTTTCACGGCGTGCCTCCCATCGCACGCTGATTCTTTATAGGAGGGTTGCGGGATCGAGTTTGGCGAGATCTTCGACCGACAGCACGTCAGAGGCATGCTCGTACAGGCGCGGGATACGGTTGCACAGGCAGGTGAAGATCTCATAGCTGATGGTTCCTGCGGCACGGCCCAATCGTCGGCGGTCGGCTCGGCATAATCCTCTCCGCGACCCGGTCCGAACAGCTGCACGGTGTCGCCCTCATGCACGCCAAGCTTTTCCGCGGAACCGTGCAGGTCAAGCATAAACTGATCCATGCACACGCGACCGGACACACGGTAGAGGCGCGGACCCTCCGTGGTCATCACACGCACCGGGCCTCCTGGCTTGACCACATGCTTCGCGCCTTCCATATCAAAACCGGAAGCGGAACGGTGAATGCCGTCCGCATAGCCGACAGGCACGATCGCGGTGGACGTATCGGACGGAGTCAGGTACGTGCGGCCATAGGAAATGCCATGGCCCGCTTCAACATCCTTGACCGTACCAAGCTGCGCCTGCAACGTCATGGCCGGCGTCAAACCGTATGTACTGGCGTGCCCATGGCCGGATCAGCCTCATAACCATACAGGCCGATACCGGGCGCGTCAGCTCAAAATGAATCTCGGAACGTGAAAGCGTGGCAGCGGTATTGGCGAGATGACGAATCTCCGGCGCAATGCCGGCAACTTCCATACGACGGGTGAAATCCTTGAAATTCTCGATCTGCCTATCAGTGGACGCCACGAATTCAGGCACGTCCGGAGCGTCGGCCACCGCCAAGTGGCTCCACTGGCCGACGATATGCAGCACACCCTCCTTAGCGAGAGGCACCAGCTTGGCGAGCGCCGCGTCGAACGTGGCCGGAGTGAATCCATTACGTCCGAAACCGGAATCGACTTCACGTGCACACGCGCGGTTTTCCCAAGACGACGCGCCGCGGCCGCAACGCCGTCAATGCCCGGCAATGAGCCTACGGAAATATCGATATCATTGTCGATCAGCTCGTCAAAAGGCACCGCCATGCCGTTATATACATGTCAGAATGTGGCAGCGGTCCGGCCCGATGCCCGCCTTGCCGCAGCAGCAGCGCCTCATGTGATTGCGCCGTACCCAGCCAGGTCGCACCTCCCGCAAAGTGCCGCGAGCGCGGCCGGAATAAGACCATGCCCGTACGCGTCGGCCTTGACCACACCCATCACGCGTGCCGGAATTCGGGCCGCCAACCACGCTCACCAGATGACGCATGTTGTTTCGCAATGCGGCCATATCGACGATGGCCTGCGCCGGATATTGCTTTTGGGCGGCCTCATAATTGGCCTTGCCTTGTTCGGATGAGAATTGCCATTCACGGGCAGCGTTGAAAGTCATGACTCTATTGTTGCGCTCCCACGTGACGGCTTCGAAAAAACGCGCACACTTAGCGAGACGATTCACGGGGTTTTCACGGTTTTGTCCGTGCCAGGTTTTTACACTCTCCTTACATAAGGCGCGTACACCTCCCGTATATGAGGCGTTCAGCCTTCTTTGATTTCTGGCGTTTGAGGCGTGCCAGAGTCCCGGAAATCCGTCCGGTCCAGCCATATAAACCATTTTAGGGAATTAAGACCATGGATCTTTTTCGCAAAAAGTCAGTGGATCAGCTCGTGTCCGAGTCGACTCGCTGAAACGCACATTGAAAACGTTTGACCTTACCATGCTGGGAATCGGCGCCATCATCGGCACCGGCATTTTCGTGCTCACCGGCAAGGGCGCCTCACCGCAGGTCCGGCATTGTGTGTCTCCTTCCTTCTGGCCGCGGTCTGCTGCGGTTTCGCAGGATTGTGCTATGCGGAGTTCGCCGCGATGGCACCAGTGTCCGGTTCCGCATATTCGTACGCATATTTGGCGTTCGGCGAGCTGATCGCGTTTGTGATCGGCTGGGATTTGATTTTGGAATACGCATTGCAGGCGGCCACCGTGTCCGCCGGATGGTCCGGATATTTCAACAAACTGTTGGAAGGTTTCGGTCTGCATCTGCCAGTTGAACTGACCGCGGCATACGGCACCACGCCAGGCGTAACCACATACTTCAATCTGCCTGGTTTCGTGATCGTGCTCATTATCACTTGGGTGCTGTCCATTGGTATCAACCAGACGAAGAAAACCAACGATATTATGGTGATGATCAAACTGGCCATCATCGTGCTGTTCATCGTGTGCACCGTCTGGTACATCAATCCTGCCAATTGGAAGCCGTTCTCCCCATACGGCATTTACACGTTCCAGCCGGGCTCCACGCAGCCGTACGGCATTGTTCCGGCCGCGTCGATCGTGTTCTTCAGCTTCATCGGCTTCGACGCCGTCTCCTCCTCCGCCGAAGAGACCATCAATCCGAACAAAACACTGCCGCGCGGCATTCTTATCTCGTTGGCCGTGTCGACCGTGCTGTACATCATCATGACACTGATCATGACCGGTGTGGTGCCATACAAGGAGTTCGCGAACTTCATTGATGCTCCGGTGGCCGGCGTGATTCTCGAAACCGGTCTCAACTGGCTGGCGTTCATTGTCAATCTTGGCGCTCTGATCGGCATGACCACGGTGATGCTAGTGCAGCTGTACGGCCAGTCCCGCATCTGCTATGCCATGAGCCGCGACGGCCTGTTCCCGAAGTTCTTCGGCGAAGTGCACCCGAAGTACCGCACCCCGTTCAAAGGTACATGGTTCTTCGGTATTCTAACGGCCATCGCCGGCGGTTTCATCAACATCAACGTGCTGTTCGAATTGGTGAACATCGGTACGCTGTCGGCATTCATCATCGTGTCCGCGGGCATTCTGTGGATGCGTAAGACCCAGCCGGACGCACACCGCGCTTCCGCGCCCCGGGCGTACCGTTCACGCCGATCTGCGCGATCATTTTCTGCTTCATCCTGATCTGCGGTTTGAATTGGGAGACTTGGGTGCGTTTCGCAATCTGGTTCGCCCTTGGTTTGATCGTGTATTTCGTGTACAGCCGCAAGCATTCCGCATTGAACGAGCCAGGACTGTTCTAAAAACCGACAATACGGTTGCTTTCGATATATCTTTCGTAAGATATATCAAAAACAACACAATCGGATATAAAAATCCCGTTGAACATCTGAAATACGATATGCAACGGGATTTTTGCTTCTCAATATCGAAGATTATTTGCGATTATTTGCGATGAATTTATATTGATTGATATCAATCCATATAAATCCGCAAATCTCACCATTCATGCCGTTGATAAGCGATACGCGTGGTGTCGGACGGCCTGTCAAGCAACTGAATCAAGCCGCAGCGCGCGAAACCATTCGATTCGAGCACATGCTGCATGGCCTTGTTGTTGGGATGCGTATCCGCGCGCACATTGCCGTAATGTTCGATGCACCAGTTGATGCAGTCCTTCGCCGCACCCTTGGCGAGACCCGACGAGGCGATCCGGTGGATGGTCACATACGGATCGTCATCCAGCCAGGCACCATCGATATTCACATACGTCGGTCGATGCCGGACACAATGCGAACTGGGCGAGCACACGTTCCTCGCCATCAACCGTATCGACAAGCAACACGGTGCGTTGCGATTCGACATCGTCACGAACCACTTCCTCACGAGGGAACTTATCACCCCACTGCGTGGGATTGCCATTGGAGGCCATCAACTTGCGGGCATGCTCATAAATCTTCAGCATGGTCGGCAAATCAGCCATAGTGGCGCGACGGAACCGCCGTTCAGAGGTAATGACGCTCTCCTCACCCATCTCGTTCACCTTTGCATCACCTTGTCTTCTTCCGAGCGTCAAAAATACCATGCCCACGGCACAGTATTCGCAATATGCCCGAAAAAAGACGTGCAATCGCACGCAAATCAGACCAGACGGCGCTCAAACGCGTCAGAGCTGATGCCCTTGGCGAGAATATCCTTGCACCATTCCTTCGCCGTGAACAGGTATGGTCGCGGTAATTGCCGCAGCTTTCGATGGTGGTGGCAGGAACGTCATCCCATGTGGCCTCGTATGCGATGAATTCCAACGCCTCCTTCAACGCGCGAGCCACTTCTTCCGTGGAATGCTCGCCCCACGTCAGCAGGTGGAAACCGGTACGGCAGCCGAACGGGGAACAATCGATATAACCGTCGATACGTTCACGCAACAGCACCGCAATCGTATGTTCGATGGTGTGCAGGCCACCGGTCGGAATCGCATTCTCATTCGGCTGCACCAAACGCAAATCATAATTGGAAATCACATCGCCATTCGGACCGGTCTGCGTGTCGATATAACGCACATACGGAGCCTTCACCTTGGTGTGGTCGAGCTGGAAGCTTTCCACAACCGGCTTGTCTTCTGCCATCATCAATCCTTTCTTCAACAACTGCTCGTCTCTACTGTCGCCGTTTTGCCGGCATACGTCAACCTCACCGCCATACATGTTGCCGATAACGTGTTACGTATCATATAAAACATATGGTTTTGCAATAATCGATACGCTTATTCCTCAAGCTGACACGTCACCTGATTCATGCAACGAAATCGCGGATCACTTCCATGAACCGTTCGCCATACGCTTCCAATTTGAGCGCACCAACGCCATTGACTTGCGAGAATTGCTCGCCGGTGACCGGCTGATACGCACCATATCGCGCAGCGTTTTATCGGAAAAGACGATATACGGGGGTTTACCGAGTTCGCGGGCGATGTCAAGCCGCAACGCACGCAGTTTGGCGAACAATTCCTCGTCTCCGTCGCCCGGCACATACGATCCCATAGTCTGAGAGCCTGCGGACGGCGATTCTGCACGTTTCGCAGCGTGCTTCCGTTCGATCTTTTTGATTTCATAATGAAAATTCGGCGCGACCGTTTCCGCCGCACGTTCACCGAAGCGAACGATCGGCATGGAACCTTCCGAGATGGAAAGAAAACCATCCGTCGCCATCTGGCTGAGCACGTCACGAATCTGCGCCTCCGAAGTCGCGCTCAACATGCCGTACGTCGGTAGATCGGCAGGATGAAGATAGTTCAAATCCTGCGCTTTCGATCCTCGCAGCACTTTGACGATCTTCCCCGAACCGACCTTCTGGTTCACGTCATGCACGCAGCGCTGATGGCCCGCGCGATATCTGTGACGTCAACGGTTTCAAACGTATTCCCGCAGTTCGCGCATCCTCCCACGCATGTGCCGTCATCACGGACGGCCGCTCCCCCGGCCTCACCGAAATACCTGGTCATATACTCGTGCAGACAATCCGTGGTACGGCAATAACCGATCATGGCGTTGAGCAGACGCCGTTTCGACGCACGCACGACCTCCTGCTCTTCGGCGGTCAAACGCTCGTTCTCATAATCCGAATCAAGCACCTTCGCCTCGTAGCAATATCAGATTCGTTCCACAGCAACGTGCACCGGCTCGGCTCGCCGTCGCGCCCCGCACGACCGGCCTCCTGATAGTACGCTTCGATCGATTCCGGCATATTATGGTGGATCACATAACGCACGTTCGACTTGTCGATGCCCATGCCGAACGCATTCGTGGCAACCACCACAGGCACACGGTCGGTTACGAAATCACGTTGTGCCCGTTCCCTCGTTTCGGCCGACATACCGCCATGATAGGCGACTGCGACCATGCCAAGTCGCGTCGCATCCTCACCTTTCGTAGCACGCAGCTCGCACACGGCGATATTCAACGATTCGGCAAGCGACTCCACTTCCTTGCGGGTCGCGCAATACACGATGCCGGATTCGTCAGGATGATCCGCAATATATGAAGCCACCCACGAAGCCTTATATTTCCTTTCCATCCTGATCACATCGAAATACAGGTTGGCCCTGTCGAAGCCGGTGACGGTGACGGACGGATCGCTCAATCCGAGAATTCCGATAATATCGCGACGCACCCGTTCCGTCGCGGTCGCAGTGAACGCGGCAACCGTCGGACGGACCGGCAATGCCTTCAGAAAATCGCCGATACCAAGATATGACGAGCGGAAATCCTGACCCCATTGCGACACGCAATGCGCTTCGTCAACGGCGACCAGAGAAATCGGCACAGACTGGCGAACGTGCGAAAACGTTCGGTTTCCAAACGCTCCGGAGCCACATACAGCAATCTGATCCG
>ENA-OQAN01001095-OQAN01001095.1-human-gut-metagenome-genome-assembly--contig:-NODE-1095-length-12467-cov-5.186143_pt1 | contig 12467 bp, 17 predicted proteins | sample MGYA00242735_ERZ504527 | MGnify/ENA primary metagenome ERZ504527 (study PRJEB26092, sample SAMD00036230) | human gut metagenome | host: Homo sapiens | study: EMG produced TPA metagenomics assembly of...
TACGTTGGCAATCTCGCAGCCGACGCGATCATGCGAGCGGTGGACGGTATCAAAAATCTGGTCGGAAACAGTCATAGAGTTGGGCCAAAACTTCACCAGCACCATGTCCGAGGTATCGGCAATCAGTGGCGCAACCGGTGAGGACTTCGAGAAACTGGAAGCCTGCGCCAGAGAATACGGCGCCACCACGGTTTTCTCTGCCAGCAATGCAGCAGAGGCCCTCAAATACATGAGCCTCGCCGGGTGGGACGCCGATCAGTCCACAAGTGCGCTGGGTGGCGTTCTGAATCTGGCCGCCGCTTCCGGCATGGAACTGGGAGCGGCTTCCGATATGGTAACGGACTACCTGAGCGCCTTCGCCATGGAGCCGGAGACGCCGCATACTTCGCAGATCTGCTCTCCTACGCGCAAAGCCACAGCAACACCACGGCCGAAGCGCTGGGCGAAGCCTACAAGAACTGCGCAGCCAACTTAAACGCAGCCGGGCAGGACGTCGAAACCGTCACCTCACTGCTCGAAGGAATGGCAAACCAAGGTTACAAAGGATCCGAAGCCGGAACCGCCATGGCCGCGATTATGCGAGACATAACCAACGGAATGAAGGACGGCGCGATCAAGATCGGAGAAACCTCCGTGGCCGTAATGGACGCACAGGGCAACTTCCGAGATCTCACCGACATTCTCACAGAAGTGGAAGCCGCCACAAATGGAATGGGCGACGCAGAACGAGCCGTCGCGCTATCTTCCACTTTTACCGCAGACTCCACCAAGGGCCTGAACCTGATCCTCAACGAAGGCATGGACAATATCGCCGGGTACGAGGAAGAACTCCGCGGAGCTTCTGGATCCGCTGAGGAAATGGCCAATATTATGAACGACAACCTCAGCGGCGACGTGGCGGCAATGAACAGCGCCTTCGAAGAACTGGGGCTCAAAATTTACGACGCGCTGGAAAGTAAGCTACGAGCAGGTGTGCAGTTTATCACCAACGGCGTGATCCCGGCGATCGAATGGCTCGGCGGGCATATCCCAGAAGTGACAATAGCAGTGAGCGGCTCGGTGCCGTTATCGCAGCTATGAACTGGGGAACCATATCGAGCAAGATCGCAATGGTGAAGGGCGCACTGGTAAAACTCGCTGCAGCACTGGGAGGCGTATCGCTTCCGGCTATTGCTATTATCGCAGTGATCACGGCCGTGGCTCTCGCCTTTACGAATTTATGGAAAAACAACGAAGAATTTAGGAACAAGATCACAGCATCTGGGACGGAATCAAGACCAAGTTCGACGAGTTCGGGCAAGGAATTGTGGACAGGCTCAACGCGCTGGGGTTCGAGTTCGAGGACATAACCGAAGTAATGAAGGCAGTCTGGGACGGCTTCTGCGAGTGCTCGCTCCGATTTTCGAGGGCGTATTCCAGCAGATCAGCAATATTCTGAACGAGGCCCTCGACATTCTGACCGGCCTGTTTGACATCTTCGCCGGAATTTTTACCGGTGACTGGGACATGGTATGGCAGGGCGTCCAAGAAGTTTTCGGCGCAGTCTGGGACTTCGTTGTGGCAACCTTCGAGAACTGGATCAGCACGTTCACCTCTCTGGCGGACACCGTTCTGGCTGGTTCGGAACCGACTGGGAAACCGTCTGGACGAATGTTAAAACATTTTTCTCAGACACATGGAACGCGATCTCGTCGTTTTTCTCCGGAATCCTGACGGGAATTAAAACATTTTTCACGGACACATGGAACGCGATCGTCTCGTTTTTCTCCGGAATTTTATCCGGAATTTATTCGAGCGTTACCGGAACCATGACCGAGATCCACGACACCTTCACGAATATCTGGGACTCAATCACCGGATTTTTGTCCGGAGCATGGGAAACAATTAAAAACATTGTGACCGTCGGGATCATGGCCGTGAAGGAAATTATCAGCGCAGCCTTCCAGATCATCACGCTGCCGTTTCGGTTTATCTGGGAAAACTGCAAGGACACGGCGCTCTCTATCTGGGAGACTATCAAGAGCGTGATCGGCGAAAAAATCGACGCCGTAAAAGAAAAGATCACCACGGTGACGACTGCGATCTCCAACGTAGCAAGCGCAGCATGGAACGCGATCAGCTCCACGGCTTCCTCCCTCTGGGAAGGAATCAAAGGCACGATCGGTTCCAAAATCGACGCAGCCAAGGAGAAAGTAAGCACCGCGACGAGCACGATCACCAGCGTGGCAAGTACCGCATGGTCAAGCGTAAGCTCCACGGCTTCCTCTCTCTGGACACAATCAGCTCACAGTGAGCAGCAAGATCTCGGCGGCCAGTTCCGCCGTAAGCTCGGCAACGAGTACGATCACCAGCGTGGCAAGCTCTGCGTGGTCAAGTGTGAGCTCTACCGCTTCCTCTCAATGGGAAAGCATCCGGAGCACGATCAGCAGCAAACTGAGCAGCGCAAAGTCTACCGTTTCCAGCTTAATGAGTGGAATCACTTCCACCATGAGTTCGGGACTCAGCTCCGCACTCAGCACAGTGTCGGGTAAGTTCTCCAGTATTTACTCGACGATCAGCAGCAAAATGTCGGCAGCAAGGGACGCCGTAGGAAACGCGATCAGCGCCCTAAAATCAAAGTTTAATTTCTCGTGGAGCCTGCCACACCTGAAACTCCCTCATGTGAGTATCAGCGGCAGCTTCTCGATCAACCCGCCAAGTGTACCACACTTCGGTATTTCATGGTACAAGGACGGCGGTATTCTGACGCGCCCGACTATTTTCGGCGCAGCAGGTAACAATCTTCTGGCTGGTGGTGAAGCTGGCGCCGAGGCGGTGGTTCCTCTTGCAACCCTCTGGGATAAGTTGGAAACCATGATCACCTCAGTGTTCAACACTGCAAGCACAACCGGCGGATCTTCTGGCGAAGGACTCACAAGCACGGCCGGAAGGCTTCTGACTCTGGACGACTTCTCTCTCGGAAGTCTGGCAGACAGTGGCGGCGTGGTAGTTTACTACGACTTCTCCGGCTTCACATGGAGCCCACAGATCCAGACAGAAGGAACCGGCGACGACGCGGACGACTTCATGGCGAAGCTCAAAGCCCACGAGCCGAGTTCTTCGACTGGCTGGAAGAATTTATAAAAATGCGGGAGGTGGCTCAATATGCGTAGAGTAACAGGCTACAAAGACTACACGACACGCGAAGGGGACACCTTCGACGCGCTGGCCCTCGAAATGTACGGGGAGGAAATGCTGGCGCACTATATCGCAGAATTTAACCCCGACTATGCGGACGTGCTGATCTTCGACGCGAACGTGGCCCTCCGGCTGCCGATCGTCGAAGGTGCAGAGACGCCGGAAACTCTGCCGCCGTGGCGTCGGGATTCTGAGGACGAGGACGACAGCGCGTGAACCTCTACTACAACGGGGTGGATATATACGGGGACGTGTCGGTGAACTACTGCGTGCACGAAATGTTCGCAGAAAAGCAAGCCGACACCCTCGTGATCCGCTTCAATGACACCAAGGGAACATGGAGCAAGTGGCAACCGGCCGAAGGTGACACCGTGCAATTCAAAGAAGGCGCGAGTGATACCGGGAAAATGTTCGTGCACTCCATGAAACCAGAAAACGGGCTTTTTACGATCCGAGCCATGTCCATGCCGAAAAGCGGCAAGACAAAAAAGAGTAAAAGCTGGGAGGGCGTCCGGTTCCTGCAACTGGCGAATGAGTTCGCAGGAAATCACGGGCTAACATTCCAGAACTACGGCTGCACGGATCAGGTTTACCCGTATATCAAACAGGACAACGAGACAGACTTCGCCCTATTTCACCGGCTCTGCGCACTGGAAGGCTGCCAAATGCTTATATTTGACGGCAAGCTGCTGGCGTATAACGAGCAGTACATAGAGGGCCAGACTCCAGCCGGTAGTCTCTCCGTAGATGAAAACGGCGTTTTCTCCTATGAGGACAACCGGGGCGGAATGTACGGATCCTGCGAAATTGCAAGCGGAAGCTACTCCGGAAAATTTATAGCCGACAGCTCCAACAGCTCAGTGCTCCGCCCTGCGGTGCCTATTCAGGTAACCAGCAATGCAGAGGCGGCACGCTTCGCCAAGGGGCTGCTGCGGAACGCGAATAAGTTCGCCCGATCCGGCTACTTTTCCAAGTCACTTATGACCGGATATGCAGCCGCCAGCATTTTGACACTATCAACACCAAGGGCAACCATGTGGACGGTACCGTTTTTGTGTATAAAGTCCGGCATGATTTTGTCGGAAATAAATCCACGATCTACTTCCGACACATTCTGGAGGGCTACTAATGGGAAACATCAATAAAGGCACGATCGCCAGCATATCAGGAAACACGGCCCGCGTTGTACCGTCTGACGCCGGAGCCAAGCCAACCGCAAAGATCACGATCCCGTGGCACCTCCGCGGATCCACCGGAAACCTCTCAAAAGGCACGGCGGTGGTTTATGTGGAGTTTGACGACTCCACCGGGCTGCTGCTGGGCCGGGCGGACGGTGAATGGGGGTGCTACCTGCCGACCTCTCGGCCGGTAATATCAACGTGCCGAAGGGCGACGTCACAGCTCGCGGCATAAGCCTGAGCGGGCACACCCACGGAGGCGTCGAAACTGGCAGCGGATCCACTAAAAAACCAAACTAAGGAGGTACAGCCATGCCAACAATGGCACAGTGGGGCTCAAAAAAATGGGCCGTATCATCAAAGCAAGTCGTCGCGCTGGAGGGGCTGGCCTTTTCCTACGAGCAGGTGGCCGACGAAAACACCAGCACCGAGGACAAAAAGACGACTAACGAACGAGGCACCGAGCTTTTCCCCCTCTCATTCACCACCGTGCTGCACTCAGGCGCAGGCGTTGACGTATGGGCGGAGATCCAGAGCTGGAAGGCTCTCGTCACAAAAGTGAATTATTTCTATCTCGGCGGCAAGAAGCTGGGGCCGAAGCTCCAGCTCCGAAAAGTCGCGGTAAGCAACACAAAGGTGGACGGCAAGGGGCGGCTGCTTCTGGCCACTCTTTCCTTCACATTCAAGGAATACGATCCGGCCACCACCAGCGTGAAGGTAAGCACCACCGCGCTGAATGTGAAAGCGAGCACCGCCTCGAAGTCCGTCAAGAAAACAACCAACACAGCGGCCAAAAAGGCCACAAAGAAAACGATCAAAGTCGGCGACTATGTGAAGCCGACCGGCAGCAGGTACGCAACCGGCCAGAAGATACCAAACTGGGTAAAACAACGAAAGCATAGGGTGAGCCAGATCAAGAGCAGCCAAAACAAGGTGCTACTGGGCCACCCTAACGGGATCAATAGCTGGGTGTATCTGTCCGAAGTAACTCTCGCATAAGGAGGTGACGCATGAGAGCAAGCGGAAACGGGAGCCCAGAAGTGTGCGCCGCCAATCTACTGAGGATCGTCCGCGGTGAAGTCGCATACGATCGCGTGCGCGGCGTTGACGGGACTCTGATCGACAAACCGAACGCGACCGACGAGGCCGTGGCTGACGCGGAGTGGGTTCTGGAAACCTTCGAGCCCCGCGTGGAGTCTGACAGTATCACCTCAAATCCGGCGGCTGCCTTCTCTGGCGACTTCGGCATGATCGTGAACATTATCCAAAGAAAGGAGGACGAGGACGCATGAGCGAGCTCAAATTCATAGAGACAACCGACGAAACAATCTACACCGACATACTGGAAGAATTAGAGAACGGCGTCGGCGAGCCTCTCTACCCCGGTGACGAGCGCGAATCTTCGGCGACACCATGCGAAGGTGATCGTCACGGTTTACAACACAGTAAACGACGCCTGCCGCCAGAAAATGCTCCGATATGCAAGGGGCACTGTTCTGGACGCTCTGGGAGAAAACAGAGACGTGATCCGTCTCGATCCTACCTATGCCACTACCACCCTACGGTTCACAGTTACCGAAGCGGTGGGCTCTAATATCATTATACCGGCCGGACTTCGAGTAACTGGTGACTTCGTTCACTATTTCCTGACAGACACCACAGCCGTGCTTTATGCAGGTAGCCTCTATGTGGACGTGGCAGCAACCGCCGAGGAAGGTGGCACGGACTACAACAACATAGACGAGGGCGAGATCTCCGAGATCGTGGACGTCTCCGACGTTCCACTGCTCGACGGAGTAACAAACCTGACCATAACAGAAGGCGGAGGCGACCGTGAGGAGGACGAACCGTACCGTGAGAGAATCCGAGAGGCTGAGAACAAACTCAGCACCGCAGGCCCGGCCAAAGCCTACAAATACTGGGCGCTGTCCGCGAACTCTCTCGTCACGGACGCGGTGGTGGAATCCGAAAAGGAAACAATCACCAGAACTCTGAAAGCATACGCCGGGCACGCCTTCCAAGGTGGCGCCAATCTCCTGCCGGACACTCTGGTGGTTTTCCTGAGTGACGGATCCGAAGCCACAGCAGAGGCCGACTATACGGCCGAGTATGCAGACGAGCTTCTGACTCTCTCACTCTCCGGATCTCTCGCTGGAGCCGAGGCGGTAAAGATCCAGATCGGCCGCAATATGTACGGCCGTGTCAAGATAGTGCCGATCTGCGCCGGAGGACAGATTCCGAGCGAGGAAGTGCTGGCCGACGTGCTGGCTGCCTGCTCTGCGGACGACGTTCGCCCTCTCACTGACATGGTAACGGTGGAAGCTCCGGAAACTCACGAGTATGACATAGAGCTCACCTATTACACCACTAAAGCCAACGAGTCAGAAGCAGTGCAGAACGTGGAAGGATCCGGCGGGGCTATTGATCAGTATATCAACTGGCAGGGCTCCACACTGAATCAGGACATAAACCCAGACGAGCTCCGGAAGCGGATCCTCTGCCCTGACTGGGCCGACGATCTAATCGGAGCCACCCGCGTGCAGATCATCAAACCGGAATACACCGAGCTCAACAGCACGACCGTGGCCAAGTTCTCCGGTAAAAAGACCGTGAAGCATATCGTCAAAGGATAAAGGAGGTGGACAGCATGGGCGGCATGAAAGTGTCAAACATGGATTTTATAAAACTGCTGCCCGCCTTCATGCAGGACGACGAGGCAGCGATCGCACTCAGCAAGGCCGTGAACAAACTCATAGGCGAGCCGGGCAAACGTCTGGCCACAATCCGCACATGGGACAAGGTGGACGAACTCACAGAGGCGGAGTGCAACGAAATGGCGTGGGAGTTGGACATTGACTGGTACGACTCCGAAGGCATGAGCCTGACAGAGAAGCGGAACACAATCAAGCTCGCGCAGCAGATCAAAAGAAAACGCGGTACCAAGTGGGCCGTTGAGCGCCTGATCGGTGCATACTTCGGCGAGGGCTATGTCATGGAGTGGTTCGAGATGGACGACTCCCCGTACACCTTCGCGGCTCTAACCACAAACGCGAACACCGACGGCGAAAATTTTAATAAATTTGTTGACGCCGTTCAGGCTGCCAAAAATGTGCGCTCGCATATCGCGGGCGTTTTCTATTACTGGCAGCAGGGGCCGGATCCCGGTATTGAGTGTGCGCTGAACACAGAGCTGCACCGTTATGATTTTGTGAAATGCGGTACCAACCCGCGAACGGCCACGATCGGCTTCGTGATAAAGCCGAGCATTGAAACGGATCCGGAAGCGAAGCCGTATCTATACGGCTACACTCACGCCGGAACGACAACCTGCGGAACATATCCGCAGCCCGGAACACTCGGCGCCGTCATAAAGCAGGCGGCTGCAGCCGAGCCTGACACCGAGGCGTTCCGCTACAACTACCTGAATGTGGAATAACTCCACGGCCGGGGACGTTGGGCTCAGTTATAAAACGCGCAGCAGCCACGAACGAAAAGGCGGCCCTGTTCTGCTATCCGTTCGTAAAATGCGGAACTAAGCGCTGCGGGGAATAAACCGAAAGGAGGGCACAAAATGGCATACTTCGGCGAAGCCTACATGGGACGAAGGCGGCAGCAGTGGCTCCGCTCTCTCGCCTATGTCGAGGCTCAGACAAACGGCACATGGCACCGCGGAACGATCAATCAGAAAAAAGATCGAAGGCGAAAACGTGGTAGTTATGGCGACGTTCCCTACGCTGGACTCTATCGCCTGCACGATCAACGCCTCCCGTCTGATCGACACCTACGGGGAGCAGGCAGCATACCAGCAGAGAACTATCAACAAAGTGGCCGGACAGGGAACCATGATCAAGATCACGATCCCGATCTATGAAGTCACAGCATAAAGGAAGGAGGAAGCAGACACATGTATAACGCAACAAAATGGCTCGACAAGGTGGTAGACGTCGATAGCGGCGAGGTCATTCAGGCCGGAACCGATCAGAGCGCCGCCCACTTCAACAACATGGAGAGCGGGATCACAGACGCCAGCGTGGCCACTGCCATGCTCCTGATCGCAGCCGGAGAGCTCCAGTCTCAGACAGAGATCGAGCGCCACGTCGTAGAACTGAAAAACACGGCGAGCTATCCGTTCAACAACTCCACCAAGACCGTGAGCCTTGCAATCACTCGCGACAACACAGACTACACCGTGGACGTGGATATTCAGGCCCACACCGGAAATGTCGGCGAGATCCAGATCTACGACAAGCAGCTCAACGGCTTCAAGGTCAAGTACGACGGAAGCGCCGAGAGCGCCACCCTTATTTTAAGAATCAAAGGAGGTAAATAAACCATGGCAAAAATCAACGACGTGCAGGTGATCGAGAAGAACACCGGCGAAAAGATCCAGTGGGAGCAGGACGGCTACCGTCTCAGCTTCGACGACGACGCGCTCAGCGTCAAGGTTACCAAGTATCAGGGCGACGAGGCCCGCACCCTCGACGTGTGCATGGATCGCGGCGGTGATCTCATGCTCGGCACCCAGCCCGGCGGCCGCTATGTGGCCCAGATCGAGATCCCGGCCGCAACCTATACCGAGACACCGATCGAACCGCAGGAAGGCGCCGACGAGTCCGGCGATACCAACCGCCAGACCGTAGAGCGCACAAAGAACCCGCTCGACATGGCAGAGGTGAAGCTGATCCTCTGGAGCATTGAATAAGCAGAAAGGAGCACAAGAAAATGGCAAATTTTGACCTCACCAATCTGGCAGTAAAAATGATCTGCCCGAACAACGTCGTCAAGACAGACGACACCGATCTCCCTTCCGTTCTGGTGTATATCCCGAAGTTTAAGAACTCGGACGTACTCACCGGCGGAAATGACAGCACCCACCCGGCCTTTATCGTCAACGGCGTGGAAATCCCCGGCTTTTACTACGGCAAGTATCAGGCCAAGGTTTACAACTCCGTAGCGTACAGCCTGCCGGGCGAAGATCCGACCGCAAGTATCAACTTCGACACCGCACGCGCACGCTGCGAGGCCAAGGGCGCAGGCTGGCACCTGAGCACTAACGCAGAATGGGCCGCGATCGCTCTCTGGTGCAAGAAAAACGGCTTCCTCCCGTATGGTAACAACAACTACGGCAAAGACAGCCGCGAAAGTAATTACAAAGCCGTGCCGAGCTACTACGAAAGCAGCAAGATTGCGAGAGTTGCAACTGGCACCGGCCCGATCTCATGGAGCCACGACAAGACCATGGCTGGTATCTGGGATCTGAACGGCAACGTGTGGGAATGGCAGGGAGGAATCCGCCTTGTTTGGGGCGAGCTTCAGATCCTCGCAAACAACGACGCAGCCGATCCGGACAACCCTCAGAACGCAACGAGCACATGCTGGAAGGCCATCAACGCCGCAGACGGCGCCCTTGTAGATCCTGAGAGCAAGACGACCGACAGCTCCGCCCATGTTTCCGGTAAAACCGTAAAACTGGACTATGTGAACAACAAGTGGACGTACTCTACTTCGATCACCAACGCAAAAGATGAAAGCCGAAGCTGCGCCTTTTATCAGGCTACTGCTGACAGCTCGATCGGAGACGCTGCCAAGGTTATGCTGCGCGCTCTCGCCCTTCTCCCGGACTCCGACGCCACTACTGACGTATACGAGGGCGACTACATGTGGTGGAATAACGGCGTAGCCGAGCGCTGCGTGTTTCGCGGGGGCAACTGGGGCAACGGTTCGCACGCTGGTGTGTTCTACCTCTACGGCGGCAACTCCCGCAGCCTTGCGAACACGGACGTCGGCTTCCGTGCCGCTTATATCCCGGAAATCCGGTAATCTGGCAATCTGAAAATCTGGCATGAGGGTGGCACACCAAGCCACCCTCTACCCTTTTAAGGAGTAACAACATGGACAACTTGCAACTGCGGCAGCGTATCGTCCGGAGCATGATCCGGGTGAGCGAACGCACCGCAAATATGCGGAAACCCGAAAAATTCGAGTATCGCAAACACATGACGGCGGCGTTCATGGATATGCTGGAGCTCTGCATTGAGCCAACAGGGCCAGAGGCTCGCGCCGGGTAGAACTCCAGAATAAAATGGACACCAAGCTGGACGTGCTGCGCTCTCTCGTAGACACGGCAGTTTCTCCGGAGGATCGCCTGATCTCTCCGGGGCTCCACGAAATATGGAGCAAGGAGCTGAACGAAATCGGGCGTATGCTCGGCGGCTGGAAAAAGTCGAACGAGTAAAGCCCGTGGGGAATGTGTCGAGATAAAGGAGGCGCTGCGTGTATCGCGGGGGCAACTGGAACAACGGTTCGAACGCTGGTGTGTTCTACCTCAACGGCAACAACTCCCGCAGCAATGCGAACACGAACATCGGCTTCCGTGCCGCTCTTGCCTTATTTGTTTATTTTCTGAGGGCCAAGGCCCAGCAGAAACACCAAGGCAAAAGGGATGCATTTCCCGGCCGACAAGGCCAAAGATACACGCTCGTGCTGCTCTGTCGGTGGAGGCCACCGGGGACACCGAGCAAACCGCGCAGGCTGGCCGTTGTCTGCTATGCGGACAGAAGCAGATCCGGATCCTATGGCGTGGCTGCCATAGCGGAAAGATCTCGCCAAGGATTGTCACACGCGGGCCATTATTATGACAACACAAGGAGGAACGAGGACATGGATCCAAGAAACCAGCCTCCCTTCTGGAGAGAATATACTCGTGGGAGAATCTTCTGGACGCATACCACGAGGCAGCAAGCGAGAAGTGGTACCGCAACGACGTGACCGCCTTCGCGGCGAATCTGGAGGAAAACCTGATCAGCATACAAAACGACTTGATCTGGCACACCTACAAAGTGGGCCGGTACCGGCAGTTCTACGTCCATGAACCGAAGAAACGGCTCGTCATGGCTCTGGGCTTCCGGGATCGTGTCGTGCAGTGGGCGATCTATCTCCAGACAAACCAGTACCTCGACAATGGCATGATATACCACAGCTACGGGTGCAGGGTGGGAAAAGGAACCACCAGAGCAGCCGACCGGCTTCAATACTGGTGCACGCTCGTGGATCGAAAGCCGGGCAAATGGTACTACCTGAAACTGGACGTATCAAAGTATTTTTACCGGGTGGATCACAGGGTACTGCTCGACATACTCCGCCGGAAGTTCCCGAACGAGGACGGCTACCTCTGGCTTATGGAAACGATTATAAATTGCGACCATACGCCTTCGGACTGCCTCCGGGAAAGTCCGCCGACGAGATCCCACCGTCTGAAAGACTGTTCGAGGTAGGTATGCCGATCGGAAACCTAACGAGCCAGCTACTCGCGAACGTCTGCCTCAATGAGCTGGATCAGTATATCAAGCACGAGCTGAAAGCCCATTTTTACGACAGATACATGGACGACATGGCGCTGCTCTATCCTGACGCGGCCACACTGAACCGGTGGAGAGCTGCGATCGAGAAGTATCTGAACGAAGTCCTGCACCTCGAATTGAACAGCAAAACCACGATCGGACTCGTCAAGCACGGGATCACCTTCGTGGGCTGCCGAATCTATCCGGGGTACCGCAAACCGACAGCTCAGTCGGTCAAGAAAATGAAGGCACGTATGCGCTACATAGCGAAAGAGTACGAGGCCGGGCTGATCGACTTCGACGCGGTAGACGCGACCATGCAGAGCTACTTCGGACTTATGAGCACTGCTCACTCACGGGCTCCAGAAATGGATCGAGAAAAATATTATTTTCAAACGCAAAGAAATGGCAGACATAGAGCTGCCGCAGGAGGTGACACAATGGGAATTGAATCAGTTTTGATCGCCTGCCTTCCTTCGGCGATCACTGGGTTCTGCTTCTGGTGTATCGAGCAGAAAATCCAGAAACAGAGCAAGAAACTGGAGGAAGAAGAAAAACAGCGACGAGAAGCTCAGGACAAGCGCGAAAAGCTCCACGAACAACAGGAGCTTTTTTTAGTGCAGGGAGTGAACGCCGCGATCGCCCTCGGAGAAGCCACAGCCAGAGCGTGCAGCCGGATCCCGGACGCCCACTGCAACGGTGATATGCACCGCGGCCCTCAACTATCGCCGCCAAGGTACAAACATGGAGCCAGAAGGACTTCCTGACAAGG
>ENA-OQAN01001096-OQAN01001096.1-human-gut-metagenome-genome-assembly--contig:-NODE-1096-length-12465-cov-2.150592_pt1 | contig 12465 bp, 17 predicted proteins | sample MGYA00242735_ERZ504527 | MGnify/ENA primary metagenome ERZ504527 (study PRJEB26092, sample SAMD00036230) | human gut metagenome | host: Homo sapiens | study: EMG produced TPA metagenomics assembly of...
GCTCGTCATCCTGCGGATGCATCACGGCGATCACCACGTTCTTCAGAATGTCGGAGCCTCCCACGCGCGGCCATCGGAACGCGGATGGTTGGCGTTGGCAAATTCAACCATCTGATCGATGGTTTCAGCATTCGGCGTCGGGCGCTTTTCAGCGGCCGGAGTGTTGCTGAAGTCGATGGATTCCGGTTCCGGAGTGGTCAGCGCCTCAACATTCCAAGCCTTGCCGCTCGGCGACTGTGCGAAGGTATCTTCACCGATTTCCATCGGGGCAAGGAACTCTTCGGATTCGAAACCGCCCATCGGACCTGCCATGGCGTGCACCGGCACATACTTCAAATCGAGACGGTTGAAAATACGCTCGTAGGCGCCACGCTCGTCCATATACGCCTTGACAAGGCCTTCCTTGTCAAGCGTGAAGGAGTAGGCATCCTTCATGATGAATTCACGGCCACGAATCAGCCTGCACGCGGACGGAATTCGTCACGATACTTGGTCTGAATCTGGTAGAGGGTAACCGGCAGATCCTTGTAGGAGGAGTACAGGTCCTTGACCAGCAGGGTGAACATTTCCTCATGGGTCGGCGCCAGCAGGTAGTCGGCCTCATGGCGATCCTTCAAACGGAAGATGTTGTCGCCATACTCTTCCCAACGATGGGTGGCCTCATACGGCTCACGCGGCAGCAGACCGGAGAAGTGAACTTCCTGGGCGTCGATCGAAGCCATTTCCTCACGGATGATGTTTTCGATCTTGTTCAGAACATTCAGGCCCAGCGGCAGCCAGGTCCAAATACCGGAGCGGCCTTGCGCAGGTAGCAGGCGCGCTGCAGAAGCTTATCCGATACGACATCGGCATCGGCGGGATCCTCACGCAGAGTGCGCAGGAACATGGTGGACATACGAAGTGCTTTAGTCATATGCCCAAAACTACTCAGGCAAGGGGACGTAAGCCCAATCCAACCACCCGTTCACCGACGTATGGCAACGCACGGACGGAACACAACAGTCATATCCGTCGAATCCCAAAAATCATCATACATGTCAAACAAGGCAATCGCCATACTAGAACAGCGCGTCCTGCGCGAACTCGTCATCGTCGGGAACAGCGATGTTCTGCCGGAACGCGGCGATGCCATCATGAGCCAACATATCGGATGCCTGCGCCGAGGCGAGACGCAACTCACCATCCAATCGCACCGCATCGGGCGAAACCAAGAACATGCGTTCGTTCACACCGTTCAAATACAGGCCTTGCAGACCTTCCACACGAGACAGCGCCACATACCCCATGCCGGGCGCGAAAGTGCGCCGCAAATCCATCACCGCACGCTCGAGCGTCATACCCTGCGATTTGTGGATGGTGATCGCCCACGCACAGCGCAACGGCACTTGGTTGACGCTGGCGAGCACTGTGTCGCCGTCCATCATTTCCCAGCAATTCGGCTTCATGGTAACGATATTGCCGTTTTCAAATTCAACGATCGGCCATCCGCCTTGTTTTCGGCGGCAAATCCGCGCACGGTGCCCAATGATCCGTTCACGAATTGGTGGTCGGTGTCGTTGCGTACGGCCATCACCGCAGCCCCGGTTTTGAGCTGCAAACGTTCGGGGGCAAGCATGTTCTTCTTCAAACGTTCCACCAGATTGACTGGCCCTGCGGCTTCGGCGAAATATTCGTGCGGCTCCTCGTTGATTTCGAACAGGCGCATGTCGTTGAGCGTGTCCGCCTGCTTGTTGACGGGAAACAGATTGACGGCCTGTTGACCAGGTTCGGGGATTGTGCCCAGTCTGGTGAGGAGCACATTGCGATCGTCGTCGTTCACGCAACCGTTGCGAATATCGGTCAATACGGTGAGCAGACTGCCGTCATCCTGACGATGCTGTTCGGTCAGGTAACAGATTGCGGGATTCAATTCCCGCCATACCAATGATTCGGTGACGAAACCATCTGGATTGAGTCCCGCTTTCGCATATCGTTCGCGGGAAGCCACGAATTCCGGGCTTGGTGTGACCAAATCGTGGTTGCGTCCACCCACACTCACTGGCGGAAGCTGGAAGAAATCGCCGGACAGCACCACTTGAAGCCCGCCAAACGGGCGTTGGTCACGTCGAATAATGCGGCACACCTGATCGACCATGTCGAACAGCCACGCATGCAACATGGAAACCTCATCGATGACGAGAATGTCAGCGCCTGCAGCTTACGTTTGCGTCGGGTACGTATGGTTTTGATCAGATTGTCGGTGAGCGCGTTGCAAGTCCGACACCGCTCCATGAATGAATGTCTGCCCGTTGATATGCGTGGCCGCGATACCGGTGGACGCCGTCACCGACACCGCCGCACCTTCGGCACGGGCCTGACGCACGAACTCATTGAGCACGTAGGTCTTGCCAGCACCCGGCGCACCCGTCAGGAAGACGCTCGCGCCACTTTGCAGAATCGCCAATGCCTCAGCCTGCCGCATGCCGCACCGCCTTTCCTGTTCAATCGACCATCAATTTCGAAGAAACGGCTTCCTTACGCAATCAGCTTGTCGACAACCTGAAGAACCCCGTGATCGGCATTGCTGGGAGCCACAAAATGCGCGGCTTGTTTCAACGCGGGGTGCGCATTGCCCATGGCGAACGACCACTGCCCTGCCGAGAGCATCTGCAAATCGTTGAGATAATCGCCAAATACCGCCGTTTGGGCCGCAGTGACGCCAAGCACGCGCTGCAACGCTTCGACGCCCTGTTTCTTATTGGTTGTAGCATTCATGATGTCGACCCACAGTTTGCCGGAAACCACCACCTGATAATCGTTCTTCAGTGGCGTCAGCTTTTCCGCGGCCATCGCTTCGGCATCGTCGAAATCGAGAATCGCCAGTTTGAGTATGGTGTCGCTTTCGCCGTTTGATGCGATCACATCTTCAAGCACGCTATGCAGATCGTCCACAATCTCCAGTGCCGCATAATATTTGCCGACTTCGTCAAGGAACGGCTTGTCCGTGCGCTGCACGTATGCCGTGCGCAGACCACAAAGCACCAATCCCATATTGGATTCGCCAGCCGCGGCAGAAGCATTCACCGTGTCGATGGTCCAGCGGGTCACATCGGTATCGACGCCGTGCACTTCGGCGATATTACCGTCAATGGCCACGACATTGCCGTTTTCCGCGATATACGAAAGTTCGCCGCCGTCAAGCACTTGCGCCGCCTTATCGGCGAACATGGCACGCAAGGTAGCGTACTGGCGTCCGGACGCCGGCACGAATTCAACGCCTCGTGAGCGCAACCGGGCAAGCATCGGCCAGAACCTTGAGGAATCTCGCTATGCTCATCAAGCAGGGTGCCGTCCATATCGGCAACCACCAAGCGAATGTCTTGCGGGATTTCGATGCTGGTCCAATCGGCTGCGCTCACTGGAGTCCTTTCCATGTTTTCGTTGGAATATCAGATTTTCCAACGATTGTGCGATATGTGGAATCAGTTGTTGTTCAAAATGCTGGTTGCCACGATCTGATCGGCGATCGCCTTGGCTTCGGCTGCGTCAGGACCGGGCGCCGCTGCCATGAACGCCTTACGGTAGTAACGCAGTTCGTCCAAGGATTCGATGATGTCGGCGAGCGCGCGATGTCCACCATTCTTCGGCGGACGGTTGTTGTATACGGCCGGATACCAGCGGCGGGCAAGCTCTTTGAACGTGCTCACGTCGATTACACGGTAGTGCAGGTGTTCCATGAGGTTCGGCATATAACGGTCGAGGAATTTTTTGTCTGATCCGATGGAGTTGCCTGCGAGCAGCGGCTTGACGCCGTCCGGGGTGAAGCGGGCCACGTATTCGGTGACTTTCCGTTCGGCCTCTTCGACGCTCAGGCCGTTCTCCCATTCGTTGATGAGTCCGGAACGGGTGTGCATGGCGCGCACGAAATCGTTCATATTGGCCACGGCCGCATCGGAGGGCTTGATCACGAAATCAATACCCTCGTCAAGCACGTTGAGGTCGAAGTCCGTCGGTACCACGGAGATCTCGCACAGTTCATCGTGGAAAATATCCAAGCCGGTCATTTCGCAATCGATCCAAATCAGTCGCGAATCTTTCGCTGTATACGTTTCACCGTCATGTGCGTCAACCATCTTGCCTCGTTTCCTTTGCGTGTGCGCGTGCCGTTGGCACGCTTCAGCTGAACATTCGAAGATACCGCGAGGTAGGGAGATTGGAAGGCCCACGCACTGGGAAGTCACGTTTGTTTTTCGCGATTTGCTTCGTAATCAATACCGCTACTTGGCGATAGGGCGACGTTCGGTTATAAATATTCACGTTGCAGATATGAGTAAAGCCTCTTACTTTCGGTCTTTTCCGAGAAGTAAGAGGCTTTTACCGATTTTGATTACTGGAATTCAGCAATCACTGGCGGCCGGAGTAGTTCGGAGCTTCGGCGGTCATGACGATGTCATGCGGATGGGATTCGCGCAAGCCAGCGTCGGTGATACGGATGAAACGGCCACGTTCCGGCATTTCGGCGATGTTGTGAGCGCCGATGTAGAACATGGACTGGTGCAGGCCACCGATCATCTGGTACAGCACTGCGTTCAGCGGTCCGCGGTACGGCACTTCGCCTTCAACGCCTTCCGGAACGACCTTGTCGTTAGAGGTGACGTCGGCCTGGAAGTAGCGATCCTTGGAGTAGGACTTCTTGCCACGCGGAGCCATGGCGCCGAGGGAGCCCATGCCACGGTACAGCTTGTACTGCTTGCCGTGCAGCAGCACCTTCTCACCCGGAGCTTCCTCGCAGCCTGCGAGGTGCCGCCGAGCATGACGGTGGAGGCACCGGCAACCAGAGCCTTGGCGATGTCGCCGGAGTAGTGAATGCCACCGTCGGCGATGCACGGCACGCCAGCGGCACGGCAGGCCTGAGCGGCCTCGTACACTGCGGTGAGCTGCGGCACACCGACACCGGCCACCACGCGGGTGGTGCAGATGGAGCCTGGGCCCACGCCGACCTTGACTGCGTCAACACCGGCGTCGATCATGGCCTGAGCGCCCTGACGGGTGGCCACGTTACCGCCGATGATGTCAACGCCCTTGAACGCGGAATCGGACTTCAGACGGCGAATCATGTCGAGAGCCAGCTTGGCCTCACCGTTGGCGGTGTCGACTACGAGCACGTCCACGCCGGCTTCCATCAGAGCGGAAGCACGGTTGTAGGCGTCACCCAGGAAGCCGATGCCGGCGGCAACGCGCAGACGACCCTGTTCGTCCTTGGTGGCGTCCGGATACTGCTCGGTCTTCACGAAGTCCTTCACGGTGATCAAGCCGGTGAGGCGGCCTTCATCGTCAACCAGCGGCAGCTTCTCGACCTTGTGCTTGGCCAGCAGGTCGTGGGCGTCTTCCTTGGAGATGTTGGACGGGCCGGTGATGAGGTTCTCGCGGGTCATGACCTCGGAAACCTTGAGCCGGTCGTAATCCTCGGAGGCGATGAAACGCATGTCGCGGTTGGTGATGATGCCGACGAGCTTGTTGTCGTTGTCAACGACCGGCAGACCGGAGATATGGAAACGGCCGCACAGCTTGTCGAGATCAGCCAGCGTCACATCCGGGCTGACGGTCAACGGATCGTTGATCATACCGGATTCGGAGCGCTTGACGATGTCAACCTGAGCGGCTTGGTCGTCGATGGAAAGATTGCGGTGCAGCACGCCGATGCCGCCATTACGAGCCATGGCAATGGCCATGTCGGACTCGGTGACGGTGTCCATTGCGGCGGAGATCGCCGGGACCTTCATCGTGATGTTGCGGGTCAGATGGGTGGTGGTGTCCACTTCGGACGGAATGACATCCGTCTCGTTCGGCAGCAGCAGCACATCGTCATAGGCGAGGCCAAGCTGTGCGAAAATCGGAGGAAGTGGAGCGTACGTGGAATCTGCATTCATATCAGGAATTGTAGCCATAGACCCACTATATGAACGCGGGCTGACTTACCGCGACACGGCAGAACAAGCGGCAAACAAGGTGTTACGAAAGTTAACTAATACCGCAAGGCAAAGCGTTTAATCAGTTTTTCCGACGCTCCGACGACCGCACCGACGCATGTCCGCCGCCATCCGCAGCATCCTCCTCCAGCATCTCGGGAATCCTATGCTTCACATACGGATACATGGTGGCGACGGTCAGCACCACGGCCGCAATCAGGAATCCAACAAGCACGTATTGGGCCTTGAAAAACAGCGTCATAATCGAGCCGAATGCGATCAGTGCCGCCCAACCCCACAGAATCAGCACAGCCCCCTGCACGGAATGACCGATGCGCAGCATGCGATGATGCAAGTGCATGCGGTCCGGATGCATCGGAGACTGTCCCTTGCGCAAGCGGCGCACAATCGCAAGACACATGTCGAGAATCGGCAGGAACAATACCAGAATCGGCAGCAGAATCGGCATGAACACCGGCAAGTAAATGCTGGCATGAATACTGGCCGGGTCAAGGCGGCCCGTCATCACAATCGACGCGCACGTGATCAAATAGCCGAGCAGCATGGAACCGGAGTCTCCCATGAACAGCTTCGCCGGATGCCAGTTGTGCATCAAAAAGCCCACGCACATGCCGACCATGGCAATGTCGATCAATGTCGCCATCGAAGCGTACGAAGGCGAGTTGCGGGCGATGATGTATGAATAAATGGCGAATGCGATGCCGCCGATCGCCACAATGCCCGATGACAGACCGTCCAACCCATCCACGAAATTGACCGCATTGATGGACGCGACGATCAAAAACGCGGTGATGGCCATCGACAGGCTCGGCGACGCCGTCACCAACGAGCCAAGCGGAAGCGAAATGATCTGCAGACCGCCCCATGCCACGAACACGGAAATCAACAGCTGACCGGCAAGCTTGAGCATCCAATCAAGATCCCACAAGTCGTCAGCCATGCCAAGCAGACTGATCATAATGGCGCCGGCGAGAATCACCCACGCCTGTTGCGATTGCGCGAACAATCCTTGAATGAACGGAATGCGGGATGCGAACAGCATCGACACGGTGAAACCGATCAGCATGCCCAAACCACCCAGTCGCGGTGTCGGAATGGTATGCACGTCTCGCGCACGCACTTCGCCGACGGCGCCGATCTCAATGGCGATATGGCGAATCAACGGCGTGATCAAATAGGTGACGCCGCCAGCAATCGCAGCAATGAACAGATAGATTCTCATACGCCCAAAGCACCGCCATTCAACGTCAAGGCCTTTCGGATAACCGGCTCGTGAATCACTCCCTCTCGAAGAATCGCAATGCCATCACGCCCATGAGGGTCAGCCGCCACAACCGTGGAAGCCACATGACCGGGAGTCGCTCCCCCGTCCAAATACAAATCAACCGCATCGCCAAGCGCCTGCACGGCCTCGTCAACGGTTTGCGCGCTTTCATCGCCGGAACGGTTGGCACTGGTGGCGGCCAACGGTCCGGTAGCGCGCAGCACACGCAAGGCGGCCGCGGAATTCGGAATGCGCACGCCTGCGTGACCTTGCCGGTGGCGGGATCGGTACGTACCGTGGCGAGCGTGCAATCGTCATCGGCCACGGCGATCGGAGAGAACGCGCCCGGCATGAACATGGCGGACAGGCGGTTCAGCGGCACCGGCAGATCCAAATGCAGCTTCTCCATGCTTTCAATAGACGGCAATAGCACTTGCAACGACTTGTATTTCGGGCGTTGCTTCGCCGCGAACACCTTGCGGATCGCCTCAATGTTGCGCGGATCGCACGCAACGCCGTAGACCGTGTCCGTAGGAATCACAATCAATCCGCCGTCACGTACGATTTCGACAGCTGGGCAAGGGATTCGTCTGAAATAGCGCGAATCTCGCTCATGACACCTCCCTTTTCGGCTTGCTGACCCCACCATTGTAAGGCAGGATTCTTCAACTGCGTTGAAACTGACTTATGCGCCCAGATACGCCTTGCGCACCTGCTCGTTGTCCATCAGCTCCTTGGCGTCGCCTTCCATGGTGATGCGCCCGGTTTCGAGCACATACGCACGATCGGCGATCGACAGGGCCATATTCGCGTTCTGTTCGACCAGCAGCACGGTAATGCCTGATCGTGCAGCTTGCGAATAATGGCGAAGATCTCTTTGACGAGTTTCGGAGACAGACCCATCGACGGCTCGTCCATCAGAATCGTGTTCGGGTGGCTCATCAGGCGCGGCCCATCGCCAGCATCTGCTGTTCGCCGCCGGAAAGCGTGCCCGCCTTCTGGTTGCGGCGTTCCTTCAGGCGTGGGAACATGTCGAACACCATGGCAAGATCGTCCGCCATGTGAGACCGGTCTTTGAGACTGAACGCGCCCATTTCAAGGTTTTCCTGCACGCTCATGCGCGTGAACACGTGGCGTCCTTCGGGAATATGCGCCATGCCGAGGGTCACGATCTTATTGTTCGGCGTTTTCAGCAGGTCCACGCCGTTGAACAGCACCTCGCCGGAAACCGCCGGAGTAAGACCTGTGATGGTATGCAATGTCGTGGTTTTGCCAGCACCGTTCGCACCGATCAGCGACACGATCTCGCCGTCGTTCACCGTCAGACTGATGTTTTTGACCGCTTCGATGGCACCGTAGGAGACGGAAAGATTCTTGATCTGCAGCATCAGGAGTCCTTCCTTTCGGTCGTTTCAGACGTTTCGACGGCATTGTTTTCAGCATCGTCTGCACCAAGATATGCGGAGATGACCTGCGGATTGTTGGCGATTTCTTCTGGCGTTCCGGAGGCGATGGTACGCCCGTAATCAAGCACTTGAATACGCTGGCACACGTTCATCACCAGGCTCATATCATGTTCGATCAGCAGAATGGCGATGCCGAAACGGTCGCGGATCGTGTTGATGCAGTTCAGCAGATCCTCGGTTTCCGTAGGATTCATGCCTGCCGCAGGCTCGTCAAGCAACAGCAGTTTCATGCCGGTCGCCAACGCTCGTGCGATTTCCAGCTTACGTTGCGCTCCATACGGCAGATTCGCGGCTTCGGTTTCGGCCAATCCTTCCAGTCCGAAAATACGCAGCAGGTCTATGGCTTTGGCATGCATGTCGCGTTCCTGCTTCCAGAAGGTCGGCGTGCGGAAGATCGCACCGCCCAGCCGGTAGGTGAAGGATTCGTTGAACGCCACAAGCACGTTCTCTTCGACCGTCATTTGATCGAACAGTCGAATGTTTTGGAAGGTTCTTGCGATTCCCGCACGCACGACCTGATACGTTTTCTTACCGTTCATGCGTTTGCCGTCGAGGAAGAACTCACCTTCCGTGGCTGGTAAACGCCGGTCAGCAGGTTGAACACAGTGGTCTTGCCTGCGCCGTTCGGCCCGATCAGACCGACAAGCTCGCCCGCATTGATGGTCATGTTGAAGTCGGATACGGCTTTGAGGCCTCCGAAGGTGATGCCGAGATGCTCGGCCTTCAGAATCGGCTCGCTCATGCCTGCACCTCCTTGTCTTCGCTGGATGTGTTGATTTCGCTAGATGCGGCAGTCTCGCCGGTTTCCTTGGTTTTCTTAGATACCGATTGAGACGCACCCGATTTGCCGTGCATCTTCACGCGTACCGGATAGAACCACTTGTTGACGAATTTCGGCAGCGAGAACTCCCAACTGCCGAACAATCCCTGCGGACGGAACACCATGATGATCACCAGCACCACCGAATACACGAGCATGCGGTATGCGGAGAACGCACGCAGCAATTCCGGCAAAATCGTCAGACCAACCGCGGCGACAATGGAACCCGTCAGCGAACCCATACCGCCGAACACCACCATGATCACGTAATTGATCGACTGCAGCCAACCGGCCATGCTTGGCGTGAGCGCACCGATATATTGCGCGAAAATACCACCCGCAATACCCGCGAAGAACGCGGAAATCGCAAAAACGAGCACTTTCATATAGGTGATGTTGATGCCGGAAGCGCCAGCCGCGATCTCATCATCACGAATCGCCTTGACCGCACGACCATAACGGGAACGCGCGAACATGAACAACAGCACCACGGTCACGACGGTGATACAGAACACCACATACAGATTGGCGAGACGGTCGATGCCGATCAGTGCCTGCCCCTGCTGGCCGTCCGCAAGTCCCTTGCCGCCGGCCACTTTCAGATTCTGGATGATCACACGAATGATCTCACCGAAACCAAGCGTGATAATCGCAAGATAATCGCCGTGCAAACGCAATGCCGGAATGCCGACGAGCACACCGAACACACATGCCACCACACCGCCGACGAACGTGACCAGCAGGAAACGCACCGTATCATCCATCTGAACGCCGTTGCAACCAGCAGCTTGCTCATCAACGCGGCGGAATATGCGCCGATCGCCTCGAAACCGCAGCAGCCGAGCGTAAGCTGTCCGAGCACACCGATCGTCAGATTCAACGACGTGGTCATGATCACCGCGATGCAGCAAGTCATGAGAATACCCTTGACATACAGGGAAATAGCGCCCGTTTCACATACCGCAACAAGAATGCCGAATAGCACAAGCACGCCAATGGCACACAATGCATACGATTGCTTCGTGGAAAGCATTGATTTCTTCATAATCACACCTTCTCGCTTTCCGGCTCGCCCATCAGACCGGACGGCTTGACCAGCAGCACGATGATGAGAATGCCGAACACAATGGCGTCGGAGAACGCCGACGTGATCACACCGGCCGTAATCGTACCGATATACGCCTTGGTAAGACTCTCGCCACGCCGATCAGCAAGCCACCGACCATAGCGCCCGGAATGGAACCGATGCCGCCAAGCACCGCGGCGACGAACGCTTTCAAGCCCAGCATGGCACCCATCATCGGAGAGACCTGCGGGTAGGAAATGCAGTACATAAGCGCCGCCACCGCAGCCAGGCCGGAGCCGATGGCGAAGGTCAACGTGATGGTGGAGTTCACGTTGATGCCCATCAGAATCGACGCTTCCTTGTCTTCAGACACCGCACGCATGGCCTTGCCCTGCTTGGTGAGGGAGACGAACAGCTGCAACGCGACCATGATGGCGATGCCGAGCAGCACCGTTATGATGGTCGCTCCGTCGATTTTGAGTTTGCCAAGCACCAGCGTTGGAATTTCAACGATGGTTGGCACGGTCTGATAATCAGCGCCGAACAGCGCCTGGGAGCCGTTTTCAAGCAGCAGGCTCATGGCGATCGCAGTGATCAGCGCCGTCATATTATTGCCTTTTTCACGCACCGGCTTGTACGCGGCCCTTTCCACGATAATACCCACCGCCACGCACACAAGCACCGCCGGAATCACGGCGAACCATGCGGGCAGACCGCAGGCGATAATGAACGGAATGGTAAGCATCAGCGCGTAGGAGCCGACCATGATGAAGTCGCCGTGCGCGAAATTGATCAGTCGGATGATGCCGTACACCATGGTGTAGCCGAGGGCCACAAGCGAATACACGCTGCCGATTTTCAGACCGTTGAAGATCTGACCGATGAACATAATGACCGAATCGCTCATCATCCCTCCTTTCTTGTTGTTTCGTCAGTTGAAGTCTTGTTTTTCTTGATTCCTCGCGTTTTTTCGCTATTTCGCCGGCTGGATGGTGTCTTTGTATGTCGGTTCGCCGTCGCTCATTTCCAGCACAATCACCGATTTCTTCGGAGAACCATGCTTGTCGAGCGTGAATGCGCCGGTCACGCCGGAGAAGCTCATACCTGCGATGGCGTTGCGAATATCGGCACGAGTGGCGTTTTCACCGGCTTGTTCGATGGCCCGCTTGAACATGTAGACGGAATCGTAACCGAGCGCGGTGAAGGTGTTCGGCGATTCGCCGTTATTGGCCTTCTTGTACGAGGTGATGAACTGCTGCACCTTCGTGTTGGACTTGTCATCCGGCGAATAATGCGTGGTGTACAGCACCTTGTTGTAGTTCGCTTTGTTTCCCGTGGTTTTGAGGCCGTCGTAGCCGTCGGGGCCCATGATGTAGCCCTCATAGCCGACCGCTCGCGTCTGTGGCACAATGTACGGGCCAACCGTGGAATAGTAGTACGGCGCATATAGGAATTCCGCACCAGAAGCTTCGATTTTCTGCAGCTGCGACGAGTATTCGGTATCGTCGGCGCTAGAGGAATTCTCTTCCGCCACCACGTCGAGTCCGTTCTTCTTCGCCGCCGCGACAAAAGCCTTGCCCACACCAGACGAATACGGATCGCCCGTGCCATACAGCACGGCCACTTTCTTGACCTTCAATGTTTCGGCCGCATACTTGGCGGCGATCTCGCCCTGGTAGGAGTCCTTGAAGCAGGTGCGGAACAGGTATCCGCCCGTTTCCACGGAATCGGCGGTTGCGGCCGGAGCGATGGTCGGCATCTGGTTCTGGTCGGCGAGCGGCGCGACGGCACCGGAGGTTGACGAAATGGTCGGTCCGAGCACGGCGATCACGTTCTTGTCGCCGGCCAGACGGTTAAAGGCGTTGGATGCCTCGATCACA
>ENA-OQAN01001097-OQAN01001097.1-human-gut-metagenome-genome-assembly--contig:-NODE-1097-length-12465-cov-1.492705_pt1 | contig 12465 bp, 19 predicted proteins | sample MGYA00242735_ERZ504527 | MGnify/ENA primary metagenome ERZ504527 (study PRJEB26092, sample SAMD00036230) | human gut metagenome | host: Homo sapiens | study: EMG produced TPA metagenomics assembly of...
ATGGGATTCAGATCTTTGATCGTGCAAACAAGGGAGAAGAAGCGGTATTGAAAGCACTGAAAGAATTTACAGATACGCTGGCAGTTCAAATTTATAATTTAAATGTGATACTGATTTGGATGTGGTGGCAATTGGCGGAGGAATCAGTAAACAGCCGCTGCTGCTGGAATATTTGAACAGAAGCATGAATGAATTAATGGAACATCATCCGATTCGTAAAATTACACCGTATGTTCCGAAACCTGAGATAACAAACTGTAAGTTTTACAATGATGCAAATTTAATTGGAGCCTTGTATCATTATGGTGTATTAAAAGAAGGGAGAGTGGAAGAATAATGTTTCCGAAAAATTTTTTGTGGGGACGCAACAGCAGCCAATCAATGTGAGGGTGCATATCTGGAAGATGGAAAAGGGCTAGATATCCAGGATGTGACACCAAAAGGAATTGTGGGACCAAGAACAGAGGTTCCGACAGAAGATAACATGAAGCTGGTGGCAATAGATTTTTACCACCGATATAAAGAAGACATTAAATTGTTTGCAGAGATGGGGTTTAAGGTTTTTCGGCTGTCAATTGCCTGGAGCCGCATTTTTCCAATGGGAGATGAAGAGCAGCCAAATGAAAAAGGGCTTGCGTTTTATGATGCGGTATTTGACGAATGCCACAAATATGGAATAGAGCCGTTGGTTACGATTTCTCACTATGAGACACCATTGCATTTATCGAAAGAATATGATGGATGGGTAAACCGGAAAATGATCGGTTTCTATGAAAAATATGTCAGAACGATTTTTGGCAGATATAAAGAGAAAGTGAAATACTGGCTGACATTTAATGAAATTAATTCGGTTTTGCATGAACCGTTTTTGAGCGGCGGGATTTATACGGAAAAAGAAAAGTTATCGCGCCAGGATCTGTATCAGGCAGTTCATCATGAACTGGTGGCAAGTGCACTGGCAACTAAAATTGCTCATGAGATGATGCCGGAGGCAAAGATTGGATGTATGGTACTTAATATTCCGATTTATCCTTTGACACCGCATCCGGATGACATGATAGAAGTGATGGAAAGACGGCATATGAATGATTTTTCCTGGATGTACATGTAAGAGGTCGGTATCCGGGCTATATGAAGCGCTATTTTAAAGAACATAAGATTCAGGTGCAGTTTGCCCCGGAAGATGAGGAAATTTTGAAGCATACCGTAGATTTTATTTCATTCAGTTACTATATGAGTATCTGTGCTTCTGCAGATCCGGATCAGGGAGAAGCAGGACGGGGAAATCTGATGGGTGGTGTTATGAATCCATATCTGGAAGCTTCAGAATGGGGATGGCAGATCGATCCAAAAGGTCTTCGATATGCACTCAATGAGATGTATGACCGTTATCAGAAGCCTCTTTTTATCGTGGAAAACGGTCTTGGTGCGGTTGATGACTGGTAGAAGGAAAAGATGGAAAACTGACAGTGGAGGATGATTACCGGATTGCCTATTTGAAAGAACATCTGTTACAGGTTGAAGAAGCAATAGAGGACGGAGTTGAAATCATGGGATATACATCATGGGGATGTATTGATCTGGTAAGTGCTTCTACAGCAGAGTTGAGAAAGCGGTACGGATATATTTATGTTGACCGCAATGATGATGGAACAGGAACTTTGAACCGGTATAAAGAAAAAATCGTTCTACTTGGTACCAGAAAGTGATTGAGAGCAATGGTACGAAATTCTTCATCAGGAATTAAAATAAATAGATTGCATCCCGGGCGGCCGCATGATAAGATAGTTCTGTAAGTTATAGAAAACAGAACTTTATCATGCAGCGCCTGTGCTGTATCATACTCGGTTATAACCCAGACGTTCAAGGAGTTCTTCCAGGTCTGTTCAAGAGAGTTTCCCCTGTGATGGATAAAAAGAGGATATTCTATGGTTTTATCATCTCTGTTTTCTGTAGAAAAACAGTAACGAAAGGAGGGGGACGGAGTAGGATGGAAAAAATTACTTGACAATTCAAGGAGCATATAATAGTATAATAAACAGAAGCGAACAACTGTTCGGGTGAAAAGGAGAAGATTCGGTATGGCAAGTGATGAAAAGAAAAAAAGCGCTGGATGCGGCGATTGCAAAGTTAGAGAAGGAATTTTGGAAAAGGTACTGTGATGAAGCTGGAGAGGGCAGTCATGTTGCTGTAGAGACGGTTCCTACAGGTGTCTGAGTCTCGATCTGGCACTGGACTTGGCGGTGTTCCAAAGGGACGTGTGATTGAGGTTTATGGTCCGGAGTCCAGTGGTAAGACGACAGTGACACTCCACATGATCGCAGAAGTACAAAAGAGAGGCGGGATTGCAGGATTTATTGATGCAGAGCATGCCCTTGATCCGGTCTATGCAAAGAATATCGGGGTTGACATTGATAACCTTTATATCTCTCAGCCAGATACAGGAGAGCAGGGACTTGAAATCACAGAGACAATGGTAAGATCTGGAGCGATCGACATCATTATCGTCGATTCTGTAGCTGCATTAGTACCGAAGGCAGAGATTGATGGAGATATGGGAGATTCGCACGTAGGTCTTCAGGCAAGATTGATGTCACAGGCACTTCGTAAGTTAACAGGTGTTGTAAGTAAGTTTAACTGCACAGTTATCTTTATCAATCAGTTGCGTGAGAAAGTTGGAGTCATGTTTGGAAACCCAGAGACAACAACTGGTGGACGTGCACTTAAGTTCTATTCATCTATCCGTTTAGATGTCAGAAGAACAGAGACATTAAAACAGGCAGGAGAGATGATCGGTAACAGAACAAGGATCAAAGTAGTGAAGAATAAGGTGGCTCCTCCGTTTAAACAAGCAGAATTTGATATTATGTTTGGAAAAGGAATTTCCAAGTATGGAGATATTTTAGATCTTGCAGCAGATGCAGATATCATTCATAAGAGTGGTGCATGGTATGCATACAACGGAGAGAAGATCGGACAGGGTAGAGAGAACAGTAAGAAGTACTTAGAAGATCACCCGGATATTGCAGAGACAGTGGAACATGCAATCCGTGTTCACTATGGACTGTTAGAGGAAGATGCTGAGAATGCCAACAACGATCCTAAGGCAGAGACTCAGGTTTCTGAAGAATAATGATCATTACGAAACTAGATAAAGTAGGAACAAAGCAGGTCAGGCTTTTCTTCGATGAAGAAAAGTACTGCCTGCTTTACTATAATGAGATAAGACGATTGGGATTCCATGAACAAGACGAGATCGGACAGGAAGAATTTGAAGAATTAAACAAATTACTGTTGCATCGGGCGAAGTTAAAAGCTATGTCATTGTTAAAATATCAGGATCGTACAAAAAAGGAATTAAAAGAACGTCTTATGAGAGCAGAATTTCCAGAATTTATTACGGAAGGGGCAGTTGCGTATGTGGAGTCATTTGGATATATCAATGATGAAGAATATGTACGCCGCTACATGGAATACAAGTCAGGAAGTAAGAGTAAGATTCAGATTAAGATGGACCTTCGGAAGAAGGAATCACTGCGGAGACATTAGAGAGGGTCTTTGAGGAATATGAATACGAAGAAGATGATATCTTGGAAGAACAGGTTAAGAAGAGGATCCGGCAAAAGGGTTCCGTCACTAAGGAGAATTTTCAGAAATATTACGGATATTTTTGCGAGAAAAGGATTTAATAGCGGCAAAATATTAGATTTATTACGGAAATACATGGAAGATTAAATAAATTACAGGCTAAATATTAAAAAAAATATAAAGAATTCATCATTTGGTTGCATATTGACAGATAAAATTATATAATTTGAGTCAAAGGGTGTAACAAAGCAGATGACGACGATATCTGGAAGGAATATATGATCCGGATATGGTTCTAATTATAAGGAGTATCATTTATATGAGAAAGAAATCACATATTTCATTAGCAGGGCAGATTATGAATTCTATGGAACTTGACAATGTATTCGATTATAGATTACCGTTTTATGTAGGAAGTATCTGGCCAGACTGCAGACCATCATTTGTGACGACACCTCATAAGTTTGATATTACATTTGATGATATTGAACGTAAGATTTCAAAATTATTGCCAATTACGATAAAGATAAGGGAATGAATATGCGACGTGTGCAGGTTCTTGGTGTGATCATTCATTACATTGCAGATTATTTTACATTCCCACATAATGATCATTATCCAGGCAATGTAAAGGATCATTGCTATTATGAACGTGATCTGAAGTTTGGAATGAGAGCATTTCTTCAGACAGAAGAAGCAGCACAGATCAAGGAGCATGTTGCGGCATATGATTCTGTGGAAGAATTGACATCATATATTAGAAGTATTCATAATTCTTATATGAAGCTTGCACATACAGTAGAAGAAGATATCAGATATATCGTACATGCGTGTACAACCGTTGTGAAGAGTGTACTGAATATGGTAAGTTATGCAGTTGGTACAAGTGTGATGAATATTCAGTATGTATAGGACAAGGAATTGAAGATAAAATAATAAAGAAAAAGGGCAAAGACAGACAGAGATGATTGTTTTTGCTCTTTTTATTGAAATCAGTTTGTAAAAATGATAAAATATGATGCAAGTATGATGCAAAGAATTCGTAAAATAAAAAAAGGTTTTGGGCAGCATACAAAAACAATAAGGAAAATCAATAAAACAATAAGGAGAACAATTATGGTGAACATCATGGTCGTAGAAGATGAAAAGCCGATTTCAAATCTGATCGCACTAAGTTTAAAGAAAGCCGGCTATCATAGTGAATGTGCTTATGATGGGTTAGAAGCAATTGATATGCTGGAAAAGAATTATCCAGATTTGATCTTACTAGATATCATGCTGCCCGGGGCTGATGGGATTTGAAATTTTAGAATACGTAAAACCATTAGAGATACCAGTCATTTTCCTGACAGCAAAAGGAGATCTTAATGACAGAGTAAATGGTCTGCGATATGGAGCAGAAGACTATATTGTAAAACCATTTGAGATTATGGAATTATTGGCAAGGATTGAGGTTGTATTAAGACGATATCACAAATTAGATCGTATCATCAATATATTAGGTTTAGAAATCGACACAGATGCAATGTGCGTAAAAAAAGAAGGAAAAGAAATTAACTTGACAAAGAAGGAATATGATACATTATTGCTGTTTGCAAGGAATCCTGGAAATGTATTATTCAGGGAAATAATTTATGAACGTGTTTGGGGTGGAGATTACATTGCGGGGAGCAGGACGGTAGATCTTCATGTGCAGAGAGTTCGAAAGAAAGTTGGCTGGGAAGATTTTTTGATCACTGTGCCAAGATGGGATACCGTCTGGAGGTACCAAGATGAAATTTCGTTGGAAATTAATGATCATAACAATGTTGATCGTTTCATTTTCATTTGGATTTGGAGGAATGTTGCTGATTCAATATTCATATCAAGTATCTATCAAACAAGAAAAAAGAGCAGCAAGGAATCTTACGAAATGATCTTAAGAATGTTAAAAGAAATTAATGAGATGGATGATACGTATCAGAATCAAACATTTGCGAGTGTATTGAAACGATTAAACTGGCAGGGCTTGCTAAGAGACAGCTCAGTTCGATTATTAAAGGAACAACATGGAGAGGTTCAATGGAAGCAGCCACTTTATTACAATCGTAAAAATGATAATTTTAGGAGAAGCAATGGTTTTTCAACGAAACAGGGAAAAGCGGTAGTATTCCAAAATAAAAATAAAGTATATTATCAGATTACTAGTAAGATTTCTTATGGAAAGGAAACTATGGTTTTTCAGGGAGCATATGATATTTCAGAAGTATATGCGACAAGGCATCAGCAGTTGGTAAGTTTTCGTAAGATTTTTGTATTAGTAATAGGAATTGAGATTGTAGTATCCTATTTTCTGGCAATGATCCTTACAAGACCATTACAGAAATTGTCACAGGTTTCGAAGCAGATTGCAGACGGTGATTATTCTGTCAGGGTTCCAGTGCATACAGAAGATGAAATTGGAGAACTTTCAGTCAGTTTTAATTATATGACAGAACAATTGATAGAAAAGTTAATGAAATTGGATCAATTGTTAAAAAACCAGGAAGAATTTATGGGAAGTTTTGCTCATGAAATGAAGACACCACTTACATCGATCATAGGCTATGCAGACTGATGCGGATGGAAGCTCTTTCGAAAGAAGAGCAAAAAGAAGCATGTGGGTATATTTATTCAGAAGGAAAACGATTACAGAATTTATCATTAAAATTAATGAAACTTCTTGTTTTGAAAAATCAACAGTTTCAGATGAAAAAACAAGATTTAGAGCCAATGATTCAAGAAGCAGTTACATCCATGCAGTATCGTTTAAAAGAACAAGATATTCTTGTGAATTTAAATTTAAAAAAAGCAATTTGTAAGATAGAGCCGGATTTATTGAAATCATTAATATTAAATTTGATCGATAATGCATTAAAATCAATGAATTCGGGTGGAATATTAACAGTTGAGGATCGAGCAATACAAGAAGGAGCCAAGATTTATATTTCGGATACTGGATGCGGAATGCCAAAGGATGAGATAAGTAAGATCACGGAAGCGTTTTACCGGATAGATAAGTCAAGGTCAAGAAAACAAGGTGGAGTAGGTTTAGGGCTTGCTATATGTAAAGAAATCGTGAGGATCCATCAAGGAGAGATGCGATTTATCAGTCAGCAAGGGAAAGGAACAACTGTGATCATAACAATTGGAGGAGGAGCTTATGAAAAAACAAATTAGGAATGCTCTTCTTGTTGTGGCAGCTTTATTACTTGTGGTCTTGTTTTACTTTTTACCAAATATTCAGGCAGCTCTGGTGGACAAAAAAAAACGTTTGGGCAGAGTGAGGATCTATCCTTAAATCCAGTAGAGATTTCGGTAGAGGCTACTCAGACAACTCTGGAAAAAATTAAAGATCATCAATAATCATATTTTGAGTGTAGCAGTAAGACCTTCATCAAGAACTGTGGATGGAAGAGATGTAAGAAAAAACTGCAAAAAAACAGACGAATCTATATTAAAAAAAATGAAAATCGCTTATCGGGTAGATGAAGACTGGAAGATTACATATAAAAAATTATACACTTATATCAAGAAAAAGGATGATATGATCGATGAAGGTTCCGTATCTAATATTTCGAATGTCAAAAATCTTCTGGTATGGTATATTACATTATCACCAGAATCGTCGGAGGATGAAATAGTGAATCTTATTATGGATGCGTATACGGATCAGATTTTAGCGATTGATGTGTACTCTTATGATTACACAAAAGATTGGAAAGATATCGCAGATCATTTGGAAGATATTCCGGCTGGATTTTTGTCTTATCTGAATCTGAAACAGTCAGAGTATAATTTGAAGAAGCGTTTGATGGGCAATGTCAATGTAACAGAACAATACCAAAAAGCAAAGTCAGCAAAGGGATCTTATTCTCAGATTTCGGGCAGAATAGGTATTTATGCGATACAAAATAAAAAACAGACATACATTCCAATCGAATGGAGTGGTTATGGATTTATGATCAACAATGTATACAACAACTGATGCAAAATAAAGATTTGCTCTTGTATTTTGAAAGCTTTCTCTCTATAATAAATAAACGGAACCCTACAAATATAGTAGGATACGAAAGAAAGGTTGAAAGCATGAGCAATATTAATATTTCATATAAAGAATTAAAACAGTTAGAAAAAGGGAGTTATCAGCTTCTTGATATGAGAGATGAATCAAACACATCTTATGGAATGATCCCTGGAGCTGTTGTGGCAGCAGGTGAAGATGAGCTTGGAACACAGGCAAAGGAATATATTGATCAGGGTAAGAAAGTTATTTTATATTGTACCAAGGGAATTTTCAGCAAGGAGGCAGCAGAAAAATTAGCGGAAGAAGGAATCAATGTCCTTAGTTTGGAAGGCGGATACACAGGATGGTTGTTATCCTTGATGAAAGAAGAACAGGAAAACGATCAGAAAACAGAACAAAATAACAAAGAAGCCGAAGGAAAAGGCAAGAAAAAAGAACTGACAAGAACACAGGAGATTGAAAAGAGCATCCGTAAGAAGTTTCACAAACAGATATTCTCCAAGTTTGTAAAAGCGATCAAGACATATGATCTAGTGCAGGAGAATGATAAGATCGCCATCTGTATCTCTGGGGGAAAAGATTCCATGTTGATGGCGAAATTATTTCAGGAATTAAAACGCCATAACAAATTCCATTTTGATCTTGTATTTTTAGTCATGGATCCAGGATATAATGAAATGAATCGACAAATCATAGAGAATAATGCCAAATTATTAGATATTCCGATCACAGTCTTTGAATCTGATATTTTTGATGCTGTTTATGAGATTGAGAAATCGCCATGTTATCTGTGTGCAAGAATGCGTCGTGGATATTTATACAGCAAGGCTAAAGAGCTTGGATGCAATAAGATTGCGTTGGGACATCACTATGATGATGTCATTGAGACGATCCTTATGGGAATGCTTTATGGAGCACAGGTACAGACGATGATGCCAAAACTTCACAGTACAAACTTTGAAGGAATGGAACTAATCCGTCCGATGTATCTGATCCGAGAGGATGATATAAAGCATTGGAGAGATTACAATGGATTACATTTTATCCAGTGTGCATGTAAGTTTACAGATACTTGTACAACATGTAATCCAGACGGTGTTACGAAATCCAAGAGAATGGAGACAAAACAGTTGATCGCGAAGATGAAAGAGATCAATCCGTATGTAGAGTCCAATATTTTCAAGAGTGTAGAAAATGTCAATTTAAAGACGATCATTGCATATAAGAAAGATGGAGTAAAACATTCGTTCTTAGATACTTACGATCAGGAAAATTAAATAAGAATAAAAACACAGAGATTGGTGATAAAATCTCTGTGTTTTTGTTTAGAACTATGAAATTATTCGTCGTCTTCTTCAATCTCAACAATCTGACGTTTTCTGGCAGCTTCGTCATTTTCCAGATATTCGTCGTAAGTACATTCTTTGTCAATCAGACCATTCGGAGTGATTTCCATGATACGATTAGCTGTTGTCTGTACAAACTGATGATCCTGAGAAGTAAACAATAATGCACCAGTGAAATCTTTTAATGCTTCATTTAAAGCAGTGATAGATTCCATATCTAAGTGGTTGGTAGGCTCATCAAGAAGTAAGATGTTGGCTCCGCTGATCATTAATTTAGATAGCATACAACGAACTTTCTCTCCTCCAGATAAAACACCAACTTTCTTTAATGCGTCTTCTCCAGAGAATAACATACGTCCAAGGAATCCACGGACAAATGTTGCATCTTTATCTTCAGAATACTGAGTCAGCCATTCAACGATCGTTTCATCCTGACTGAAATCTTTTGTATTATCTTTTGGAAAATAAGACTGCGTTGTAGTCACTCCCCATTTGTAAGAACCAGAATCAGGTTCCATTTCTCCGGATAAGATCTTAAATAATGTTGTAGCAGCCAATGTATTAGGACCTACGAAAGCAATCTTATCCGTTGGTTTCATTAAGAAAGAAATATTATCTAAGACTTTTACGCCATCGATCGTCTTTGTAAGATTTTCAACAACTAAAGCATCATTTCCGATTTCGCGGTTTGGCTTGAAGTGATATATGGGTATTTACGGCTGGATGGTTTTAACTCATCTAGCTGGATCTTATCTAAAGCTTTCTTTCTTGAAGTAGCCTGTTTGGATTTGGAAGCATTGGCACTGAATCTTGCGATAAAGTCCTGTAATTCCTTCATCTTTTCTTCTTTTTTCTTGTTGGCTTCCTTCATCTGTTTTGTAAGAAGCTGGCTGGATTCATACCAGAAATCATAGTTTCCAGAGAATAACTGAATTTTCGCATAATCGATATCTGCGATATGAGTACATACCTTATTTAAGAAATAACGGTCATGGGATACAACGATGACCGTGTTGTCAAAGTTGATCAGGAATTCTTCTAACCAGTAAATAGCGTCTAAGTCTAAGTGGTTGGTAGGCTCGTCAAGCAGCAGGATATCTGGATTTCCGAATAAAGCCTGTGCAAGTAAGACTTTGACTTTCTGAGAACCGTTTAAGTCAGCCATCTTTGTATAATGGATATCGCTAGGAATTCCAAGACCATTTAATAAGGTAGCAGCATCAGATTCTGCTTCCCATCCATTCATATCAGCAAATTCGCCTTCTAATTCACTAGCACGGATGCCGTCTTCGTCTGTGAAGTCTTCCTTCGCATATAAAGCTTCTTTTTTCTTTCATGATCTCGTATAATCTTTGGTTACCCATCATAACCGTATCAAGGACGATATGATCATCATACTGGTAGTGATCCTGTTTCAAAACAGAAAGACGCTGTCCAGAAGTAATGGATACATCTCCTTTTGAAGGTTCGATCTCTCCGGAAAGAATTTTTAAGAAAGTGGATTTACCTGCTCATTGGCACCGATCAGTCCATAGCAGTTACCTTCTGTGAATTTAATATTTACATCTTCGAATAAAGCACGTTTTCCTAAACGTAAAGTTACATTATTTGCCTGAATCATTGTATAACCTTTCTTTTTGATTTATAATAATAGAATGCTCTTTTCATTTTACAGAAAAGCCAGAGTTTTTCAAGTAAAATTTGCATTGTGCAAGTAAAAATACTTGACAAAGGCAGTGAAATTCGCTAAACTAACATCTGGTAAAGGAAAATTGCTTTACAGGAGTATCAGATGGAACGAATCGTAGAACAGAATTTATTATATGATTTTTACGGCGAATTGCTGACAGCACATCAGAAGGAGATATATGGTGAACATATTTTGAATGATATGACAGCCACAGAGATCGCAGCTGAGTTTGGAATTACCAGACAGGCGGTGCATGATATGATCCGAAGATGTGATAAGATCTTGGCAGATTATGAAGCAAGACTTCATCTGGTAGCGAAGTTTTTGACGGCCAAGGAGAAGATCAAAGAGATCCATACCTTATCCAGAAGGCTTCTTAAAGAAGATAAAGAGCAGATGGAAGAAGATATCAGACAAATAGAATCTGTATGTAATCAGGTTTTAGAAGATTTATAACTTTAGATGAGGTGAATCAATGGCATTTGAAAGTTTATCCGAGAAACTTCAGGGTGTATTTAAGAACTTAAGAAGTAAGGGCCGTTTAACAGAAGATGATGTAAAAGCGGCAATGAGAGAAGTTAAAAGAGCTTTACTTGAAGCTGATGTTAACTTCAAAGTTGTAAAGACATTTATCAAATCTGTACAGGAAAGAGCTGTAGGACAAGATGTTCTGAATGGTTTGAATCCGGGACAGATGGTGATCAAGATCGTAAAAGAAGAGATGGAAGCATTAATGGGATCAACGATGACAGAGATTCAGCTTCGTCCAGGTAATGAAATTACGATTATTTTGATGGCAGGTCTTCAAGGTGCTGGTAAGACAACAACATGTGCAAAACTTGCCGGACAGTATAAGAAGAAAGGAAAACGACCATTATTGGTAGCCTGTGATGTATATCGCCCAGCGGCGATCAAACAGCTTCAGGTCAATGGAGAGAAGGTCGGAGTACCAGTATTTACAATGGGAGATAAGCAGAATCCAGTGGATATTGCAAAGGCTTCCGTAGAACACGCACAGAAGAATGGAAACAATATCGTGATCCTAGATACAGCAGGACGTCTTCATATTGATGAGAATATGATGACAGAGCTGGTTGAGATCAAAGAGAATGTGGATGTATTCCAGAGTATTCTCGTCGTTGATGCCATGACAGGACAGGATGCTGTCAATGTGGCAAAAGAATTTAATGAGAAGTCGGCGTCGATGGAATTATCATCACGAAGATGGATGGTGACACCCGAGGTGGTGCAGCACTTTCTATTCGTTCTGTAACAGGAAAGCCGATTTTATATGTAGGTATGGGAGAAAAACTGGAAGATCTTCAGCAGTTCTATCCAGACCGAATGACAAGCCGAATCCTTGGTATGGGAGATGTATTGTCACTGATCGAGAAAGCAGAGCAGACGATCAATGAGGAAGACGCACTTCGTATGACTGAGAAGATGAAGAAGGCTGAGTTTGATTTTAACGATTTTCTTGATCAGATGGATCAGATGAAGAAGATGGGTGGATTATCCAATCTGTTATCTATGATCCTGGTGTCGGAAACAAGATGCAGGGACTTGATATTGATGATGGTATGATGGATAAGACAGCGGCGATCATTTATTCCATGACTAAAGAAGAACGTGCTAATCCTAGGATCATCAATGCTTCAAGAAAGAGAAGAATCGCAGCAGGAGCAGGAGTTCCAATCGCGGAAGTTAACCGCTTATGCAAACAGGTTCAGAATCAGAAACAGATGATGAAGCAGATGTCAGGTATGTTTGGTGGCAAAGGTGGTAAAAGAGGTTGG
>ENA-OQAN01001099-OQAN01001099.1-human-gut-metagenome-genome-assembly--contig:-NODE-1099-length-12459-cov-1.169964_pt1 | contig 12459 bp, 16 predicted proteins | sample MGYA00242735_ERZ504527 | MGnify/ENA primary metagenome ERZ504527 (study PRJEB26092, sample SAMD00036230) | human gut metagenome | host: Homo sapiens | study: EMG produced TPA metagenomics assembly of...
TGTTTATATCAATGCATTTCCGGTTATCAAGTTCTGCGGGAGACTTTTAAGAGTTCTGTTTCTTCCGGCTTTGACACTTTGCGATTGTCAATGTCTTCCAAATATACCAGACAGGTAAGAACAGCGGTGCTGGATGAACTGAGTCAGGATTATGTGATCGGTGCACAGGCAAGAGGAGTAAAGAAATCAAAGATTATCTGGGGCAATGTATTTCCAAATTCATTGCTTCCGCTGATCACAATGTTTGGTCTTTCCATAGGATCACTTCTTGGAGGAACCAGTGTTGTAGAGGTAATCTTCTCTTATCCGGGTCTTGGAAACCTTGCAGTTTCAGCAATCACATCCAGTGATTACAATCTGATCCAGGGATATGTATTATGGCTTGCCCTGATTTATATGGTCATTAACCTGATCGTTGATGCATCTTATGTTTATATTGATCCACGTATGCGTTTAAGGAGTAGAATCATGAAAAGAAAACAAGAATTTTTAGCAAATAAAACTTTTGTCGTGTTTTCTATTCTTGCAGTCTGTATTATTCTGACAGCAGTATTTGCACCGGTGGTAACCAGAGGGGTTGACCCGTTAAAAGGTTCTCTGGTAGATGCACTGCTTCCGCCATGCAAGGAACATATTTTTGGAACCGACAAAATGGGCAGGGATATTTTTTCAAGAGTTATTTATGGAGCACGTGCATCTCTGTCAGCAACCTTTGGTGTTGTTGCCCTGATCTTTCTGGTGGGAACTGTTACCGGAGTCCTTGCAGGATATTTCGGAGGTGTCATTGATGCTGTTATTATGCGAATTGCAGATATGATGCTTGCTTTCCCAGGACTGGTACTTGCTCTTGCTGTTGCAGGTATTATGGGCGCAAGTATCAAAAATGCGATCATCGCTATTGTAGTTAGTAAGCTTGGACCAAAATATGCGCGTCTGGCACGAAGCCTGGTTATGAAGATCCGTGACAGGGATTATGTATCAGCAGCGATCGTTACCGGTTCCAAAACACCGTATATTGCTGTTTCGATATATGCTTCCAAATGCACTTCCTACACTGATCATTACTGCTGCGACAGATATAGGTTCCATGATGCTGGAACTGGCAGCAATGTCCTTCCTGGATTTGGCGCGAAGCCGCCGGCACCGGAATGGGGTTATATGCTGAATGAAGGAAGAGCGTGTATGCAGTCCGCTCCGTGGCTGATGATCTTCCCGGGTCTTGCTATTTTTGTAGTAGTTGTTGTATTTAATATGCTTGGGGATTCCATCCGTGATATCCTCGATCCAAGAAATGAGTAGGAGGAATAAACATGCTGAAATTAGATAATGTGACAATCTCCTACAAAAATGTTCCAACTGTTCAGAACTTTAATCTGGATATGAAAGAGGGACAGATCGTTTCTCTGGTAGGAGAATCCGGAAGTGGAAAACCACTGTTATCCGTGCTGTTCTGGGACTTCTTGCAAGGTGGCGGTAAGGTCACAGAAGGAAGTATTACGTTTGAAGGAGAAGACCTTTTATCCTATACACCGGAACAGTGGAGAAAAACTTCGTGGTTCTGATATTTCCATGATTTTTCAGGACAGTGGTGCAATGATGAATCCGACACGTAAAGTCGGAAAAGTATTCACAGAATATATTCTTACTCATGAGAAAATTTCCAAAAAAGAGGCATGGAGTAAGGGAATCGCAATGCTGGAGCGAATGAGACTTCCGTCTCCGGATAATATTATGGAATCTTATCCTTTCCAGTTATCCGGTGGTATGAGACAGCGAGTTGGTATTGCGATGGGAATGACTTATCAGCGAAGCTTCTTCTTGCAGATGAACCGACTTCTGCACTGGATGTAACAACGCAGGCACAGATCGTGCGTCAGATGATGAAGCTCAGAGATGATTATCATACAGGCATTATTGTAGTAACCCATAATCTGGGTGTAGCTGCTACATGTCAGATTATATTGTTGTAATGAAGAACGGAAGAATGGAAGACCAGGGAACAAGAGAGTATATTCTGAAAGAATCAAAGAACGAATATACCAGAAAACTTCTGGAAGCAGTTCCATCCCGGGGAGGTGAACGATATGTCTGAAAAAGAGAAGTCATACTGGAAGCGAAACATGTAACCAGAAGATTTGCGGCATCACATGGACGTACTCTGCTGGCGAACAATGACATCAATCTGAAAATGTACAAAGGCGAAACACTGGGTCTTGTAGGAGAATCCGGATGTGGTAAGAGTACATTTATGAGATTTCTGGTTTCTCTTGATACACCTTCAGAGGGTGAGATTCTGTACCGCGGTACAGATATCACGAAATTAAAGGGAGAAGAACTGAGAAATAACCGTCAGAACATTCAGATGGTATTTCAGGACCCGACCTTATCTTTTAATCCGAAAATGAACATTCGTGATATTGTGTGTGAGCCTTTGATGAATTTCAAAAGAATTAAGAAATCGGAGAAGGATGCTGTCTGCAGAAAACTTCGTTGAATGGTAGAATTACCAGGAGATTTTGCAGATCGTTATCCTCACAATATGAGTGGTGGACAGCGTCAGCGTGTTGCAATCGCGAGAGCACTGGCACTGGGAACCGGAAATCGTTGTTCTGGATGAAGCAACTTCCGCTCTTGATGTTTCTGTTCAGAAAACAGTAATTGAACTGATCACGAAGCTTCAGAGAGAAAAGAACATCACATTTGGTTTTATCTGTCATGATATTGCACTGGTTCAGTTAGTGGCACATCAGGTAGCCGTTATGTATCTTGGAAACCTCGTAGAGGTTCTTCCGGGAAAAGATCTTGATATGAAAGCAATGCATCCATATACAAGAGCACTGATGGGTGCAGTATTTGATATTAATATGGACTTTTCCAAACCAATCGAGAGTATTGAAAGTGAGGCTCCGAGCCCACTGGATCTTCCACAGGGATGCCCGTTTCAGGGAAGATGTGAGCATTGTATGGATATCTGCAAAAAGAGAATCCAAAACTTGTGGAAGTGGAAGATGGACACAGTGTTGCCTGCCATTTGTTCAAAAAAGGTGGCAGATAATGAAAAAAGATAGTCTGATTTCTGGAAATATAGGAAAAGCATTATTACTTTTTGTACTTCCACTGATTGCGGGAAGTTTGATTCAGCAGTTGTACACAACGGTTGATGCGGTTATTGTTGGTCAGTTTACCGGAAAAATCGGACTTGCAGCAATTGACTCTGTGCATACACTTTTTAAGTTTCCGCTTAACTTTATGAACGGACTTGCAACAGGTGCAACGATTATGATCTCCAGATATTTTGGAGCAAAAGATAAAGAAGGACTGCATTGTGCAGTGCGGACAGCTCTTTTACTCGCCGGTATTCTGGGAATTGTCTGTGCTGTAGCCGGTGTAATTTTTTCTCCATGGCTGCTTGATATCATGTCTGTTCCGGAAGAAGTCCGTGCAGGATCACTGATCTACTGCCGAATTTATTTTGGCGGAATATGGGCAATGATCCTTTATAACATGATGGCAGGAGTCTTGCGTGCGTTTGGAGATTCTAAAAAGCCATTATATGTACTGGTCGTATGCAGTGTGGTCAATATTGTTGCAGATCTCATACTGGTAGGACTTCTGCATACTGGTGTTGGAGGAGCGGCAGCAGCTACTGTACTTTCTCAGATTGTAAGTGTTGTACTTACCGCATATTTTCTTGTGAAATCTGATTTCCTGGAAGAAAAGATAGGAATCAGAACTATGAGAATCTGCAAAGAGCATATGGGAATGATGATAAACAAAGGTTTCCCGTTAGCTCTTCAGTCCATGCTGTTTCCAATTGCCAATTCTATTGTTCAGGCAAGTATTAACACAATGGGAACTGACAGTATTGCAGCATGGGGAATCTGTGATAAACTGGATTTACTGATCTGGCTGATAGCGGATTCCATGGGACCTGTACTGACTACATATACCGCGCAAAATCTGGGCGCCGGTAAGGCGAAAAGAGTAAAGAAGGGAGCCCTGATCGGTACGGGCTTATCTGTGATCGCGGTAGGAATTATCAGTATTGTCCTTTATTTCGGTTCCGGACTGATCGGACCGTTGTTTATCGATCAGAAAGACGTTCCGACATTGATACCGCTGGTTATAAGATATATGCAGATGATGGCACCGTTCTTTGTATTCTATGCTGTTGCAGCAGCTCTTTCAGGAGCATGCAGCGGCCTTGGAGAAACATTGGTGTCAATGGTTACTACATTACTTACAATCTGCCTGTTTCGAGTAGTCTGCATTCTGGTTGTTTTACCATCATTTGAAACAATGGAATGTATTGTATGGATTTATATTGGATCATGGATAGTGTCAGGTGTCACTTTTACTATTTTATATCTGGCAAAGGTCGAAAAAATTCTACCATAAGAAAAAGTAAATAAAAAAGATTATAATCATTTCGCAAATGATAGATGAGACAGAGGGTGCAGCAGGAAGAAGAATCAGACGGTATCCTCTGTTTTTATATCATAGGAAATGATTCCGTAATGTTCCTATGATATAAGAATTTGATATTTGCAATTTTTTTAACAATTAAGTTATTGACAGAGAATAAAAAGCTGTTATAATAAAAATTAACAAATGAACAAGTGCTCATATGATGATGTGAAAATCTATTCATGAGTCGGAAAGGAAAAAATACAATGAAAAAGACTTACAAAATCGACGTAGACTGCGCAAACTGTGCAAACAAAATGGAGGAAGCTGCTAAGAATACAGCTGGTGTTAAGGATGCAACAGTAAACTTCATGATGCTGAAAATGATCGTTGAATTTGAAGACGGACAGGATCCGAAAGCAGTTATGAAAGATGTTCTGGCAAACTGCAAGAAAGTAGAAGACGACTGCGAAATCTATCTTTAATTCAGGAACGATTTCTGTTGATAATATATTTACGGGAATTGTCGTAAATTAGCAGAGAGGGACTGCGGCACAGAGATATATCAGGCGGTTATGGTTATCCACTGATATATATTCTGGCGGCGGTCCTGTTTTATAAGAAGTGAGGTATTAAGATGAATAAGAAGCAAAAAAAAGATGCTGATCAGAATCATCGTAGCGGCGGTATTGATCGTGCTTTTTTCTAAATTGCCGATAGATGGATATGTCAGATTTGGACTGTTTATGATTCCATATCTGGTAATTGGCTATGATATTCTTCAGAAAGCATTTAAAGGTATCAGAAATAAACAGGTATTTGATGAGAATTTCCTGATGGCAGTAGCTACTGTGGGAGCAATCCTGCTTGGAGATTATTCCGAAGGTGTTGCGGTTATGTTGTTCTACCAGATCGGAGAACTTTTCCAGAGTTATGCAGTAGGAAAGAGCAGACGTAACATCAGTGAACTGATGGATATCCGTCCGGATTATGCCAATATTGAAGTAGATGGAAAACTTGAACAGGTAGACCCGGATGAAGTTGAAATTGGTACTGTAATTGTTGTACAGCCAGGAGAAAAAGTTCCGATTGATGGTGTGATCATTGATGGTGTTTCTATTTTAAATACCAGTGCTCTGACCGGAGAAAGCCTTCCAAGAGATGCAAAAGCCGGGGATGAAGTAATCAGCGGATGTATCAATATGACAGGTGTTCTGAAAATCCGTACGATCAGAGAATTCGGAGAATCTACCGTATCCAAGATTCTGGAACTTGTGGAGAATTCCAGTTCCAGAAAATCAAAATCAGAGAATTTTATTTCAAAGTTTGCCAAATATTATACTCCGGTTGTATGCTACGGAGCACTTGCACTTGCTTTTATTCCTCCGATCGTACTTTTGATCATGGGAAAACCGGCTATGTGGGGTGATTGGATTTACCGAGCACTTACTTTCCTGGTAATCAGCTGTCCATGCGCACTGGTGATCAGTATTCCTTTAAGCTTCTTTGCAGGAATCGGTGGAGCAAGTAATCAGGGCGTTCTGGTTAAAGGTTCCAACTATCTGGAAACACTTGCACAGACCAGCTATGTAGTATTTGATAAAACTGGTACAATGACACAGGGTGTTTTTGAAGTAAGCGGAGTTCATCATAATGAGATTTCAGATGAAAAACTGCTGGAATATGCAGCTCTTGCAGAATGTTCTTCTTCCCACCCGATCAGTAAGAGTCTTCAGAAAGCATATGGAAAACCAATTGACAGAAACAGAGTCACAGATATTGAGGAAATCAGCGGTAACGGTGTGACTGCAAAAGTGGATGGTATATCTGTAGCAGCAGGAAATGCAAAATTAATGAAACGCCTTGGAATTTCCTATCAGGAATGTCATCATGTTGGTACTTCTGTTTCAACATGATGAACATACGAAAAAGCCAGTCCTTGATGAAAATGGAGAACTCATTCCAAGAAAGGAATATTACATTGACGGTATCAACTGTGATCCCTTCTCTTTTGATTTGGAATGTAAAGAGTTAAACGCACAATATCGTAAAAACCAAAATTTTGATGAAATCAAATCTCATCACTATATTCTAAGCTTTGATCCGAAAGATACCGAAGATCATGGATTAACCGGAGAAAAGGCACAACGACTCGGATTAGAGTATGCTCAAAAAAATTTTCCGGGACATCAGGCTCTTGTCTGTACCCATACAGACGGAAATAATGAAAGCGGAAACATTCATGTACATATTGTAATCAACAGCCTAAGAAAATATGATGTAGAGCGCCAGACATTTATGGAACGTCCCTGCGATGCCCGTGCCGGATACAAGCATCATCTAACACCGACTTATCTTATTTATTTAAAACACTCACTTATGGATATTTGCCCATAGAGAACATTTACATCAGGTGATTTACCTTTCTCCGGCAGAGAAAAAAATCACAGACAGAGAGTATCGTGCAAAGCACACTGGGCAAAAAAAGCTGGACGCTCTGAATAAAGAAATGTTGTCCAAAGGAATTGCTCCACGCCAAACCGTTTTTCAGACACAAAAGGAATATCTGCGAACCGCTATTGAATACGCCGCTGCTTCTTCCTGCAATATCGAACAATTTCAGGCAGCACTTTTCAATAACTATCAGATTACTTTAAAAGTAAGCAGAGGACGTTTCAGCTATCTACACCCGGAACGAAACAAGTTCATTACCGGAAGATCACTAGGTTCCCATTACACAGAAGATTATCTGCTTTCCATTTGGGAAAAGAAGAAAGAACCCCAAATGCAATCTCACACAGGCTCGGAACTTTTCACTCCTCATTCTGCTTCTACTGTTACGGAAAGAAAAGGAACTACAGCCTTCTGTTTTATAAAATCAGACCTACGGCTTGTCATAGATCTGCAGCAACGTGTCAAAGCGCAGAATAATCCGGTTTATGCCAGAAAAGTAAAGCTTTCCAATTTACAGCAAATGGCAAAAACCATTGCTTATGTACAGGAACGTGGCTATTCCACAGAAGCGGATTTGATGACCGCACTGACCACATCACAGTCGGAAACTGCCAAACTGCCGAAAAAACCTCCGTTCCACACAACAGGAATTGAAAAGGCTCAATGAACAAATTCATTACACCGGACAATACCTTGCAAATAAATCTGTTTATAGGGAATTTTTACACGCAAAAAATAAGAAACAATTCCGACAGGAACATCTGTCAGAAATTACGCTTTATGAAACTGCCCGGAATTTCTTAAAGCAGCACTCAGAAAATGAAACATTGCTTTCTATGAAATTATTAAAATCTGAAAAAGAAAAACTGCTTTCCATAAAAAATATGCAGCGTCAGGAATATCAAAAAAGAAAACAATACGAAAAAGAATTGCAGACTGTATGTAAAATGTCGAGATGATTCTTCATGGAAAGTCTGATTTGAAAAGAATTCTGAAAAGGATATACCACCACGCTAACCCTTATGCTCCAAAATTTCTTTCTATTTTTGTTGTATTCTTTTGTTATCTGTTTTATACTAAAGGCAAGATAGAAAAGGTGGCGATTTAGTGGAACTGGAAACAACGCTATCGCAAACAATTCGTACTGCAGGAAGCAATTCAGATTATGACTCTGCTTGTAAACGGCTGCTTTCTGAAAAAATCATTCTTGCTTGGATTATGAAGAATTGTTTAGAAGAATATCGGGAATGCAGCATTTCAGAAATCATTGAAAAATATATTGAAGGTGAACCGCAAGTCGCAGAAGTTCCGGTTCTGCTGATCAGACCAATCCCTCTTTAATCAAGGGAGAACGCACAGAAGATAAAACCATTACGGAGGGAACGATTACCTACGATATTCGTTTCACAGCAACTGCACCAAAGTCTGGTGAGTTCATCCGTTTAATTATCAATGTAGAAGCACAAAACAATTTTTATCCCGGTTATCCGTTGCTTAAACGCAGCATATACTATTGCAGTCGTATGATTTCTGCTCAATATGGTACTGTATTTTCATCTGCACAGTACGATAAAATTCGCAAAGTCTACTCCATCTGGATTTGTATGAACCACCAAAATCCAGAGAAAATACTATTACCCAATATTACATTGCAGAAAAATCGCTTGTGGGACATGTTACCGAAAAAGTGGAAAATTATGATTTGATGTCTGCTGTTATGATTTGCCTCGGCAAACCGGACAGTGAGAATTATCACGGAGTTTTAAAATTATTAAATGTTCTGCTTTCTTCAGAAACAACACCGAAGGAAAAAGAAAGAATTCTCCATGATGATTTTGATATTGCAATGACGCAGAATTTGAAAAGAGAGGTGTCGCTCATGTGTAACTTAAGTCAGGGAATTGTTGAAAGCACTACTGAACGAAATACTTTAGACAGTATCCGCAATCTAATGGAAACACTAAACTTGACTACCGAAGAGGCTATGGCAGCTCTGAAAATTCCAGAAGCAAAGCGCCCAAAATATGCCTCCAATATTAAAAGAACTATAAAAAGAACAAGGGAAGCCTGAATACACAAATTCAAGTTTCCCCTTCTTTTTATTTCCTTTTCCGCTCTCTCTCATTCTCCATAACCGATTGTGGCAAGTTCTTCGCATTTAAAGCTGCCTGTTTTAAATGCAGACGGTCTAACACAGAAGTTCGTGTTCCGATCTTACGGGGCTTTGTTGGCAGATTATTCATTCTTCCATCAATCATATTATAATTTTGTTCTTCTGTAATCTCTGCACTTCTTAAATATTCTCCATTTTCATAGGATTTCTGCCAGTTTTCCAACACAGGTGTCCCTCTTTTTTCCTGTGTTTCTTGTGGGTGCAGATAGGAAAGAATCTGTTCTTTGACGGTTTCGTCAAATCCTGCCGTAACCTGATCCACGATTAACTTTCCAGTTCCATCTACCACTACCCAAGCAGCATTTTTCCCGTATGTCGTATGCTCCATCAGGAAAAATTCTTTTCCTTCCACCACCAGATTATCGAAGGCAAGCCATCTTCCTTCTTTCCCTTCAAGCTGAAAATTAGTAGTGGCAAGAGAAATCAACGTATTGGAAAAACCATTCCGAATAAAATCATCTAAAACAGTAAAGCCCTCTTTTTCTAAATAGTAGGCTGCCGCTTCCCCATTCTTATCTAAAATCAGCATGTCCCCAATGCTTAGGGAATGTCCGGAAAAATTTTTCGGTAACTGCTTTGTCAAACGGTTTCGGATATTATCCGGTGTTTCATCGTACCGCATCCAGCTTCTATATACTTGTTTATAATCTGTATAGCGTATCTGGATATGTTCTTTTTGTAACTCTGCATAAGAACGAAAACGCTTTTTTCGGTTTTCGGGGATTTCTCTAAGCTGATACACTGCAAATTGATTACCTGCCATAACCGTTTCTCCTGTATTTCCATTTTCCATTACAATTCTGCTTCTTTCTTACGAGTATAGGACGTTTCTTCTTTTTTCTCCTGTTTCTTTAACAGTTCTTTACGCTCCTTTAAGGCTTTTAGCACAGAAACTTTTCTTCCCATTGTTCCCTCTGCTTTTGTCTGCTCCGCCTGTGTTTTCCCGTTGTTTTTCTGCCAAGATTCTTTCTAAATCTTGCATTGCTTTTTGTACCAACGGGCTTTCTTTATAATGGGGGACTAAGTCAATCAAGTCTTTGGAGATTTTCCCTCCAGACATCAATTCGTATTCTCCATCATAAATGCTTCCGTCTTTCAGGCAAAATCCAATTCCTTTTATTCCATGAATGCGGTCTGCCGGAATCGTTTTGTATTTTTCTACGGCTTCTTCCAATGTCAGATTTTCATAATATTCCCCCATAGAAGGAAATTCCATACATTCTGCAGCATAGAAAGAAATTCGGGGTTCTTGTAGCGTTTCCTGTGGTATCTGTCCCTGCTTTTCTGCTTCTCTTTCGTCAAGATACTGTTCTGCACGCTTTATGTATTCCTGCAGTGTCCCGGTTTTTTCCAACGAAATAGGATTTATGTCAATTTTCAATCCGGCAATCCTCATTCCATTTCCTGAAGCTGATTAAAAAAAGGCATCTTCCCTGATGTCCCCGGTATAAGAAAGCGCCACATCAAGATCGGAGTCTTCCCTATTACAAAGTTTCTCTTGTACGGCTTCCATATACCCTTGCTGCCAATAAAGTGATTTCTTCATATCCAGCCTCTTCCAGTTCTGCCTGTGCGTAACAAAGTATCGCTTCTTCAATGTTCTGTCGGCTTTCACCATGCAACAGTTTTTCTTCCCGAATGCCAATCTGTGAAGTTGGTGTCAGTTCCCCTTCATAGAATCTCTTTTTCTCCCCTTCTATTACAGATTTTTTAAGTTCTTCATAGGAAAATGGCTCACAAGGCAATTCACCTATTCCTTCCTCTTGAAATATCTGGGAAAAAACCTCTTCTTTGGAAGCAGTTATATTCTCATAAAACTGTCCACCAATCTCACGAAACGCTTGGTCATAAATGATACATTCATAGCCTTCTGAAATTTTCTGTAACATCACATACCCATATCCAGATCGAAAAGCCACGTTATTTTCTTCACTCTCCATCAGGGGTTTTAATGCCTCATACGACTTCTGCGGAAAATATTCTGCCCGTTCAACCTGTTCCTGAAGCATTTCACTATCGATCTTTCTACATGCAGTCAAATCTGCCCCTTCCTCTAATAGCAGTGTTTTTGCCGCTTCTTGAAGTGTAACATCAAAGGTATCGTATACCCCTCCATCTAATTCTTGAAACTCTTGATTGTAAAAGGTATAATCATACCCTTCCTCTGTTTCCTGAATAAAGAAAAACTGTCCCGTTGTTTCTATCTGGTAAGCTGCTTCTCTTTCTGCTTCGTCGAATAAACTTGCATTTGAAGTTTCCACCTTCTCCTGCTTTTTGGCAGTTTCTTTTTCTTCCAGATACTCTCTGATTGCTTTCACAGCCTCCTGATCCAGACCATTTTCCAAATCCTGTGCTACCACTTACCATCTCCATTTACCAGAACCGGCGCTACCGAAGCTCCGTATTCGTTATGCTCCATGAGATAGAAATGTTCCTTCTCAATTTCCACTTCTTCTACCGTATGCCATAAGCCTTCATGCTGTTCTAATTCCACTGCTTTGGTATCCATACCAATTTTTATTTCTTTTTTCGTTCTGAATACCATCTCTTTCACCTCTGTCTGTTTCTAATTCTTTCATTTTTTCTTCCAGTTCCTTGATAAACTCTCCTGCTGTTCTTCGTATTGCGTCCATGAATGTCCTCAATTCCCACATCTTCAGATTGTCACTCCAACCCGCAATATAAGGAAAAGAATAGTCAGAAGTATCCAGTCCGAAATATTGACACACTGTATAGGCAATGCTTTCCGCCTCTATCTCCTTTGTTCTCTGATCTTTTTCCTCTCCCGTCTGTTCCAATACTTCCCTGTCATGCAGCTTTGCATGGGCAATTTCGTGAATAAGTGTTTTTATCGTCTGGCTTTCACTCATATCTTCTTTCACAACAATCTCTTTCTTTTTATTGCTGTAATACCCCTTTGCTTCTCCTTCTGTTTCACCAAAGCGGATAGGAACAGGGGATAATTCTCTGACTGCCTGTAAAAACAAGGGAAAATTTTGTACCTGCCCCGCTAAATCCGATATTGCAAGTTCCGGTAAAGGCTCTCCATACGTTTGTGATATATCAAATACACGGACTACCCGAAAATCAGAAACGACATGCTCCACCACTTCTGTTTCTGGCTGCCCATCCGGTCCCAAAATCGGCTCATTTGTTTCCGGATCAAATTTTTCTACCAGTTCCTTTTCTTTCCTCTGTGAAGGAGCAATAATCTGAATTCCCTTCTCTCCCTTTTTCACCTGACGATGAAATTTTTCTGCCATGCAGAATATCCCGCTACCAAAGTTGCTTCTGGTCTTTGCAATGCAATCAAAACCGTATTATTAAAGCTGTAATTATAAAATTTTGACATAGTTTTTAAATATTCTGTATACCGTTCTGAGGTAAATAACGCTTTTACACCTTCTTCCAACTGCTTCGTAATT
>ENA-OQAN01001101-OQAN01001101.1-human-gut-metagenome-genome-assembly--contig:-NODE-1101-length-12442-cov-1.711409_pt1 | contig 12442 bp, 23 predicted proteins | sample MGYA00242735_ERZ504527 | MGnify/ENA primary metagenome ERZ504527 (study PRJEB26092, sample SAMD00036230) | human gut metagenome | host: Homo sapiens | study: EMG produced TPA metagenomics assembly of...
GATAGTATAGATATATGAATTATACTGTAATGCCATGGAGGAATACCTGCTCCTCTGAACTATGAGGAATTCCCGAAAGTGTAGTGTACTCTGTAATGAAGTCGTATGTCACGGTATACCTTCGGAAGAAGAGATTTTGGAAGAAGGGGATATTGTCAATGTAGATGTTACTACTATTTTAAACGGATATTACGCAGATGCATCTCGCATGTTTATTATAGGTAAGACTACTCCGGAGAAAGAAAAACTAGTTCGTGTTGCTAAAGAGTGTTTGGAAATAGGCATAAATGCTGCGCAACCTTTTTCTTTTGTCGGAGATATTGGAAATGCAATAGAAAAACATGCTAAAAAGAACGGATTTTCTGTAGTTCGCGATTTGTGTGGACATGGAACTGGTGTTGAGTTTCATGAAGAGCCGGATGTATTGCATTATGGAAGAAAAGGAACAGGTATGTTGCTGGTTCCAGGTATGGTTTTCACTATCGACCTATGATTAATATGGGTACATGGGAAGTTTTTATAGATGAAGAAGACGGATGGACGGTAGTGACTGAAGATGAATTGCCTTCTGCGCAGTGGAACATACGTTTGTTATGACCGACAATGGTCTGGAAATATTGACATATTAATAATGAATATATATTATGGATACTATTATATTAGGTATAGAGTCTTCTTGTGATGATACTTCGGCTGCTGTCATAAAAAATGGCGTTTTGTTGTCGAGTGTTATAGCGAGTCAGGCTGTACATGAATCTTATGGAGGAGTAGTTCCTGAACTTGCTTCCCGTGCCCATCAGCAAAATATTGTGCCGGTAGTGCATGAAGCTTTAAAGCGTGCTGGTGTAACAAAGGAGCAGCTTAGTGCTATTGCTTTTACTCGTGGTCCAGGATTGATGGGGTCTTTGCTGGTAGGTGTGTCGTTCGCAAAAGGTTTGGCGCGCTCTTTAAATATTCCGATGATTGATGTTAATCATCTGCAAGGACATGTGTTAGCTCATTTCATTAAAGAATCAGAAGAAGATGCTGATCAACCCAAATTCCCTTTTATTTGCTTATTGGTTTCCGGTGGAAATTCGCAGATTATCCGTGTGAATGCGTACAACGATATGCAGGTTTTGGGACAGACTATTGATGATGCTGCGGGTGAAGCAATTGATAAATGCTCTAAAGTAATGGGATTGGGGTATCCGGGTGGTCCTATTATTGATAAGCTGGCGCGACAGGGAAATCCTCTTGCATATACTTTTAGCAAACCTCATATTCCAGGGTATGATTACAGCTTTAGCGGATTGAAAACATCATTCCTTTATTCATTACGCGATTGGTTAAAAGAGGATCCTGATTTTATAGAGCATCATAAAACAGATTTGGCTGCTTCGCTGGAAAAAACGATTGTAGATATCCTTATGGATAAACTGCGTAAAGTGGTAAAAGATACAGGTATAAATGAAGTGGCTGTGGCGGGAGGAGTATCAGCAAACAACGGTTTGCGTAATGCTTACCGCGAGCATGCGGCAAAATATGGATGGAAGATATATATTCCTAAGTTTGGTTATACGACAGACAATGCTGCTATGATTGCCATTACTGGATATTATAAGTTTTTGGACAAGGATTTTTGCACAATAGACAAACCCGCATATTCACGGGTTACAATTAAGTAACATTAATCAAAGAAATTATTATGTCAGTAGAAACTAAAACACTAAGCAAGGAAATTAGTGAAATATTTTGGCGGGAAGGTTTTACATTGGCTACAGCAGAAGTTGTACCGCAGGAAATGTAGCTGCAATAATAACAGCTATTCCTGGAAGTTCTCGTTTTTATAAAGGGGGAATTGTTGCTTATGACAATAAAGTAAAAGCAGGATTTACTTCATGTAAAAGCCGAAACTTTGGAACAATGTGGAGCTGTAAGTGAAGAAACTGTTGTAGAAATGGTAAAAGGCGCAATGCAGACACTTGAGGTTGATTACGCAATGGCTACATCAGGTATAGCTGGTCCGGCAGGAGGAACCCCAGAAAAACCGGTCGGTACAATCTGGATTGCTGCAGGTAATAGCGAAAAAGTAATTACTGCAAAGTTGACAGAGGATGAGGGAAGAGAGAAAAATATACAGGCTGCAACTAAAAAAGCCCTGCAATTATTGCTTGAACTCTGCCAAAATCAAGAAAATGAGTGATAAAACGATAATTAGTTACAGAAAAGCTTGTGTATATAAAATAAAATCACTTATTTTGCACTCCGTTTGAGAGAAATAGGAATAAAACTATAAAAACTAGATAGAAATGTCGAAAATTTGTCAAATTACCGGAAAGAAAGCCATGATTGGCAACAATGTTTCACACTCTAAGAGAAGAACAAAAAGAACTTTTGATGTGAACTTGTTTACGAAGAAATTCTACTATGTAGAACAGGATTGCTGGATTAGCCTGAATATCTGCGCTAACGGCTTGCGTGTTATTAACAAAAAAGGACTGGATGCAGCGCTGAAATGAAGCTGTTGCAAACGGTTACTGTGATTGGAAAACTATCAAAATTATTGGTTAATTAAAAGGAGAAGAAAACTATGGCTAAAAAAGCTAAAGGTAACAGAGTACAGGTAATCCTTGAATGTACAGAAATGAAGGATAGTGGTATGCCGGGAACTTCTCGTTATATTACGACAAAGAACAGAAAGAATACCACTGAAAGATTGGAATTGAAGAAATACAATCCTATTTTGAAAAGAGTAACAGTTCATAAAGAAATTAAATAATAGTAGACCATGGCAAAGAAAACAGTCGCAACCCTTCAGACAGGTAAAGAAGGACGTTCTTATACTAAGGTTATCAAAATGGTTAAGTCTCCGAAAACGGGTGCTTACGTTTTTGACGAACAGATGGTTCCTAACGATAAAGTACAGGACTTCTTCAAGAAATAATTTAGCGAAAACATATATATGCTAAATAAAAGTTCTTTCATGATTGAATGAAAGGAACTTTTTTTTGTGTGTCTACAAGATTAGTTATATCTTTGTTCCATAAACAGATAAACAATAGAACCGTATGGGATTATTTAGTTTTTTCTCAAAGGAAAAGAAAGAAACATTGGATAAAGGCTTATCCAAAACCAAAGAAAGTGTATTTGGCAAGATTGCGCGTGCGGTTGCCGGCAAGTCGAAAGTGGACGATGAAGTACTGGATAACCTGGAAGAGGTACTTATTACATCGGAGTGGGAGTGGAGACAACGCTGAATATCATCAAGCGCATAGAAGCTCGCGTAGCCAGGGATAAATATGTCAATACGCAGGAACTGAATAATATTCTCCGGGAAGAGATTGCAGCTTTGCTGACAGAAAACAATACGGTAGATTCTGAGGATTTCAGTGTTCCGGAGGACAAGAAGCCTTATGTCATTATGGTGGTCGGCGTCAATGGAGTAGGAAAGACTACAACTATCGGTAAATTAGCTTATCAGTTAAGAAAGCCGGTAAGTCTGTCTACCTGGGAGCTGCCGATACTTTCCGTGCTGCTGCCGTTGAACAGCTTGTTATCTGGGGAGAGCGTGTGGGCGTTCCTGTTGTCAAACAGAAAATGGGGCTGACCCTGCATCTGTCGCTTTCGATACGCTGAGTTCTGCCGTTGCCAATCAGGCTGATGTTGTCATCATTGATACGGCGGGCCGTTTGCATAATAAGATCGGACTGATGAACGAGCTGACAAAAATCAAGAATGTCATGCGTAAGGTGGTTCCGGATGCTCCTCACGAAGTCTTGCTGGTGCTTGACGGATCAACAGGCCAGAATGCCTTTGAACAGGCCAAACAGTTTACGCTGGCTACGGAAGTGAATGCCATGGCTATTACTAAACTGGATGGAACGGCAAAAGGTGGAGTTGTGATCGGTATCTCTGATCAGTTTAAGATTCCGGTTAAATATATTGGCCTGGGTGAAGGTATAGAAGATCTTCAGGTGTTCCGCCGCCGCGAATTTGTAGATTCATTATTTGGACCAACGACTGCTAAATGAAAAAAAATACAATTGATATTATAACTTTAGGCTGCTCTAAAAATCTGGTTGATTCGGAAAAGCTGATGAAGCAGCTTGAAGCCAATGGATATAAAGTGACTCACGACAGCGATCATCCGCAGGGAGAAATTGCGGTGATCAATACATGTGGCTTTATTGGAGATGCAAAGGAAGAGTCGATAAACATGATTCTGGAATTTTGTCAGGCAAAGGAAGAAGGCCGTCTGAAGAAACTCTTTGTAATGGGTTGTCTCTCAGAACGCTATCTGCAAGAGCTTAAGGGCGAAATTCCACAAGTGGATAAATTCTACGGAAAGTTCAACTGGAATGACCTGCTGAATGATTTGGGTAAATCTTATCATTCGGAGTTTGCCATTGAACGTCATCTGACTACTCCTTCTCATTATGCTTATCTGAAGATATCGGAAGGATGCGACCGCAAGTGTTCATATTGTGCTATTCCGATTATTACAGGCCGTCATGTGTCTCGTCCGATGGAAGAAATTCTGGATGAGGTCCGTCTGCTGGTTTCTCAGGGAGTAAAGGAGTTTCAGGTTATTGCCCAGGAACTGACTTACTATGCGTTGATCTGTATAAAAACAGATGTTGCCTGAGCTGATCGAGAAGATGGCGGAAATTCCCGGAGTGGAATGGATCCGTCTTCATTACGCTTATCCAGCTGCATTCCCTGAAGACTTGTTCCGGGTGATGCGGGAACATGACAATGTCTGCAAATACATGGATATTGCCTTGCAGCATATCAGTGACAACATGCTTCAGAAGATGCGCCGTCATGTAAGTAAGGCGGAAACTTATCGTCTGATTGAACGTTTCCGTGAAGAAGTTCCGGGTATTCATTTGCGTACCACGTTGATGGTAGGGCATCCCGGAGAAACGGAGGAAGATTTTGAAGAACTGAAGGAATTCGTGCGGAAGGCCCGTTTCGACGGATGGGAGCATTTGCTTATTCAGAAGAGGAAGGTACCTATTCGGCACAGAATTATTCGGATGATATTCCGGAAGAAGTCAAACATCGGCGGCTGGATGAGCTGATGGCTGTTCAGCAGGAAATATCAGCTGATCTTACTCATGCCAAGATTGGTAAAGAGTTTAAAGTGATTATCGACCGTAAAGAAGGAGATTATTTTATTGGCCGTACAGAATTTGATTCTCCTGAAGTTGATCCTGAAGTACTGATCAAAGATGAAGGACAGAACCTTGTCATCGGTTCTTTCTATCAGGTAAAGGTTTATGATGCGGATGATTTTGATTTGTACGCAACATTGATATGATCTAAATGCGAACCCTTTCATGAACAGCAAGGAATTTACAGGCGAACTTTCACGACGTCTCGGTTACACGAACAAAGATGCTGCCGTACTGGTGGCATCTTTGGTTGATATTATGGCTCAGGAATTGCAGGAAAGCAATGTCCTGACATTTCAGGAATTCGGAACCTTTGAAGTGAAGAAGAAAATGGAGAGAATTGTTGTCAATCCGGTTACCCGGCAACGCTTGCTGGTTCCTCCCAAATTAAGTTTGACATTCAAGCCTTGTCCGGCATTGAAGGGAAAGGTGAAAAATGAAGATGCCCAATGAATGAGAAAGTAACCTTACAGGCTCTGGCTGAACAACTGGCAAGTCGTCATCAGATGGAGCAGGCGGATGCGGAAGCATTTGTTCAGACATTTGTAGCCTTGATTGAAGAAGCCCTTCAACAGGAAAAGTACGTCAAGGTAAAAGGACTGGGTACTTTTAAGCTGATAGAAATGTCTGGTCACAACCGGGTGTCGTTTGTTCCTGAAGCCTCTTTGCGTGACCTGATCAACAAACCTTTTGCCCATTTTGAGACTGTTGTCCTGAATGAAAATACTCACTTTGATGACATGACGGAAGAAGTCCTCAGTACAGATAACTTGTCTGAATCTGAGGAACAGACCGAAGTGGTAGAACCGAAAGCCGTTTCGGATACAGAGAACGCGGACTTGTCTGCTCAGTCTGCCAGTGAAGAGAATACAATCCCGGAGCATGCAGAAAGCCTTGAACATCCGGATAATTCTGAGCATGTGGAAATTTCTGACCATAAGGAAACTGCTGAATGTGAAAATGATGAACCAGCTCCTGTTAAGGAGGAGGAAACATCTGTAACGCCGGAAGTGTCCCGATTGGAAAATGAATCAGAGGAAAGTGAAGAAACATTCGGGGAAACTGTGTCGGAAGAACCTGAAGTTCAGGTGAACCGGCGTATTTTCCGGATTCCGTGGTGTATGATTGCAACAGTACTTTTAGCCGGGGTATTGATTGGGGGAGGAATTGTCTGGGCTCTTTTATCGGGACGGAGGTATATTCCCGAATCTTTGGTAAACTATTGGATGAAAGAACATGTATCCGTAGATTCATTGCATCCAGCAGCACAATCTGTAAAAGATACTGTTGTCCTGCAACGGATACGGTAGCTGTGGTTGCAGCCGATACAGTACAAAAAAAGCATTCCGAGCCTGAACAGCCTGTTAAGGTTCCTGCCCGGAGAGAAACTTTGGCTGATACGGTGGATTACGATATTCAGGGAACTCAGACCACTCACACAATCCAAAAAGGAGAGAGTCTGGCTAAAATTTCCCTGAAGTATTATGGGACGAAGAAGTTGTGGCCTTATCTGGTACGTCATAATAAGAAAATCATCAAGAATCCGAATAATGTACCAATTGGAACTGTGATTCAGATACCGGTATTGGTCCCTGCTCAGGAATGAGATCTGAAAATCCGGACAGAACCGCTTTAATTTAAACTTCTTTAGTCCAATAAGACTTAAAACAGATCACTCGTCTGTATTTTTTAATAAAAATTAGTTGTGCCTGTTAATTGAATGACTTAATTTTGGGCAGCCTTAGAAGAAAAGTCTTCTGTGAGGTCAAGAGATAGATTAAAATGAACTTATTAAAATAAGAAAGAAATTATGGCTGAAGCTATTGACATTCGTGAATTAAACGAACGCATTGAACGCCAGAGTGCATTCGTTACCAACCTGATGACCGGTATGGATCAGGTGATTGTAGGACAGAAACATCTTGTTGAATCATTATTGATTGGTTTGTTGTCAGATGGACACATCTTGCTGGAAGGTGTCCCTGGTCTGGCAAAGACTTTGGCAATCAAGACTCTGGCTTCTTTGATTGATGCGAAATACAGTCGTGTTCAGTTTACTCCGGATTTGTTGCCTGCCGATGTGCTCGGTACGATGATTTACAGTCAGAAGGATGAACGCTTTGTAACCAATAAGGACCAATCTTTGCAAACTTTGTTTTGGCAGATGAAATCAACCGTGCACCGGCAAAAGTTCAGAGTGCTTTGCTGGAAGCCATGCAGGAACGTCAGGTAACTCTGGGTAAGGAAACTTTCCCGTTGCCTTCTCCTTTCCTGGTTATGGCAACCCAGAACCCGATAGAACAGGAGGGTACTTATCCGCTGCCGGAAGCTCAAGTGGACCGTTTCATGCTGAAGGTTCTGATTGACTATCCGAAGCTGGAGGAAGAAAAGAAAATTATCCGTCAGAATATTTCGGGTGAGAAGATTGAGGTTCGTCCGATCCTTAAGTCAGAAGATATTCTGGAAGCACGCAAGGTAGTCCGTCAGGTTTATCTGGACGAAAAGATTGAACAGTATATTGCAGACATTGTATTTGCAACACGCTATCCGGAACAATATGATTTGAAGGAACTGAAAAACCTGATTGGTTTTGGCTGCTCTCCGCGTGCGTCTATTAACCTGGCATTGGCTGCCCGCAGTTATGCATTCATTAAGCGCAGAGGATATGTTATTCCGGAAGATGTTCGTGCAGTTGCTCATGATGTATTGCGTCATCGTATCGGATTGACTTATGAAGCTGAAGCTACCAATGTGACATCAGACGAGATTGTAAGCAAGATATTAAATAAGGTAGAAGTGCCCTGATTCAAGGTGAATAGTTGATTGAGAATGGAAACAAATGAACTCTTAAAACGTGTTCGTCAGATTGAGATCAAGACACGTGGACTTTCGAGTAACATCTTTGCCGGTCAGTATCATTCGGCCTTTAAAGGCAGGGGTATGTCGTTTGCGGAAGTACGTGAATATCAATATGGTGACGACGTACGTGATATAGACTGGAACGTTACGGCCCGTTTTGACAAGCCGTTCGTAAAGGTATTCGAAGAGGAGAGGGAATTGACCGTCATGTTGCTGGTGGATGTATCCAACAGTCTGGATTTTGGAACGATACAGCAAATGAAAAAGGATATGGTAACTGAGATTGCAGCTACCATAGCCTTTTCTGCCATTCAGAACAACGATAAAATCGGGGTGATTTTCTTCTCTGATCGAATAGAAAAATTTATTCCTCCCAAGAAGGGACGTAAACACATTCTGTATATTATCCGTGAGTTGCTGGATTTTAAGCCTGAAAGTAAACGGACTAATTTACAGGGAGCGATCGAATATCTGACGAATGTGCTTAAAAAACGTTGCACGGCTTTCGTCCTGAGTGATTTTATTGACGACAGTGATTTCAAGAATGCACTGACCGTAGCAAACCGAAAACATGACGTAATTGCTATGCAGGTGTATGACCGCCGTATGGAGGAATTGCCCGATGTGGGATTGATGCGGGTGCGTGATGCGGAAACAGGCCATGAACAGTGGATTGATACTTCTTCAAAGGCTCTGCGGAATGCCCATCATGCCTGGTGGATGGAACGTCAGGAAAAATTGAATGATATTTTTACTCGCAGCAATGTCGATTCGGTTTCTGTGCGGACTGATCAGGATTATGTGAAAGCACTGATGAACTTATTTGCAAAACGAAACTGATAGAGAAATGAAACATACATTATTCGATGGCGGACTGAGTTGGTTTAAGGTGTGCTGCTGTATGTTGCTTTTATGGATATCTGTTCCCTCAGCGCGGGCACAGGTGTCGGTAGAAGCGACTATTGATTCTTTGCAGCTGCTGATTGGTGAGCAGACAAAAGTCCGACTTCAAGTGAGCATGGACGCTAATCAAAAGTTGCGTCTTCCTGTAGTTGCAGACACATTGGTCAGAGGGGTTGAAGTGCTGGATGTAGCCAAACCTGATACCCAACTGTTGAATGACAATAAGCGATGGCTGATTTCGCAGGAATATACAATTACTTCTTTTGATTCGGCTTTGTATTATCTGCCTCCTTTTGAGGTATTGGTGAATGACCAGAGTTACCGTTCGGAAGCATTGGCTCTGAAAGTATATTCTGTTCCCGTTGATACTCTTCATCCGGATCAGTTTTTTGGTCCGAAGGGAGTGCAGGAGGTTCCTCTTACATGGGATGACGTGGCACCACTGGTGTATGCCTTGTTATTGATGATTATATTGGGAGGTGTTTCTGTCTTCTTTGTGATCCGTTATCGAAATAATAAGCCTATCATCAAGATTATCCGTGTTGAGCCTAAATTACCTCCTCATCAACTGGCTATGAAGAAAATCGAGGAAATCAAGGCTGATAAAATGGCCAGAGCCAATGATCCGAAGAAATATTATACGGAGTTGACCGAGGTTATCCGTATGTATATTAGAGAACGTTTCGGGTTTAATGCAATGGAAATGACTTCAGCGGAGATTATTGAGCGTTTATTGCAGGAAGACAAGGAATCCGTTAAAGATCTGAGAACTTTGTTTGAAACGGCGGACCTTGTTAAATTTGCCAAGCATGCACCGCTGATGAATGAAAATGATATGAATCTGGTGAATGCCGTAGACTTCATTAATCAGACAAAGGTGGAGGAAGATCCGAATGCCAAGAAAGAACCGACAGAGATAAAGGTAGAGGAAAAACGTTCGAAACAGGGACGTATTGTTTTGCTGGCCAGCATTGCCGTGACCGGTCTGGCTGCTGTCGTGGCATTGTATGTTGCAGTGAGACATATCATTGACCTTTTCTTTTAATGTTTAAACTCATGGACTATGATTTTTGCTAATATTGAATATCTGTTTTTATTGCTTTTGCTTATACCTTATATAATATGGTATATCATGAAGCGGAAAAAAACAGAACCAACCATGCAGGTTTCTACTACGCGTATGTACATGAATGCGCCGAAGAGTTGGAAACTTTATTTGCTACATGCTCCGTTTCTGTTACGTATTGTGGCTTTTGTTATGATCGTATTGGTACTGGCCCGTCCTCAGACTACGGATAACTGGCAGAATACGGAAATTGAAGGAATTGATATTATGCTGGCAGTGGATGTTTCGACCAGTATGTTGGCAGAAGACTTAAAGCCGAATCGTCTGGAAGCAGCCAAACAGGTAGCTGCTGAATTTATAAACGGCCGTCCGAATGATAACATTGGTCTGACAATCTTTGCAGGAGAAGCATTTACCCAATGTCCGTTGACGGTAGATCATGGAGTACTGTTGAATCTGTTTCAGAGTATTAAATGTGATATCGCCCAGAAAGGTCTGATTATGGATGGTACGGCTTTGGGTATGGGCCTGGCAAATGCGGTGAGCCGCCTGAAAGACAGCAAGGCAAAGTCAAAAGTTATTATTTTGCTGACGGATGGTGTCAACAACCGTGGAGATATTTCTCCGTTGACAGCTGCAGAAATAGCCAAACAGTTTGGTATCCGTGTATACACAATTGGGGTTGGAACTAATGGAACGGCACCATATCCGATGCAGACTTATGCCGGAGTGCAATATGTACAGGTCCCGGTGGAGATTGATGAACAGACTTTGACTCAGATAGCTGGCACAACAAACGGAAATTATTTCCGTGCCACCAGCAATTCAAAATTGAAGGAAGTTTATCAGGAGATTGATAAGTTGGAAAAAACGAAACTGAATGTGAAAGAATTCAGCAAACGGGAAGAAGACTATGAAGTGTTTGCTTTAGTGGCTTTCTTGTGTATCTTGTTGGAGATCCTTCTGCGTAATTCAGTTCTTAAGAAAATACCTTAAATGAAATAAGCCATGTTTCGATTTGGAGAACCATTATATCTATATTTGCTTCTTGTACTGCCTTTTCTGGTAGCTTTTTATCTATATTCCAATTATAGAAGGCGCAAGAAGTTGCGTCAGTATGGTGACCCCGTACTGATGGCACATTTAATGCCGGCGGTATCCAAATATCGTCCGGATGTAAAGTTTTGGCTGATGTGGTCAGCTCTGGCGATGATTATTTTTATGCTGGCGCGTCCTCAGTTTGGCTCTAAGATGGAAACTGTGAAGCGTCAGGGTGTAGAAACGGTTGTGGCTCTGGATATTTCAAACTCTATGTTGGCTCAGGATGTAACTCCAAGTCGTCTGGAGAAATCAAAGAAACTGATATCTCGTCTGGTTGAAACATTCAATAATGATAAAGTTGCCATGATTGTGTTTGCCGGCGAAGCTTTTGCCCAGTTGCCTATAACCAGTGATTACATTTCGGCCAAAATGTTTCTGGAATCTATCTCTCCTTCACTCATTGCAACACAAGGTACTGATATTCGTGGAGCAATCGATCTGGCTATGAAGAGTTTTACTCCTAATGAAGGAGTCGGACGTGCTATCGTATTGATCACGGATGGTGAGAACCACGAAGGTGGAGCTGTGGAAGCTGCGAAAGCTGCTGCTGAAAAAGGTGTCCGTGTCTTTGTTCTGGGGGTAGTTCTCCCGACGGATCTCCTATTCCAGTGGAAGGAACGAACGAATTCCGGCGTGACAAGGATGGAAATGTTGTTGTCACTCGTTTAAATGAAGAGATGTGCCGTGAAATTGCACAGGCAGGAAACGGAATGTATGTCCGTGTAGACAACACGAATAATGCAGAAAAAGCATTGAATGCAGAAATCAATAAATTGGCCAAAGCTGATGTCGAGACTCAGGTGTTTACGGAATTTGATGAGCAATTCCAGGTTTTGGCATGGCTGGCTTTGTTGTTGCTTGCTGCTGAATTGATGATCTTGAATCGTAAAAATCCACTTTTCAAGAATGTAAAACTCTTTAAATGAGATAGAGTATGAAGCGAATAAAATGGATGTTACTGATATGTGCTTGTTCCGTGACAGCAGTTTATGGTCAGAAGACGGATCGTGATTATCTGCGCAGTGGAAACAAGCTTTATAAAGACAGCCTTTTTGTTAAGGCAGAAGTAGATTATCGGAAAGCGCTTGAGGTGAACCCGAAATCGGCTGATGCATTGTATAATCTGGGAAACTCTTTACTGATGCAGGAAAAAGGAAAGGAAGCGATGGAGCAACTGGATGCGGCTTCCCGACTTGAGAAAGATAAGGAAAAACTGGCTCATATTTATCATAACATGGGCGTAATTCTCCAGGCTTCCAAGCAGTTGCCTCAGTGTATAGAAGCATATAAGCAAGCCCTGCGGAATAATCCGAAAGATGATGAAACACGTTATAATCTGGCTTTGGCACAGAAG
>ENA-OQAN01001103-OQAN01001103.1-human-gut-metagenome-genome-assembly--contig:-NODE-1103-length-12434-cov-2.384090_pt1 | contig 12434 bp, 13 predicted proteins | sample MGYA00242735_ERZ504527 | MGnify/ENA primary metagenome ERZ504527 (study PRJEB26092, sample SAMD00036230) | human gut metagenome | host: Homo sapiens | study: EMG produced TPA metagenomics assembly of...
CATTTTTTTTTTCTGGGAAGTGATCTGGACCGCATCTACGGAGAACTGGAAGAAAGATTTTTCCGGAGATCTTTTTTTTTTTATGCGATGCTTTATGGATCCTATCATGCAGAAAACAGGTCCGACTCCGGATCAGAAGCTGCGCCGTGCCATGTATGATGCAGTACCGGAGAGGAAAGCAGATCCGGAATGTGTCACAGTCCTGGGCAGTGATTTTGCGTTGGATGAGAGTGCAGATATCTGCCGGATCCTGAAAAAGAACGGAATCCGTCTCCGTGAAGCACCGGCCTGTAAGACCTGGGAGGATTATCAGAGCCTGGGAGAGGGAAGCCTGATCCTTAACTGTTATCCGGCAGGAAAATTCGGAGTACAGCAGCAGGCGGAGAGACTTGGAAGGCCGTTTTTATACCTGCCCGGAAGCTTTGACTATGAGGAGATAGAGACGCAGGAAAAGTATTTGCTGGAGCTGCTGGAGCAGCAAAGTGGTGGTAAAAATGGCCTGGATATCGAAACGGAGATCCGAAAATGCGAGGAAGCTCTTTTCCATGCACACCAGATCATCGGTGACACTCCCGTAGCTGTGGATTATCTTTTTCATCCAAGACCTCTGGGACTTGCAAAGCTTCTCCTTACCCATGGATTTCAGGTACAGTCCGTTTTTCTGGACAGTATCAGCCCGGAAGAAAAAGAAATATTTTTCTGGCTGAAGGAGAATTACCCGGAACTCAGGTTGATTTCGACTGTCCGCCCGGAGATGAGAGTGCGGCCACGGCAGCATTCCGGAAAAATCCTTGCCGTCGGACAAAAAGCAGCCTGGTTTACCGGAAGCCGGAATTTTGTCAATATGGTACAGGGTGGCGGGCTTTGGGGCTTTGACGGGATCAGACGTACTGCACAGCTGATGCTGGAGGCATTTAATGAGGAAAAAGCTCCGGAGGATCTGATCGTTCAAAAGGGATGGGGGTGCGAAAGCTGCATATGAGACAGGCATATCGGATCATACCAATCTACACGGCAGACGTGTCTGGTGTCTGCTCCGCGTTGTATGAGCTTGGAGGAATGACAGTGATGCATGATCCTCCGGCTGTAATTCTACCTACAATACCCATGATGAGATCCGGTGGTACGACCAGGACAGTCTGATCTTTATCTCAGGTCTTACGGATATCGATGCCATTATGGGAAATGATGAGAAATTTCTTCAAGATATCGAAGAGGCGGCAAAGGAGCTGAAACCGAAATTTATTGCACTTGCAAGTTCACCGATCCCCTTTATGAACGGAACAGATTTTCAGGGACTGGCCCGTGCACTTACAGCAAGGACCGAAATTCCGGTATTTTCGGTTCCGACCAGCGGCATGCACGACTATGTATGCGGAGCAGGGCTGGCTCTGGCGGAAATCGCAGGACATTTCACAGGAGCAGCAGAGGAAACAGGAAGGTGTTCAGAAGTACCGACGGGATCTGCGGAAAGATCTACAGAGAAGAGAAGCAGGAAATTAAATCTTCTTGGAGCAACACCCCTCGATCTTGGCCCGCAGTCTGCAGTAGATGCCATGAAAAAACGTCTGAAAACTATGGCTGGGAGATACTTTCCACCTGGGCTATGGGGGATACGCTGGAAGCTTTGTCCCGTGCCGGCGAAGCAGCGGTAAACCTTGTGGTATCCTCTGTGGGGATCCCGGCGGCCAATGTGCTGAAAGAAAAATTCGGTACGCCATTTCTCGTGGGGACTCCTGTGGAAGGCTATGAGGGCAGATTTCAGATGCACTTGAGCGGATCGCGGATAGATCCTGTGGAGAGTGGGTAAATAAAATGGATGACTCCGCAGAGGAAAGCGGAGGGCAGATCTTAGGGAAACAGGAGGAACTGTGGAAAGTAACTCCGGAGCAGGTAATCTATTTTCAGGGAAGGAACAGTCTGTCAGCAGTATCTGACCTTTCAGGAGAAAGCAGGGAAATGCCTGACAAAGATGAGGTATTTTTTTTCCGTACCGGACATTACCATCATCGGAGAACCGGTTACCATGGGCTCCCTGGCAGCAGTCATAGAGCAGAAATACGGAAAAAAGGTTCAGCTACTCTGTCCGCTGGAGATCACAGAGGGACTTTTGCGCAAGGGAGATGAAGCCATCTGTGGCGAGGAAGCCATGGAAGAAAAGCTGAAAACAGCCAGGATCATTGTGGCAGACCCACTCTATCGTCCGATCTGTCCGAAAACAGCCATTTTTTTATGAGATGCCGCATATTGCGTTTTCCGGAAGGATATATCTCAGAAAATATTTTTCGGAATAAAGAGCGTTTCGTGATCATGTATATAAATATTATGCGGATGAGAAAACAGGACAGCAGTGTGTATAATTGCAGGAAAATCACATAAACTAAATTATAAGAAACCGTAAAGGCGTTGCAGAAATATGCAGCGCCTTTTTCCGGCAGTAATATCGGAAATGGAGCATATATGGAGGGATTTTTATGTGGGGATTTTTGTCAGCACTGATCTCAGGTGCACTGATGAGTATTCAAGGGGTATTTAACACAAATGTAACAAAACAGACCAGTCTGTGGGTTTCAACCGGCTGGGTACAGTTTTCTGCATTTCTGGTCTGTGTGGCAGCATGGTTTTTCACAGGCAGAGAAAGTATCGGCATGCTGTGGCAGGTAGAGGATAAATATAATTTACTCGGAGGAGTGATCGGTGCATTTATCACTATCACAGTGATCCGGAGTATGGGAAGTCTGGGGCCTGCGCGGGCGGTTATGCTTATTGTCATTTCTCAGCTTGCGGTGGCTTATCTTATAGAATTGCTGGGGATTTTCGGTGTGGAAAGAGCAGATTTTCAGTGGAGAAAGCTGTTGGGAATGCTGATCTGTATTGCAGGTGTGGTTATTTTCAAATGGAAATAGAAATAAAAGTATTGTAATATTTGTAATACTTCGTTAAAATAAGGTATGGTTTTGCATGAGTAACGGGGCACCTGCCGCCACATCGGCGGAAAGGAGTGAACCGCCTACCTATGAAAATAAGATCACATATCAGAAGTGTTCGGCTTGTTTTTTCCATATTTTTGTTACAGATCCTGGCAGGGCTGACAGGCTGTAAGGATGACGGAACAGAATTTCTGGAGAAAGAACTGGTGCAGGAAGAAAGTACGGAAGCATCCGGAATGGATGCAGAGCAGGAAGAACCGAAGGATACGGAAAGTGAAGTATCCGGGAAGGCATCCGCAGGGGCTGCGGCAGATATATCACAGAAGAAACAGAATGAGTCTGCGGAGGAACCGGCTCCGGAGGTTGAAAAACAGCTGCCGGAGATCTCAGACACCCCTCAGACCATTTATGTAGATATATGTGGAGCAGTGACCAGCCCGGGAGGTTCTATGAGCTTCCATATTGGCAGCCGCGTTTTTCAGGCTATCGAGCAGGCCGGAGGATATCTTCCGGAAGCTGCGGCAAGCTATCTCAACCGTGCTAAGGGACTTTCCGATGGACAGCAGGTTTATGTGCCTACCCAGGCGGAGGTGGACAGCCAGCGGATCGCAGCTACCCAGGATGGATCGGAAGTCACAGCAGAAAATAGTACCGAAACGGCGAGCGGACAGAAATCCGCCGGAGAGGATTCCGGTGAAGCGAGACTGCATCTTCCACAGAGCAGAAGATCGATCTGAACACCGCTGATGTATCCCAGCTTACTACTCTCACAGGTGTAGGGGAGTCCAAGGCCCTGGCGATCATCGCTTACAGGGAAGAGAACGGTCCCTTTACTTCAGCAGAGGATATCATGAATGTACCAGGCATCAAAGAAGGAACCTATGAGAAGATAAAGGATAAAATAGCAATAAAGTAAGGAGCGCTAAATGAGCAGGAAAGTATTGGTAGTAGATGATGAGAAACTGATTGTCAAGGGACTTCGCTTCAGTCTGGAGCAGGACGGAATGGAAGTGGACTGTGCCTATGACGGAGAGGAAGCACTGGAAAAAGCAAAAGCAGGAGAGTACGATATCATTCTTCTTGACCTGATGCTTCCAAAAATGGACGGTCTTGAGGTATGCCAGCAGATTCGTGAATTTTCCAATGTTCCGATCATCATGCTTACAGCAAAAGGAGAAGATATGGATAAGATCCTGGGTCTGGAATACGGAGCTGATGATTATGTCACCAAGCCTTTCAACATCCTGGAAGTCAAAGCCCGCATCAAGGCGATCATCCGCCGTGCAGGCAGCAAACAGGACAAGCAGGAGAAGGCCAAGACTGTGGAAGTCGGAGAACTGAAGCTGGACTGCGAAGGACGCCGCGTATTTATCTCCGGAAAAGAGATCAACCTCACAGCCAAGGAATTTGATGTGCTGGAGCTGCTGGTATTCAATCCGAACAAGGTATACAGCAGAGAAAATCTTCTGAATATCGTATGGGGCTATGAATATCCGGGAGATGTCCGTACCGTAGATGTACATATCCGCCGCCTGAGAGAAAAGATCGAGGCCAATCCCAGTGAGCCGAAATATGTACACACCAAATGGGGTGTGGGCTACTATTTCCAGGCATAACCTGTGAAGTTCAAAAAGAACGGCAAATTTTTCAAAAGTCTCCGCTTTCGTATTCTGATCATCCTGATCATACTGGGAATCGTACCGAGTGTCATCGTAACGGAAATGGTCATTGCCAACTATGAAGATCGTGCCATTGCCAACCGTGTGCAGAGCATGGAGAACATCTGTGACATCATGTGCGACCTGCTGATCAAGGAGAATTATCTGAATGACACCAGCTCTCAGACGGTGAACAGCAAGCTGGAATTACTGTCCAACAGCTATGGTGGCAGGATTCTCATTGTAGACAGGGATTTCAGGATCATCAAGGATACCTATGGCGTGGATGAGGGCAGGACTCTGGTTTCCCAGAAAGTATTGAACTGTTTTAAAGGAGAAGATGCCTACCAATATGACTCTGACAGCCAGAAGCTGATCCTGGCAGTTCCGGTAAAAAGTCCGGATGTAAAACAGGTGCAGGGTGCCATGATGATCATGGCATCTTCCAGTGAGGTGACAGCAACCATCCATGAACTGGAGCAGAAAGGGATTCTGATCATCGGTATCATTGTAGTGCTGGCCATTTTTCTGGGGTATATTCTTTCCACGATCCTGGTGAAGCCATTTGCCAGGGTAACGAAAGCAATCGAGGACCTTACAGACGGATATCAGAATGAGGAGATCTCGGTACCGGATTATACAGAGACAGCTTTGATCACAGATGCATTTAACAAGATGCTTTCCAGAATGAAGACGTTGGATGAATCCAGACAGGAGTTTGTATCCAATGTGTCTCATGAGCTGAAGACACCTATGACTTCAATGAAGGTTCTGGCGGATTCGCTGGTAGGACAGCAGGGGGTTCCGGAGGAACTGTATCAGGAATTTCTTTCTGATATCACAGAAGAGATTGACAGAGAGAACAAGATCATCACCGATCTGCTCTCCCTGGTAAAAATGGACAAAAAAGCAGCAGATATGAATATCAGTAATATGAATATCAATGAGTTGCTGGAGAATATCCTGAAGCGTCTCCGTCCCATTGCAGATCAGAGAAAGATCGACCTGATCCTGGATTCCTTCCGACCGGTAACCGCAGATGTGGATGAGGTGAAATTTACCCTTGCCATCAGTAACCTGGTTGAAAATGGTATCAAATACAATGTAGATGAGGGATGGGTCCGCGTAACACTGGATGCGGATCATAAGGATTTCTATGTGACGGTTGCAGATTCCGGCCTGGGAATACCGGAAGATTCCATTGAACGGATCTTTGAGCGTTTTTATCGTGTGGATAAATCCCATTCCAGAGAGATCGGCGGAACCGGTCTTGGACTTGCTATTACAAGAAGTTCTATAGCCATGCATCATGGGATCATCAAGGTATCCAGCAAAGAGGGCGAGGGAACCACATTTACCGTGAAGATCCCGCTGTCCTATATCCCGTCCTAGGAGGTACAGCATGAAAAAAACGATTTTGATCATCTGTGTGGCCGCTGCCTGCATCCTTTTTGGTCTGGTTGCTTTCATAGGTTTGTCGGGAAGAAATAAAAACGAAGAACAGCAGTATAGATTTTATTATATCAATAGCGATGAAACGAGACTGAAAGAAGAAAAATATACTCCGGAGAAGGAAACAACAGAAGTGATGCTGCGCAATTTTTCCGAGAGTCTGAATAACCGTGAGACCCGGGAAGACGGAATCTCACTTTTTCCGGATGGGGTAAAGATTTCTTCTTATTCCATACAGGATGGAGTCCTGAACGTAGAATTCAATGAGGCCTATGATAAAATGTCACGTACCAGGGAACTTCTGGTGCGGGCAGGTATAGTGAAGATCTTTTTACAGGTTCCAGGAGTAGATTCTGTGGAGATCTATGTGGGTAAAAAGCCGCTGACAGATACCAGGGGGGAAGAAGTGGGAGCCATGAACAACGACACCTTTGTGGAGTTTCCGGGTCCGATGGGGATGTGTACAGCTATGACACCTTTACTTTGTATTTCACAAATAAAAACGGAGATAAACTGGTAGCGGAACAGAGAAGTGTCCGCTACAGACGAAATCTTCCGAAGGCTACGGTGGTTCTGGAGCAGCTTGCAAGAGGTCCGCTGGAAAAAGGACATTATCCTACAATACCGGAGAATTCAGAGGTACTTTCCCTGACGAGAGCAAACGGAATCTGCTATGTGGATTATAATTCCGTATTTCAGGATTATGCGCTGGATGTTTCGGAACAGATTGCCGTGTATTCGGTGGTAAATACGCTGATCGCGGCAACGGATGTGGACAAAGTTGAGATTTCCATCGAAGGAAACAAGGAAGTGACCTTTGGCCAGAATATGCAGCTTTATAAGTTCTATGAATGGAACGACAGCTGCTGGCACACACAAAGGCTAAAAAAGAATAGAAAAAATAAAACATTTCAAAATATCAGAAAACGGGAGAACATTTATGGCGAAAAGGCCGATGTGTCTTTTGTGTTTTCTTATGGTGCTGAGTCTTGGCGCACTGGAGCTTATGGGGATTCCTCTGATCAGGGGGAATCCCTTCCGTTAAATGTGCAGGAGCAGATCGAAGCGCATCCTGGTTCCATAATCTGCGGGGAGGTGGAACAGTATGAAAACACAGAATTTTCCCAGTCTGTTTATCTGAAAAAAACATATCTTATCCATCAGTCAAAAAAATTTCCAATTGAAAATGTAAGAATATTTCTCAAAAAAGAAGAAAATCTGAAACCGGGAATGCGGATCCTGGTCAAGGGAACGTTGAAAAGAGTGGAAGGTCCTGCGAATCCGGGGGGCTTTGACAGCCAACACTTTTATGCCTGTCGTCATATTTATTATTTTATGAAGAACGCTGTGCTCCAAAAGAAAACAGCAGTGTATTCCGGCTACAGGCAGCTCCTTTTGGAGATAAAAGAAAGCTGCAGACAGATCCTGAAGGAAGCTGCAGGAAAAGATGCGCCTGTTTTTTGTGCCATGACGCTTGGAGACAAACAGGAACTGGATCCGGAAACACAGATGCGCTATCAGCTGGCCGGAATCATACATATCCTTGCCATCAGCGGACTTCATATCAGTATTCTTGGAATGGGGCTTTACAACCTTCTAAAGAAGATGGGACTGGGAATCTGCCTGCCGGGATTTTTTCTCTGGGAGTGATGCTGCAGTATGGGATCATGACCGGAGGGAGTGTTTCCACCATGCGTGCAGTAACTATGTTTTTGATCGCCATGGGAGCCAGGATCACCGGACGGATCTATGATATGATGAGTGCTCTTTCCGTAACTGCCATGATGATCCTTGTGGAATCTCCGGCTATCTCCTGGACAGTGGATTTCTTCTGTCCTTTGGCTGTGTTCTGGGAATGGGGCTCGCTGCGGAAAAGATCTGTGCCCTTGCAGGAGCGGAGAAAAAATGGACAAAGGCACTGGTAAGTCCTATAGCTCTTCAGCTTGTGACTCTGCCGGTGATGCTGAAGTTTTTCGGAGAAGTCTCTATTGCCGGATTTATCCTGAATCTGTTGGTGCTTCCAAGTGTGGGGGTAGTGCTGACTGGAGGAATGGCGGCGCTGCTGCTGGGAATTCTCAGTATTCCTGCGGCAAACTGGTAATCCTGCCGGCAAGGTACTGTTGCTTTTTTATGAATATCTCTGCAGTCTGGCAGGAAGATCAGGATGGAGTACCTGGATCGGAGGGGAGCCGGAAATATGGCAGATCCTGGTATATTATGGCTTTTTGATCACAGTTCTATTTATGGGACAGTATATAAAAGAACAGCTCCGGAAGAAAAAAGCAGTCTGTGAGGAAACGGAGCTAGCAGAGGAGCGGGCGGAAGCAGGTTGTTGGAAGCTATATGCTATCCGGATAACAGCCGGTATTTTTCTGGCAGTCGGAATCCTGATACTGGAATATCATCCAACAGGAAGTCTGAAGGTGATCTGCCTGGATGTAGGACAGGGGGACGGTATCCTTGTGGAGACCCCGGAAGATCACCATTTTCTGATCGACGGAGGAAGCAGCAGCCAGTCGGAGCTTGGAAGATACTGCCTTTTGCCGGCATTGAAAAGTCAGGGGATTTCCTGGCTGGATGGGATTTTATTTCCCATACAGATCAGGATCACATCAACGGTGTGAAGGAGCTTCTGGAATATATGGGAAAAGGTCTTACAAACCATCCGGGCCGGATATCTGATACTGCCTGCCTGGGCGGAAAGACCAGATGCGTGGAGGGAGCTTGCAGAGGCAGCAAAAACAGCCGGAGTTAAGGTCATGACAGCAGGAAAAGGGGATGAGCTGCCTTGCGGAAAAGTATCTTTTTCTGTTCTGTGGCCGGAGAAAAATGCCACAGGAAAAGATGTGAATGAGGAAGCTATGGTGATGGAGTTGTCTTTTGGAGATTTTCAGATGCTTTTTACCGGAGATATCGGTGCAGATACGGAGAAAAAGCTTCTGGCAGCCGGGGGGCTTGAGGATGTTGACTGTCTGAAGGTGGGACATCACGGTTCCCGTTATTCTACCACAGAAGCATTTCTTGAGAAAATAAAGCCGGAAGTGGCGATCATTCCTGTTCGCTCACTAACACCTACGGACATCCGTCACCGGAAACCGTAGAGCGGCTTAAAGCGGCCGGAAGTCAGGTGGAATACACCATGAAAAACGGTGCTATTACCGTGGAAACAGATGGAAAAAAGCTTAAGATCGGAAGGTTCCGAAAAAACAGGTGACTTTTGAACACACTTGTTGTAGAATAGACAGGGTTTATGCAAAAACAAAGTACTGAAAATGTGCAATACAAGATAAGGAGTTTTTATTTATGAAATATGATGTACTGATCGTAGGAGCAGGTCCCGGTGGAATCTTTGCGGCCTATGAACTGATGAATAATGATCCGGAGAAAAAGATCGCGGTTTTTGAAGCTGGTCATCCTCTGGAAAAAAGAAAATGTCCCATCGACGGAAAGAAAGTAAAATCCTGTATCCACTGCAAAACCTGTGCGATCATGAAGGGATTTGGCGGTGCAGGCGCTTTCTCCGACGGAAAATATAATATCACCAATCAGTTTGGCGGAACTCTGTACCAGCATATCGGCAAGGATACAGCCACAGAGCTGATGGAATATGTAGATAAACTGAACCTGATGCATGGCGGTGAGGGAACCAAACTTTATTCTACCACAAACAGCGAGATCCGTAAGCTCTGCCTTCAGAACGGCCTGCATCTTTTGGATGCATCAGTCCGCCATCTGGGAACAGATATCAACTATGTGGTGCTTCAGAACCTCTATGAAAAAATGAAAGACCATGTGGACTTCTATTTTGACGCATCTGTTGACAAAGTAGAAAAAACTGAAGACGGTTATGCAGTTTTTGTAGGAGATGAGCGTTACGAGGGAACTTACTGTATCATCTCCGCAGGACGAAGCGGAAGTAAATGGATGGAGACGGTATGTACAGAGCTTAAGATCCCGACTCTTTCCAACCGTGTGGACATCGGAGTCCGTGTGGAGCTTCCGGCAGAGGTTTTCAGCCGTCTGACAGATGAGCTTTATGAGAGCAAGATCGTTTACAGAACTGAGAAGTTTGAGGATATGGTCCGTACCTTCTGCATGAACCCGCGAGGTGTTGTCGTGAATGAAAATACCAACGGTATCATCACAGTAAACGGTCACAGCTACGAAGATCCGGCAAAGCATACCAACAATACAAACTTTGCCCTTCTGGTATCCAAGCATTTCTCAGAGCCGTTCCATGACAGCAACGGATACGGTGAGAGCATTGCAAGACTTTCCAATATGCTTGGCGGTGGTGTTATGGTACAGCGGTTTGGAGATCTGATCCGCGGAAGACGAAGCACAAAAGCCCGTATTGAGGAAAGTTTCGTAACACCTACACTTTCTGCGACACCGGGAGATTTAAGTCTTGTTATGCCGAAACGTATCCTGGATGGCATCATCGAGATGATCTATGCTCTGGATAAGATCGCACCGGGAACCGCAGATGATGATACTTTGCTTTATGGCGTTGAGGTTAAATTCTACAACATGGAGGTCGAGATCGACGAAAATCTGGAAACCTGCCACAAGGGTCTCTTTGTTATCGGAGATTGCAGCGGCGTGACACACTCTCTTTCCCATGCATCTGCCAGCGGAATCTACGTAGCCAGATACCTGGAGCAGGAGTATTTTAACAGATAAACTGCAGAGCAGTTTATCTGTTATGAGCAAGTAGCAAAGCGGATTGCGAATATCCAGTGTAAGACAGTCCTTTTCTGATATCAGGGTGATGACAGAAAGGGGCTGTTTTTTATGCAGGATGTGCATGAATATTGGAGAAGTATTCTGATAATAACTGACAGATACAGGGAGAAAACCGGTTACTGTTCACTGGTAATATTTCGCGAGGTGTTTTTGTGAGCAAGATCACAGAAAACCGTGAATCGTCTGACATCAATCTTGACAAATTTATGAGTTTGTGGTAAAAGTTAGATAACCAGGTAAAAGAAAATATGTGCAAATGTTATAATGATAAGGTTGCATCCAGTCGGATGTGCAAAAGAGAATCCGGTGAGAATCCGGAACGATACCGTCACTGTGAAAGGGGAGCTGCTTTTATAACCACTGGGAGACCGGGAAGGGAAAGCAGCGTGGAACCAAGTCAGGAGAACTGCCTTATTGTGAGATTCAGGGATTCGCGGTTTACGAATCGGTATTCTCCATAACAATACAGAACTTCTTTTTATGTATTTGTATTGCGCAGAGAATCATGTGTGAGCAGGCGGCCGCAGAGAGCTGCTGCTTTTTTTGTACATATCAGTATTCTGGAAATACATGAAAAGAGGACAATGAGAAATGAAAAGAAAAACAATGTTAGCTCTGATGCTCGCAGTTTCCATGACATGCTCTATGGGTGCGGCTACAACAGCAATGGCAGCAGAGGATTCTGCTACAGAAGAGAACGCTGAGGCAGCTGATACCACAGAGGCTTCTGATGCAGATCAGGAAGCAGCAGATAATGTAGCAGCTCTGATCGACAAGATCTATGTACAGGAAAGAAACGACACAACAGATGAGGACTGCAAGGCAGCCAAAGAAGCATGGGATGCTCTGACAGATGCTCAGAAAGAACTGGTAGAGGGTGAGAATGCAGATCCGGATTATTTCGGACGTGACACAGGAGATGCTTCCAAGGACGATCCGCGTAACCAGGATGAGATCGGTGAGAATGAACTTCTTGTTGTAAGCTTTGGTACTTCCTTCAATGACAGCCGTGCAGAGGATGTCAAGGGAATCGAGGATGCTCTTGCAGAAGCTTATCCGGACTGGTCTGTAAGAAGAGCATTTACAGCACAGATCATCATCAACCATGTAGAGGCAAGAGATGATGAAGTGATCGATAACATGCAGCAGGCTCTTGACCGTGCAGTAGAGAATGGTGTTAAGAATCTGGTTGTACAGCCTACCCATCTGATGCATGGTGCTGAGTACGATGAGATGACAGAAGCGATCAATGGCTATAAAGATAAATTCGAGTCTGTAGCTATCGCAGAGCCAATGCTCGGTGAGGTTGGAGACGATGCAACTGTGATCAATGATGACAAGAAAGCAGTTGCTCAGGCGATCACAGATACGGCTTGCAAAGAGGCCGGATTTGACAGCATGGATGCAGCAGCTGAGGCTGGCACAGCATTCGTATTCATGGGACATGGAACATCTCATACAGCTAACGTTACATACGATCAGATGCAGACACAGATGGAAAACCTTGGATTGAAGAACGCATTCATCGGTACTGTAGAGGGTAAGCCGGAAGATACAGCCTGCGACAAGGTTATCGAGAAGGTAAAAGAAGCAGGATACAAGAACGTTGTTTCTTCGTCCGCTGATGGTTGTTGCCGGAGACCATGCA
>ENA-OQAN01001104-OQAN01001104.1-human-gut-metagenome-genome-assembly--contig:-NODE-1104-length-12431-cov-1.161736_pt1 | contig 12431 bp, 15 predicted proteins | sample MGYA00242735_ERZ504527 | MGnify/ENA primary metagenome ERZ504527 (study PRJEB26092, sample SAMD00036230) | human gut metagenome | host: Homo sapiens | study: EMG produced TPA metagenomics assembly of...
TTTCGAACTTTAACCTACGCTATCATTTTTTTCACTTTGTGATTACCAGTCTCTTTCTCGTTGGTGGTAACCCGCTTTGTTGCGGACATGCTCTACGAGAAGAAGTTTGAGACTATCATTCCTTCATTTTATGCGTCGAGTGCCTTGATGCTTATGATTGGAACGCCACTGTATGCGCTCTATCTAGCCCTGGCTAGTCGAAGTTTAGCAGAAGTGGCTATGGGAGTTTTGCTCTTTGGTGAGCTTTGTCTCGTTTGGAATGTCATTACCTATTTGACAGCGATTAAATCCTATAAAGAAATTATCAAAGGTTTCTTTTTAGCGATTGGTGTGACGATTGTCTCTGGGTTACTTAGTATTTTCCTACATCAAAAGTATGGTATCTTCCTAAGTGTTTGTTTGGGATACGGTGGAATGATGTTTTGGATGGTTCGTCTTATCCATAACTATTTCCCATCTAATCTTAAAATGTCCTTTGAGTTTTTGAAATGGTTTGATCAATTTTCTGATCTTGCCAAGACAGGGCTTTACATGTTGGTGGCCCTCTTTGCTCATATTATTATTAACTGGTTTGGGCCAATTAGTAAGAGTTTTGATGGCTTCTTCCGTACAGCTCCAGTCTACGATGTGCCAGCCATGCTAGCTACTTAACGACTTTAGTATCAACACTTAATTTCGTTATGTCTGTCGAGGTTTCCTTCTATCCGCATTTCCGACGTTATTTTAAGCTCTACAATGAAGAGGGAAGTCTTTCGGATATTCAGGAAGCTGAAACTCAAATGCTGGATGTCATGAGTTAAACGAACTCAAATATGTTTTTGGAAACAATTGCTAGCGACAATTTTCATTATGTTCTTCGGAAGCGTTGGCCTTGACTTACTTACCAATTGGTTTTAACAATCAAATGCATGGTTACTTTTTAACGCTATGTCTAGCTTATGGCCTCTATGCTGTTGGTAATGTAAATATCTTCTTTTGATGTATTTTGCAGATTACAAGGGGGCCAAGAAACTTGCCAAACACTTTGCTATTTTGACAGTAGTTTTGAGTTTTGGTTCTCAGTTCTTGGACTCAGCCTTCCTAGGCTATGCCTTCCTGATTTCTTCTTTAGTTCTTTTCATCGAAAGTGGTCAGGAAATCGATAAATACACAAGTGATCTTCAGTATCATTTCTTAGGAAGCCAAACCATGGTATCTAAGAAAGACGTGGGCTATTTTGAAAAATGGACTGAGCGTTTAGAAAACATACAAAAGAGGTGGGGGAAATGAATAGGAAAAAGAGTTTAGCAGCAGTTTGTTGCTCTGTACGGTCTTTGGTTTTACAGCATGCGGGACCAAGGAGCAAACAAAAAATGGTGTGACAACTAAAAAAGTAGATAAACAAGCGGCCACTGATATCTCTAATGTACACTTAAGAGACAAGAAGAGCCTCTATGATAAGGATCATACAAAGGTAACGACCATGTACCTGACAGTACGTCGAGGAGATGCTACAGAAAATCAAAATCACTCATGGTCTGAGGTCAATCAATATTCCGTTGAAGATTATCAGAAATGCATGTTAAACGATATCAAGTAGCAGGGCTCCTCCAAGTAGGTAACGAGGACGGTCCTGTCTCTGGTGAGTTAGGTTATGACCAAGACGTGCCAAATGCCAGTGTTCAGATTCGTGGGGAAAGTTCAAGTAAGAACGCCCAAAAGAACTACAAAATCAAGATTAAAAAGAACAAGGGTGAGTGGAACGGTCAACGTACAATCAACCTTAACAAACACCAGACTGAAGCCCTTCGCTTTAGAAATAAGTTGTCCTATGATCTAATGGAAGAGATTCCACAACTCATGGGTGCTAGAACGAGTTTTGTTCACCTCTACGTTAAAGATGAAACCTCTGACAATCCTTCAGGTAAATTTGAAGATTATGGTCTCTACACGCAAGTCGAACAGATTAACAAAAACTATCTGAAAGATCATGGTCTAGATGAAAATGCCAACCTTTATAAACCAAACTTCTTCGAATTCTTCCGTTATGAAGATACGATTGTTAAAGAAGATGATCCTAAATTCGACAAGGATAAGTTCGAGAAACTTTTGGAAATCAAAGGTAGTCATGATCACACCAAACTTATTGATTTTCTAACCAAGCTCAACGATCCATCGGTGAAGATTGAAACCATCATGGACAAGTATGTGGATCCTGAGAATATCCAATATTGGATGGCCTTCCAGATGTTGCTTGGGAATGATGATACACAGAGTCGTAACATGTATCTCTATAGTCCACAAAACTCAACCAAATGGTACATCATTCCTTGGGATAACGATAGTATCTTGATGAAGAATGAACGTCGTTTGGTAAGTAAGGACAGCGACCAAGCCAATAGCTGGGAAGTCGGTGTCAGCAACTATTGGGGGAACCAACTTTTCCAACGTTTGCTCAAATCAAAAGAGTTCCGCAAGGGTCTAGATGAGAAGATGGATGAGTTGCGTAAGACAATTACTGGTGACAAGATTACTTCTATGAGTAATGAATACGCAGCAGTCATTAAACCTTACCTAGCTAAGATGCCTGACCAAATGCATGCTAAGACAACACCTGATAATTACGACAAGATTTTGGCAGATTTGCCAAATGAGTTGGAGAACAACTACAAGATTTACAAAACAAGTCTTGAAAAACCACAACCATTCTTTATCAATAAGCCGGAAGTTGCCAATAACAAATTGAAATTAAGTTGGGGTGCCTCTTACGACTTTAATAACAGCAAGTTGACTTACACTGTAGAGTTAGCTAAGGACTATGAATTTAAAGACAAGGTCTTTGAAAAATCTGGTCTCAAAACTCTCAGTGCTGAAACAGATACCTTGCCTAAGGGACAATATTTTGTACGTGTGACTGCAACTAATGAAGCTGGACAATCACAACGTGCCTTTGACTACTATGTCAATAGTGATAATTCAAAACAATTTGGTATCATGAGCTTCTTTGTCCTTGAAGATGGAAAAAATTGGGGTAGATGGCTATGAAGACTAAAGAGAAGCCCTTTCGCCATGAGTTGAAATATGTCATCGGTGAACCAGAAAAGGCTCTGCTGACTGAGCGTTTTAAACATTTGATTCAATTGGATAAGCATGCGACAAATGGTGGTTATACCATTAGGAGTCTTTATTTTGATGACTATTGGAATAGTGCCTATGCTGAAAAAGATGCAGGTATTCTGGTTCGTAAAAAATATCGGATTCGTATCTATAATTTCGGTACCAATAGTATCAAACTAGAGCGTAAGAAAAAGGTAGATACCTACATTTTGAAAGAGGATGCTCCTCTAACTGTTGAAGAATTTTATAAAATTATTGATGGGGACTATGACTTTCTCTTAAAAAGTCCATATCCTCTCTGTCAGGAATTTTACTATGAATGCGTTAGTAACATGATGCGTCCACGGACCATCGTTGACTATGAGCGAGAGCCTTGGGTCTATGACTTTGGAACAGTTCGCTTAACCTTTGACCAAAATGTCAGAGTAGCGGTTGGAAGTTTTGATATTTTTGATCCAGACTTACCAACAATTCCAGTCATTGATCCAGAAAAGATGGTTTTCGAAGTTAAATACACAGAGTATCTGCCAAAGATTGTCCAGAGTGTCTTGCCAGGGAAAGCAGACATGATGGCTGTCTCTAAGTACGTATTGGCTTATGAAAAATCTCAGTATCTAAATGGTTTTGAATACTGGGAAGATGGGAATATATAAATAGGAAAAGGCTAAGTTTGAAAGAACTTAGTATAAGAAGGGGAATTTATGAGTGTTCAAGACTTTATAAAAAAATCAATCTTGCAGTCTGATAACTATGCAACGCAGTCGCCGTTTCGTATTGTTATCGTCTTGCTACTTGCCTTGTTGATTGGAGCCTTTATCTATAAGGTTTACCAGCATTTCTTTACAGGCGTTATTTATTCACGCAGTTTTGCCATGACCTTGGTCGGTATGACCTTGCTTACGTCAATGGTAACACTGGCAATCAGTTCAAACATCGTTATCTCACTTGGTATGGTCGGTGCCCTCTCTATCGTCCGTTACCGTACCGCAGTTAAGGATCCTATGGACTTGCTCTACCTTTTCTGGGCAATTACCTCAGGGATTACGGTAGGGGCAGGTATGTATGTCCTAGCCGTTGTAACGTCTATCGTTATCCTACTGATGCTTATTGTCTTTAGCCGCTTGCAAGAGACTGGTAAGGTGTATATCGCTGTGGTTCACTATGATGGTGAGCACACAGGTGACAAAGTTATTCAAGAACTTGGTCGCATCAAACACTTTATCAAGTCTGAAACTATGAGAAAAGACAGTGTTGAGATGGCTATTGAAGTCTTTGTGAAAAATAACGACCTTACCTTCGTTGAAAACATTAAATCTATCGAAGGTGTCAAAGACCTTACGCTGATCCAATACAACGGCGAATACCATGGCTAGAAGACGTGAGAAGAAAAGTTGGAGTAGTCGAAAGAAGAAACTTTGGCTCGTCATCTGTCTAATCATCATTACGAGTGGTCTTTATGCTATTTTTGTGTATTTGAATACCAGAAATACAGGTACCAAGTTTGAATATACGCTTTCAGACAAGAGTTTTGGGAATCCGCTCATGGGTTATGTCCCTTCAGCGGAAGAAAAAACAGTTTCTGAAGATGTTCATCTTGTCTATGTTGATATCACATGGAAAGAATTGGAACCTAAAAAGGGCCATTATAACTGGGAAACGATTGAAGAAAGTAACCAGTTCAAACGATGGAAGAAAGAAGGCAAGCAGGTCGTCTTACGTTTCTTGCTAGATTACCCTGGCAAATCAAGTCATAAGGATATTCCCGACTGGTTGGGAAATGAAATTTCTGACCTTGGGGATGCTTATAACACATCCTATGGTAAGGGATTTTCACCAAATTACCAAAATAAACTGCTTAGAAAATACTATAAAGAAGCTGTTACTGCTATGGGACAGCGTTGGGGCAATGATGATTTTATCGCCTACATCGAACTTGGTGGCTTAGGACACTGGGGCGAGTGGCATGTTCACTCAGATGCTGGCATTCGCCAATTGCCACGAAAAGAAGTTCGTAAGGACTACATCGCACCGTTTCAACCAGCCTTTCCTAAAGCAAAGATTCTTATGAGAAGACCTTTTGATACAGGTTTGGAAGGTGATTTTGGAATCTACAATGATGTCTTTGGAGACAAATCAGCAACTAAAACCTGGTTAAATTGGATTCAAAATGGTGGATCATATGATCAAACCCAAGAGCAAGCTGCCTTGAAAGCCATGCCTAAGGCCTGGGAGAAAGCACCAATCGGTGGTGAATTAACAAGTTCGCAGTCTATGTCTACTTTGCTTGGTAATAACTTAGACGAGCTTACAGATGAAGCCAAAGCAGCTCATTTGACCTTCTTGGGTCCAAAGGTTGCTGAAGATATTGGTGACGGGCAAGCTGCTTATAAGGAGCTCTTGAAGAACATGGGCTATCGCCTCTGGGTGTCAGGTTTGGCAATCTCCAAAGGAGAGAGCAAGGTTGATATTACCCTTAATTTGGAAAATTCTGGGGTTGCCCCTTTATATGGGGATTGGCCTGTGGTATTATACTTGTGTAATGCTAATGGTAAGGTTCTTCAAGCACAACAACTTGATTGTCGTTTGTCTGAATTACTTCCAGATCAAACAACTGAACTTAAGGCAAGTTTCGCCTATTCCAAAGATCAGAACTATCAAGTGAAGCTAGGAATTCTATCTCCAATGACACAAGAGCCTTCGGTTCATTTTGCCATGAAAGGTTTTGAAGGAGAAGTCATGCCTAAATTAGCAACGATTCAAAAGGATCAAAAAGGCACTGACAAGTAAGAAAGGAAAAATATATGTCTATTTTAATTACAGGAGGAGCTGGCTATATCGGTAGCCACACAACCGTTGAACTCCTTAATGCAGGTTTCGATGTAGTCTTAGTTGACGACTTTTCAAATAGTTCGCCAGCGGTACTTGAACGTTTGGAAAAGATTACGGGTAAAAAATTTCCATTTTATCAAGGCTCCATTTTAGATACTGATTTTTTGGATAAGGTTTTCACAAATGAAAATATTGAGCTAGTTATTCACTTTGCAGCCTTTAAAGCAGTGGGTGAATCTGTTCAAAAACCTTTGAAATATTATAAGAACAACATCAGTGGTACCATTACCCTTCTTGAAAAAATGAAGGAATACGATGTGAAAAATATCGTCTTCAGTTCAAGTGCCACAGTTTACGGTACCAATAATCCTTCTCCAATGACCGAAGATATGCCAACGTCAGCGATTAACCCATACGGTTACACTAAGTTGATGATGGAACAAATTCTTACAGACGTAGCTGCTTCAGATCCGTCATGGTCTGTCACAAATCTTCGTTATTTCAATCCTATCGGTGCTCATGAAAGTGGTTTGATTGGGGAATTGCCAAACGGTATTCCAAACAACCTTATGCCATATATTACACAAGTAGCTATCGGTAAACTGCCTGAGCTTAACGTCTTTGGGGATGACTATCCAACTCCAGATGGTACAGGTGTGCGTGACTACATTCACGTTCTTGACTTGGCTTCAGGTCACTTGGCTGCTGTCAAATATAATTTGAGTCACAAAGGTGCTGAGATTTTCAACTTGGGTACTGGACATGGTTATAGCGTTTTGGATCTCGTTAAGACTTTCGAAGCTGAAAACAAGGTTGCTATCCCATACCGTATTCAAGGACGTCGTGCTGGCGATATTGCTACTTGCTATGCCTCTCCTGAAAAGGCCAAAGAAGTCCTTGGCTGGGAAGCTAAGAAGACCTTGAAAGAAATGGTTAGAGATTCTTGGCGTTGGCAAACAACTAACCCAAACGGTTATGAAGACTAAATAGCATAACTCAAATTATCAGTTCCTAGAGAGCGTAAGATAAGCACTAGATTATTTTAAACTATCCCTAATCTAGTAGCTTCAAAAATAAAGAGAAGAGGAGTGGAAGCAGTCACTAAATGATTATAGATTTAGAACTATCTCACCCTCTTTTTATGTTTTAGCTTAGCTTTCTATGGTATAATAGTACCATGACTATTATTAATCAATTCGTCACTTTGGCGAGTCACCTTGTATTTATAGGATTGAGCTACCAAATGCTGATTAGCCTCTTTGATTGGGCGAAGATTATCAAAAATCCAATTGAAAATACTGGAAAATTGAAACTCTTTTTGCTCTTTATCAGTATTGCCTTAGGCTATCTTATCAGCTCCTTTGTTCTGTCGGTTTTAGCTTTTGGACAGAATATGGCTAGCTCGATTTCTTAAATTAGTGATTTTAAAAGACTTTTGATATAATACAAAAAGATGAAAATGACCCTTGAAAGGAGTCCTTATGGATAAAATTATTGTGCAGGGTGGCAACACTCGATTAAGTGGTGAGGTTGTCATTGAAGGTGCTAAAAACGCTGTCCTTCCCTTGTTGGCGGCGACTATCTTGGCCTCGGAAGGTCAAACAACCTTAACTAATGTTCCAATCTTGTCAGATGTTTACACGATGAATAATGTTGTTCGTGGTTTAGATATTGCTGTAGACTTTGACGAAGAAAACAATACCGTTGTCGTTGATGCTAGTGGAGAAATTCTCGATCAAGCACCATACGAGTATGTTAGCAAGATGCGTGCGTCAATTGTAGTTCTTGGACCTATTCTTGCTCGTAATGGTCACGCTAAGGTTTCAATGCCTGGCGGTTGTACGATTGGTAGTCGTCCAATCGACCTCCACCTCAAAGGCTTAGAAGCAATGGGTGCTAAAATTACCCAAGTTGGTGGTGACATTACTGCCACAGCAGAAAACCTTAAAGGTGCAACCATTTATATGGACTTCCCATCTGTTGGTGCAACTCAAAACCTTATGATGGCAGCAACTTTGGCTGATGGTGTTACAACCATTGAAAATGCTGCGCGTGAACCAGAAATTGTTGACTTGGCCCTTCTTCTTAACGAAATGGGAGCAGACGTTAAAGGTGCTGGAACTGAAACACTCGTGATTAAAGGTGTTAAAGCTCTCCATGGTACTAAACATGCAGTTGTTCAGGACCGTATTGAAGCAGGTACTTTTATGGTAGCAGCGGCTATGACTTCTGGAGATGTCCTCATCAAAGATGCTATCTGGGAACATAACCGTCCTTTGATTTCAAAATTATTGGAAATGGGTGTCGATGTTAAGGAAGAAGAAGGCGGCATTCGTGTTAAGTCTGATGTTTCTCAATTGAAATCAGTAACTGTTAAACTCTACCTCACCCTGGTTTCCCAACTGATATGCAGGCTCAATTTACAGCACTTATGGCAGTGGTAAATGGGGAATCAACCATGATTGAAACTGTCTTTGAGAATCGCTTCCAACACTTGGAAGAAATGCGTCGTATGGGACTTCATTCAGAAATCCTTCGTGATACGGCTATGATTCACGGTGGTTTGCCACTTCAAGGTGCTCAGGTTATGTCTACTGACCTTCGAGCTTCAGCAGCACTTATTCTTACAGGATGGTAGCTGAAGGAACAACGACTGTTGGTAAATTGATTCACTTGGATCGTGGTTACTATCAATTCCATGAGAAACTAGCTAAACTAGGAGCAAATATTTCACGTGTAAGTGAGGCTTAGTATGGAAACTGGTAAAGGCTATGTTTTTCGTCAATTATTACTTGTTTTAAGTGTTTTGTGTGATTGGCTTTGCTTTTCTAGCTATCGGTTTGATGATAGGCTATGCTGTTTTAGGAGAGGGCAAGGATCCGATAAGCATCTTAAAACCAGAAACTTGGCAGGCAATTGTTGCTAAATTTACAGGAAAATAAAAGGGAGTGGGAAGTAATCCCGCTCCTTTAGTCATGACATTCATATAAAAGAAAGAGAACAATGGCAAAAAGAAAGACATCTTTAACAAATAAACAGAAACGTCAGCTAGTCTCGTTACTAATAGCGGTTTTGATTGCAGTTTTAGGTTACATTGGAACGAGCAATAAGCTCTCACCTAATAATCCAATCAAACAGGTAGCTAGTCTAGTCTCGGGAAAATCCAATAACTCCGTCAAATCAAACGGCTCAACAAGTGGGCAGTCAACGCCACAAGAGCAGCTCGCTGAGACGGTGATGACCAGCTCCGTCAAGAGTCAACTAGGAAACGCCATAAAATGGAATGGGGCAGGGGCTTATATTGTTAACGGTAATAAAACCAACCTTAATGCTAAGGTATCTAGCCAACCCTACGCTAATAACCAAGTTAAAACGGTTCAAGGCCAAACGGTTCCTACAGTTGCGAATGCCTTGTTAAGTAAAGCGACCAGACAGTACAAAAATCGTCAAGAAACAGGGAATGGCTCAACATCTTGGACACCAGCTGGATGGCATCAAGTTCACAATCTTTCAGGAGAGTATCGCCATGCCGTAGACCGAGGTCATTTGTTAGGTTATGCACTTGTAGGTGGTCTCAAAGGATTTGATGCCTCAACTTCAAATCCAGAAAATATTGCCGTTCAAACTGCTTGGGCTAACCAAGCTAATAGCGAAAGTTCTACGGGACAAAACTATTATGAAAGCCTGGTACGAAAAGCTCAGGATAAAAACAAACGTGTCCGTTATCGCGTTACCCTTATTTATGAAGGGGATAATCTCATTCCATCAGGCTCACATCTTGAAGCCAAGTCAGCTGATGGCTCACTTGAGTTCAATGTCTTTGTTCCAAATGTACAAGAAGGGATTACCCTAGATTATTATTCAGGAAAAGTAACGGTGAATTAAAGCAACGAACGACTCTGATTGGAGTCGTTTTTAGTATCCAGAAAACAAAAACCCACCTGCAGGTGAGTTTTTGTTTGTTTTATTCACTAGCTTGCTCCCATTGTTTAGAGAGGTAGCGAGAGTAGCTAGAAATAGCAAAGTTAACCACGAAATAAGCTAAAGCCACAATACCGTATAAGGTAAAGATTTGACTAGGTTCGTAGTAACCACCCATCAAAATCTGACTCTTACCAAACAATTCTTGTAAGGCGATAACAGAGTAAAGGAAAGAAGTATCCTTGATAACTGTTACGAATTGAGAAATGATAGATGGTAACATCTTACGAATAGCTTGTGGGAAGATGATGTAAATAAAGATTTGTTTGTTGTTAAATCCTTGAGACAAGCCGGCTTCCGTTTGGCCATGGTCAATAGAGTTCAGTCCCCCACGAATGATTTCTGCCAAGGCAGCAGAAGTAAAGACCGTGAAAGAGGTAATCCCTGCAGCGGTTGATTTGAGTTGGAAGACCAGGAAGATAATGAAAATCCAAAGCAAGTTAGGAACATTACGGACGAACTCAACGTAGATAGAAGCAATCCAACGAAGGATAGGATTCTTTCCGTTACGCATCACCGCCAGAATAGTTCCGAACAGGGTAGATAGCACGATGATGAAGAAAGACAAGTAAAGAGTCGTCCACATCCCTTGTGCCAAGAATTTAAGGTTAGTAGCTGATAAAACTTCTGACATAGTGGACCTCCTTAGTAAGCTTTCTTATTCTCTTCTTCTTTACGACGTGCCCAAGTAGCTAGAGGGAAACACATGATAAAGTAGAGGAAGGCAGCCCCAGCAAAGGCCGGCACATAGTTAGTGGTATCATAAGCAAGCCTTAGCCGTGAACATGATATCTGCCCCAGAGATGATGGCAACTGTAGAAGTGTTTTTGATCAAGTTAACCACTTGGTTAGTCAATGGTGGCAAGATAGTACGGACTGCTTGAGGCAAGATGATGATACGCATGGTATCAGCGTAGGTGAATCCTTGAGACAAAGCGGCTTCGGTTTGACCTTTAGGAACTGCCTCGATACCTGTACGAATAATTTCAGAGATATAGGCTCCTGTGTAGACCCCCACACAAAGGATAGCTGTCAATGAAATTGGAATCATGACATGACCATCAGTCAAGATTGAAATCCCATAGAAGACAACCACGAATTGGACGAGCAAGGGTGTGTTCTGGAAGATTTCGACATAAACACGTGAAATGGCACGAAGGATCTTGTTATGAGTCGAACTCATAGCTCCAAAGATGAGCCCAAGAAGAAGGGCAACAATCAAGGCACCAATCGAAATACCGAGGGTATAGAAGAAACCTTTGGCAAACTGCCCAAAGTTAGCGAAGAAAGCAGCCCAACGTTCAAGAGCGAAAGGACTAGCCGTTTCAGTTAAAAGATACATAAATTCAGGACTCCTTTCTATTTATCTTCAGCCTTAGCTGGTTTCAAGTGATACTTATCGTAGAGTTTTTGAAGGCTACCATCTTTTTGCCATTTAGCAATCAAATCGTTGGTATAATCAATCAACTCTTGGTTAGACTTGCTTGAAGCGATACCGTATTCTTGTGTTTTGAAACCTTCATCAAGGATCTTGGTTTTATCACTTTCGTAACCTGACAAGATTGATTTATCACCAGCAAAGGCGTCAATACGGTAAGCATAGAGTGATACGGCTAACTCAGGATAAGATCCAAGTTGAACGTAGTCAAACTTAAGGTTATTAGCTGAGGCATACTCTTCAACAGCAGCTTTGGCAGATGACCCTTGAGACACTCCAATAGTTTTACCGTTTAGGCAGAAAGTTTCTTATAGCCAGATTTGGTTTGAACGAGGAAACCGATTTGGTCGTAGTAGTAAGGAGTTGACATGGCATATGAAGCCTTACGCTCATCTGTAATGGTATAAGTAGCGATAAGCATGTCAATAGTCCCGTTGTCCATAAGGCTTCACGAGTTTGTGGAGTAACCGCTATAAAATTCACCTTAACCTTAAGTCTTTGGCAATTTTCTTAGCGAGGTCAATTTCCATCCCTTGATAGGTATTAGTTTTGGCTGAGTAGTAACCAAAGTTTGGAACATCCTGTTTGACACCAACGTTTAGAGTCCCATTTTTGACAATTTTTTGAATTGCAGCACTATTGAGTAGTTTACTGCTTTCATCTGCCTGGCTACTTTTAGTGTTCCAGAGGAGAACTGCTACAAAAGCTATAACAGAGATAGCTAAAATGCGACTAAGTTTCTTGATTAACATAAGTCCTCCTTAGGCATCCACTTGGACACGATCAGAGTTGTGGTCGATAATCTTAGAAAGGAATTGAACTGCACGAGGTTCAGTTGGATTGTCAAAGAAACCATCCACATCCGTAGTGTCTACAAGAACTTGACCTTCAGCCATGAAAATGATACGGTCAGCCACACTACGAGCAAAGCCCATTTCGTGGGTAACGACCACCATGTTCATGCCACCTTTGGCAAGATTTTGCATAACGGCAAGCACGTCACCGATAGTCTCTGGGTCAAGGGCCTGACGTTGGTTCATCAAAGAGCAAGAGCTCAGGATTCATGGCAAGACCACGGGCAATTGCG
>ENA-OQAN01001105-OQAN01001105.1-human-gut-metagenome-genome-assembly--contig:-NODE-1105-length-12430-cov-1.875071_pt1 | contig 12430 bp, 17 predicted proteins | sample MGYA00242735_ERZ504527 | MGnify/ENA primary metagenome ERZ504527 (study PRJEB26092, sample SAMD00036230) | human gut metagenome | host: Homo sapiens | study: EMG produced TPA metagenomics assembly of...
CATCCCAGTTCCAGAACTATCGGATTATCGTTCTTAAAAAAGTCACGGTTCCAATTCCCCTTCATATCGAACGTAACGTTATCGGCCACCGAATAAGGTATTCAAACACGTGCGGATACTCCCGCATATCAGCAAATTTCTCCAGTTTTCCTTTTCCCATGAAAATTAGTCTATCATTATTTGTTTCCACAGGCAAAGGTAGGGAATATCCTGTGAAAGAGAAAAAAAATAGACCTGCAATTCACTTGCAGGTCTATTTTTCTTCTCTTTCTATTTTCTATATTATTCAGAAATTGCCTCAACGGACTCTCCCAATTCTTTCTTCAAATCTTCATAGAAGGCAGCATGTGATGCTTCTACATAGGGAGCCAAGAACAAGAAACCGATACCCAAAGTAAAACAGCACAAAATAGCCCAACCAATGAAGCTCAAATCCAACAAGAACATCTTCATCTTATGACCGGACATCATCGCCATACTTTTCTCTATGGCAGCATTGTACTGCAACTCCGGATAATCTTTCAGAATAAAGAGCGTCATGGCATATGAATAGGACTTCATGATGCCCGGAATGACAAGCAGCAACGTCCACAGGAATGTATAGACTGTAGTCAGCAGCATTGTACCCAATATCCGTCCGTAGTCTTTAAACCCGTCGAAAAGACGGGCAAAATCCAGCTTTATTCCACGAATCACATCCAAAAAAAGGACAGTATAGCCGAATCCCAAGGGTAGGAGCAACAAAGCAATGAGACTAAAGGAGGACGAAGCCACCGACTCCATAATACGATAGGGCAGCGTAGGGGTATTCATCACCAGTCCATAAACCAAGGTAATAACCGCACCCAATCCCCAATTACCGGTCAACGCATCGATTGCCCGATTCTTCAATTCTGAATTTGTTTTCATAAGAATCTATTTTTCTATTAGTCTAAAACTGTCACCCAATTATGTGTATCAGGTTCATCACCATACTGGATAGCACGCAGTTTGTTATACAGTTTTGTACAAACAGGACCCGGCTTTCCATCTTTAGAGATAATGTACGATTTCTTGTTTTCCAAATCATCAATACGCTGGATAGGACTGATAACAGCCGCCGTACCGCAAGCCCCTGCTTCCTCGAAGGTTTCCAGTTCTTCTTCAGGAACCGGACGACATTCCACCTTTATACCCAAATCCTCGGCCAGCTGCATCAAACTCTTATTCGTTATAGAAGGCAGAATAGAAGATGATTTTGGTGTAATGTAAGTATTATTTTTAATGCCGAAGAAATTAGCCGCACCACACTCGTCAATGTACTTCTTTTCTTTGGCGTCTAGATAGAATTCGCACGAATATCCCAAATCATGGGCTTTCTTATTGGCACGCAGGCTGGCAGCATAGTTACCGCCCACCTTAAAGCGTCCGGTTCCATAAGGCGCGGCACGGTCGAACTCACGGATAATAACATAAGGATTAGTAGAAAAACCACCTTTGAAATAAGGACCTACCGGAGTTACGAATACCACAAACAGATATTCATTGGCAGGGTGAACCCCCACCTGAGCACCTGTACCAATCAGTAAAGGACGAATATAAAGAGCCGCACCACTTTCGTATGGAGGAATGAAACGCTCGTTGGCTTTCACCACCTTCTTTATAGCGGCCACAAACTTTTCTGTAGGAAGTTCCGGCATCAGGATACCGTCACAAGTACTTTGCAAACGCTCCGCGTTGGCTTCAGGACGAAAATACGAATTTTACCGTCTTTTCCACGATAAGCTTTCAACCCTTCAAACGCTTCTTGTCCATAGTGTAGACAAGTGGCAGCCATGTGAATATTCAACGTTTCCTCCGAACAAAGTTCCAACTCTCCCCATGCACCATCACGATAGTAGCAACGTACATTATAGTCTGTCTTCATATAGCCGAAGGACAGATTTGCCCAATCAATCTCTTTCATAGTGTATCTTAATTATGTTATTATTTACGAATGAGAGCAAAATTACGTTTTATATTTGCAAATTCCAATCAAAATAGCTTTTTTTATTTATAGCTTTTATAATTTGCCTATATGTCTCAATGTGCTAATGTGCAAATATGCCATGCGGAATATAACGCAGCCAATTGGCACATTAGCATATTGTCACATTGAAACATTATTATCCAACATTTTCTTTATCTCCTCATCGGCTTTATAAAGTTTATCCCGGCAAAACTTGATTAATTCCTGTGCCTCTTTCAGGTTCACACCTAACTGTCTATGTCCAACTCATTACTGTCTATGCGTGATACGATTTCTTCCAGACGTTTCATAGCCTGTTCATAGGTTTGTTTCTTTGCTGCCATACTTCGTTTTATTTTTTAGTTACTATACTCTTTATTTCTCCTTTGGCAAAACGGGTGGTAAGTTCATCACCCGGCTGCAATACAGAAGCATCGATCACCGCCTTGCCATTTTTCAGCGTGATACTATATCCCCTTTTCAACAAATTTTCGGGAGATGCCGCCTTCAATTCCTGCTCCAAAAGTTGGAGCCGATGCTTTTCCTTTACCAGACGACGCTGTGAAACGATGCCCAACCGAGTTCCATCATTTTTAAACAATGGGTTTCTTTTGTCAGACGGGATTGCAGGCCTACTTCCAAATATTTCATGATTTCGTTCCTGGCGATAATGTTCCTCTTTCAGCCTCATCCGCGTCTGCATGGGAATACGTTCTACCATCCGGTTCAACCGGGTATTTTCCCGTTCCATACGGGTAGAGATAGTATGAAGTACAGCCGATGCATAATCTTCAAGAACCTTGGCAGTTTCATGCAAATGATTTATAAGATACTCGGCAGCAGCAGTAGGTGTCTTGACACGAGTATGAGAAACAAAGTCCAACACCGTATCGTCACGCTCATGCCCTATACCGGTTATAATAGGTATAGGAAACTGGGCACAATTAGCAGCCAACTCATATGTATCGAACCCCGAAAGGTCGGACGTGGCGCCTCCGCCACGGATAATAACCACGACATCCCAATCATCACGACAGGCATGGATAGCATCCAATGCAGTAATGACAGATTGTTCTACCCGTTCCCCCTGCATAATAGCAGGAAACAAATGCGGATAAAAAACAAAACCGTAGGGATTCTGTTCCAGTTGATTACAAAAATCACCATAACCGGCAGCCGTAGCCGAGGAAATAACGGCTATGCGTTGCGCCAGCAAAGGAATCTCTAGTTCCTTATTCAAAGTCAGCACACCTTCTTCTTCCAATTGCTTCAAGATTTCGCGACGGCGACGCGCATATCCCCCAATGTATAAGTAGGATCTATATCCTGCACAGTAAGCGAGTAACCATACAATTCATGAAACTCCACAGCCACTTTCACCATCACTTTAATACCTGCAACAAAAGCCTGCCCGGTTTCCTCTTCAAAATAAGGCTTCAGCAGACGGTAGACATTGCTCCAAATAGTCCCCCTTGCCTTAGCTATCAGATTATTCCCCCGTGGCTCTTTCTGTACAAATTCCAAATAGCAATGACCGGAATAATTGGAACGTACATCACTCAGCTCTGCCTGAACCCAATAAGTATCGGGCAGACAAGCATGAATGCTGCGCTTAACCAACGCATTCAGTTCATATAAAGAAAGAGGATGTTCTTCCATTATTTTTTCTTCTCTAATTCTATTTGACAAGCTTTCCAGATATCAGGCACACCATAACCGTAAATATTATCCGGATACTCTTTACGGTCTCCTGCATTCCGCACTGCCTCCACCACCTGCTTGGCAGTAAGCCAGGGACAAGCCTGCCAGAAACAGGCTACCAACCCGCACAATGTAGGCGATGCGAAAGAAGTACCATTGGCATGAGAAACCGTTCCATCATTACCCGCTACGGCCGAAGCAACTCCCACCGCCATCACATCCGGTTTTACACGGCCATCTGTAGTATTTCCCACAGAAGAGAAATCAGCATTAACCAGATTCCGGTATGCCGCCCCCACTCGTAATAACATTTTCCGCATCTCCCGGAGGTGTGATTTTTTTCCATGTGCCACGCCCCGAATTTCCGGCACTGCATACCAACACCAATCCTTTATCGGCAGCCAAAGAAGCGGAATGAGACATCAATGAATAATGCCCGTCCAAATCACGGTACCGGTAATTCATGGTCGTATCATCAAACTCATAATATCCCAATGAAGTATTAACCACATCCACTCCCACACTATCGGCAAATTCCAAAGCTTCCGCCCAATAATCCTCTTCCACTGGCTGTTCCGTATCATCATCCTCACTACGGAGAAGCCAATACGAAGCTTCAGGAGCTGTGCCGACCAATACATTCGGCTTATTGGCAGCCATACAAGATAACACTTTCATGCCATGATAGTTCTCGGCATAAATATCCGAGTGAGAATTTACAAAATCGCGTGTTCCCAACAAGTCCATTCCCTTGAAAACACTGATCTCATCAGCATTATAAAAACCGGCATCAATGACCGCTATTTGCATCCCCTTCCCACGAAAACCTGCAGCGTGAAGACTGTCCCCATGATGAACAGCAATCTGCCGCCACGCATCCCCATAATAGTTATTACTCTTTGTCACCTTATTGGTCACCTCTTTTTTACGGTCGGCATTGCGGGCAGGGATACTGTCGGGAGCTGTCCACACTTTCCGGACAGCTGCCACAAAAGGCAATGCCGCCACTTTATCAATAACCGATGTGTCGGATACCTGCACCACCACTGTATTGTTCCACTTACTTTTGGATACAGGACATACTCCTTTTCCGACCAGCATATCTATATAGCTCTGACATACAGGAAGATCTGTAGAATCAACGGGCAATCTCTGCCTCATGCGACGCTCCAAAGCACGTTCGGACAAATAAGCCGAAGGATTGTCCAATGTATAGGTTGTTTCTGCCTTATCGCGAAAGTTTACACGATACTTATACGTTTTTACTTGTGCCGGCATTTGTAAGGTGCATGCCAATAGCAAGCAGCCCACTATTCCTTTTTGACTATTCATTAATTCTATTCCGTTTATTTTTTAGATGCAAGATAAAACAAACTTTTCCCTCACACTCATTTTTTGTGTACCTTTGCAGCCAAATTCAGTTTAAACAGGTAAAAAGACAGAAAATAAAGTATGGCAAAAACAGGAACCCCCACAGAATTGGGAACACAACCAATCGGAAAATTACTTTTACAATATGCAATTCCCGCCATTATCGCTATGACGGCATCTTCCCTATACAATATGGTAGACAGCATCTTCATCGGTCACGGTGTAGGTCCTTTGGCTATTTCAGGACTGGCTATTACCTTCCCACTGATGAATCTGGCGGCTGCATTCGGTTCACTGGTCGGTGTGGGTGCCTCCACATTAGTTTCCGTAAAATTAGGACAGAAAGATTATGCCACCGCCCAAAATATTTTGGGCAATGTAGTTACGCTGAACTTTATTATAGGTATAGGATTCAGTATATTAACCTTGCTTTTCCTCGATCCTATTCTCTACTTCTTCGGAGCAAGCCGGATACCATCTCCTATGCACGAGACTACATGGTCATTATCCTGCTGGGCAATGTTATAACCCATATGTATTTGGGACTGAATGCCTTACTACGCGCTTCGGGGCATCCACAAAAAGCAATGATAGCCACCATCACCACAGTAATTATCAATACCATCCTTGACCCTATTTTTATCTATCTATTCCATTGGGGTATTCAGGGAGCCGCCATTGCCACCATTCTGGCTCAAATCATCGCACTGGTGTGGCAATTCAAAACCTTCACAAACAAGAACGAATTGCTCCATCTCCACCGAGGCATTTACAAACTGCGCGGTACAATTGTAAAAAACACCATCGCTATCGGTATGTCTCCGTTCCTGATGAATCTGGCAGCATGCTTCATTGTAATTTTCATTAACAAAGGTTTGAAAGAATATGATGGCGATCTGGCCATTGGCGCATTTGGTATTGTAAACCGGATTGTTTTCCTATTCGTCATGATCGTGATGGGCTGAATCAAGGTATGCAACCCATAGCCGGTTATAATTTTGGCGCCCAACAATATCATCGTGTAAACCAAGTATTAAAACTTACCATTTATGGTGCCACCACCGTTACAACAACCGGTTTTCTAGTAGGTGAACTGATGCCCGAATTGGCCGTATCCGCTTTTACCACTCATGAGGGACTGATACAGCTATCAGCTACCGGTTTACGCATTGTGGTCATATTTTTTCCCATTATCGGGTTTCAGATGGTAACGTCCAATTTTTTTCAAAGTATCGGCATGGCTGGTAAAGCCATCTTCCTATCATTAACCCGGCAGTTATTATTCTTGCTCCCCTGCATCATCCTGCTCCCTCTTTTCTGGGGATCGGCAGGAATTTGGTGGAGTATGCCAATATCAGACTTGGCGGCAAGTATTGTCGCAGGAGTCATGCTTTACCGCCAGTTCAAGATTTTTAATACCCACGGTAACAAATTAAAAGTTGAAAATTAAGAATTAAAAATTAGTTTCCTTATATTTGTCCACATAATCAATAGACAACGACTATGAACGAGCATTATGTTATCAACCTAGGACGCCAACTAGGCAGCGGAGGAAAAGAGATAGGCGAAAAACTGGCTCAAGAGTTTGGTATCGCCTTTTACGATAAAGAATTAATCAAGCTAGCTTCAGAAGAGAGCGGCCTGTGCAAGGAATTCTTTGAAAAAGCAGATGAAAAAGCTTCTCAAAGCATCATCGGCGGTCTATTCGGAACACGTTTTCCTTTTATCAGCGACGGAGCCATTCCCTATGGCAGTTGTCTGAGCAATGACGCTTTGTTCAAAATACAAAGCGATGTAATACGTGAACTGGCAGAAAAACAATCGTGTCTGTTTGTCGGCCGATGTGCCGACTACATTTTGCGTGACCATCCCCGTTGCGTCAATATATTCGTTTCTGCTTCCAAAAGAAGCACGCATAGAAAGATTGATGCATATCCATCATATTTCTACAGAAGCCGCTGAGGAATTGATGGAAAAAGCAGATAAAAAACGGTCAGCTTACTATAATTATTATAGTTACAAAACGTGGGGAGCTGCCGAAACTTATCACTTATGTATTGATTCGTCCGTATTGGGGATTGACGGAACAGTACAATTCATCAAACAGTTTGTAAAATTAAAGTTAGGATTTTAACTACTTTTAAAATGGTATACCGGCAATTCAAAGGGTTACCTCAACTGTAATGAAGGGATATGTCTGATTTTTTTAATTCTATATTTCAAATAATTCAGACACATTCCTTTATATTATCCCATGGCAAGGATAAATCAAAAAATATCAACCTTCAAACTTTTCCTATAAAATCAACAAATTCATTCACTTACGCAACATATCCTATAAGATCCTATCACCAATAATATAGAAATGATTACTATGAGCAGCTTCAAACATGCAGGGCTAATAATTAGCATAATTACCAGTCTGATATCCTGTACACACAATAAGAACTACACCACAACCTTCCAACCCGAATTGGCAAAAGCAGAAGCAATAATGTACAGATATCCCGACAGCGCACTGCATATATTACAGGGCATACAACCTGACAATCCTTCTGACAATGAACAATATGCCACATGGGCATTATTGATGACACAAGCTCAATATAAAAACCAAATTGAACAATCCGATTCTTTAATAAATATCGCTTATTCTTATTTCATTAATCAAGATAATGCACAAAGAAAGGCATTGGCGCTATATTATAAAGGTATCTTGTGCCATGAAAGTCATCATGCCGAAGATGCATTGTCATTTTATCTAGAAGCAACAGCTGAAATAGAGAAAACAAATGATTATCAATTAGGCTTTCTTATCAATTCAGAGATAGGGCTAATGTATCTATATCGAAAACTAAATGATTATGCTATGGAATATTTTGAAAAAGCACATCATAATGCCGAATTATCCAACAACCAAACATACATAGCTTTCTCTTTCATCTATATCGCTAGAGCATTTTCACAGAAAAAAACAATATAATAAAGCGATAGAATATTATGAAAAAGCCATAAAAATAGGACAAGTGAATAACTATCCTACCATATTGCAAGCGCCATGAACGAAACCAGTTTTTTATTTCTTAAAACAGGAGAAAATAAAAAGGCTCTTCAGTATGCAAAAGATTGTATTAAAATAAAAAAGACTGATCAAAGGATATTTTCATTGGGAGATACTTATCGCTATTTAAAAATGTACGATTCTGCATATTTTTACCTAAACCAAGCTTGCCTGTCACCTAATATCCATACAGCCCGTAGCGCCTATCAAGCACTATTTTATATTAGTCAAGAAGAAAAAGATTACAAAAAGGCAGTAGAGTACAGTAATAAACTATGGTTCTATCAAGATTCAATAGGTAAAACTGATCGCAATAAAGCATTAATAGAGATGCAAGAAAAATATGATCAGCAAAAAATAATTAATGAAAATAATCTGTCACAAATAAAGAAAGACCGGATCATACGCAATGTGCTCATCGCCTTAATCATTTTGTCTTTCATCATAGCAATAACAAACTATCTATACCAACGAAAAATAGTCTCTCAAAAACAAGAGATATTGGAGAAAGAAGAAAAAATTCGTTATTTCACTATGAAAATACATGAAAATGAGACATTGATAAACCGCAACAAAATGCGGATAGAAGAACTTACGATCCAAATGGAAGGAAGCCAAGAGATAAAAGAACAATGGAAAGAACAAAATAAAATACGACAAGAAATACAACAACAGAATGAAATGCTGAAACTGGAGAACAATAAACTGCAAAATCATATAAGCAATTATGCCCAATCATTAAAAGAAAAGTCGAAAGAACTGGAAGCAATGGAACATCTATCAGAGGAAAACCAGTATCTACATAAACGCGAGGCTTTTTTATGTAACCAACTCATTAATCAGACAGAATTATTCAATAAACTAAAAACAACAAAGTATATAGACGACCAACTATGGCAAGAAATAAAAAGAAAAATAGATTTATTATTCGATAACTATACTAAAAGACTATACCATCAAATACCTTCCTTAACAGATGGTGATATACAAATATGCTGTTTGATAAAACTACGATTCAGCAACGGTGACATCGCCAACATGTTAGCCATCTCGCCCACATCTGTGTCCAAAAGGAAGTTAAGATTAAAAGAACGCATCGTACAAGAAATAGGTTCATTAGGCGAAAATCAAAGCCTTGATTTATGGCTTATGGAATACTAAAAATAAACAATTGTCTATATCACCTCCCTATAAAAAAAAGGTAATAAGCTAGTTATTAACTTATTACCTTTTTTCATTTGTCCACATGATATCTGCACGTTTTTAAAATTATCCTCTAACTTTGCCTCAAACAAAACAATTAAAACATAAAATTATGAAGTTAAAAAGTATAAAGAAAAGGATATGGAGTATAGTTATTATCATAACTACATTAATAGGTATTTTGCCTGCACAGGCCAATACAACAGAAACTCCTGTTAAAGATGTAGAATTGGATGGCAGATGGGATGATCCTATTAGAAGTGCGACTACCAATTGCCCCATAACTGTATTTACCGATGGCTATCTCCTTACTGTCAAGAACGTATCACCCGACCGTGATATGACCATCCGCATTACAGATATGGCAAAAGGGAGCGTCGTTTATGAAAATAATATTCCTGAAGTACAGAGCGCTTACATCACAATTTCTATTGCAAATTTCCCTGCAGGAGAATATAAACTAGAAATAACAGGTACACCTTCCGGACATTTAACGGGATATTTCACTCAAGAGTGACAGACCTGTTTTCATAACCCGACTAAAATATACCTAAACCGCTAACTTGATTCATTAGAAATTGGAACTTTCATGTTCCAATTTCTATGAATATAATTTGTCCAAAAAGTTCATTAAACAAATCCATATTAGCGCAATAATATATGCTGAATTTCCTTCTTGACATAACACCAGACAAAAGCCAGCTATTGATAACCATCAAATTAGCAGGGATATTGCGGGAAAAGAAACAAGAGGTATACTATACCTATACCTCAAACCCTGCTTTTACGCCTGTACTATATAATAAAGGAATAAGCAACTGCGTACTTTATCCAGATGATTTCCGTTGGTTAAAGCCCGACCTAACGCTTCTAGATTGTCGGCATGCAGCACATGCCTCCCTTTATCGGCAGCTAGCCATTGACTATATTTTCATAGCCATGCAGTTGCCGAACCAAAAAAACATACAGGACAAAGATATTTCTGTACTTTATCTGCCACCCACTCCCTACCTGTCATCTGGTTCCGGACCACGTGTGGAATCGTTGGCAAAGAGATTGCAGGATATAAAAAAAGACAAAGGAAGAAATATTATTGTCGGATTATTGGGAAAAGGAAATAAAAATTCAAAGATACTAGAAAGATTTTTATAGAGTTATAAAAAGAAGTTCCATCAGAAATCCCCGGTACCAATTCATATTATTGACCGACATACCAAATGTATATCAATCGTCTGAATTGCCCGACAACATGGAATTATTCCGCACGCTGAACCTTAACACCATATTACCATTATGCGATTTGGCTTTGACCGACTCACATTCTGACGCATGGCTGGATTGTACCTTTGCTCAAATACCGGTACTGAAATATTCGCCTAAAGATATGATAAACATAACTCCGATGAAATTGGAGCAACAAATAGAATATGCATTACAAAATAAAACAACACTAACACAAAAGGCGAAAAGAGTTATGCGATTTCTTTGAGCGTAAGAATCGGGAAATAAACAAAATAGCCGATATGTTAATAGAAAGAGCAGGACGTAACAGATATAACTCATGCAGACTCCGGCCGCACACTTATTAAAGTAATTCAGCGTTCATACCTACTTCCACGTCCAAATGAACGTTAATCGCTCCAATGAATTTCTTTTTTTAAGTGATTGCGGCCGCTCCATGAGTTTTCTCTTATAAAACAAACCGGGTTATGACAGAATACGAACTTGATAAAATAAAGAAATCATTTGTCCGTTCCAATGCTAAGTGCCCTGTAGAGGTAGCTTGCCTGCTCACTGTTATAAAATATTACAACGGAAAAGAAACGGACATAACATACATTGACCGAATGGTGCAAAATAAATGGAAAGCTTACCTTGGCAGGAATGAAACAAGGGGCTATATATTCCGGCATGAAAGCCGAAATATGTTTGCAAAACATTCATCAATTAACACAAAGAAAACTTCCCATCATCCTTTTCACTCTCAATGATTTCAATGTACCAGGATATGTAGTCTGTTACGGCATTCATGAATCCCGATTCATTATCTGGGAACCGGAATTCGGACTCATGCAATATTGGGCGGACGAAATGAAAACATTATGGATAAAAGGAATAGCCCTGACCCTCTTTCCCACACAAGATTTTATGAATTCGGCAAATCTCCATCTAAAATGGTGGGAAATATATAGCTGGAGCAAACTATGGAAAAGAAAGGTAGAACATTGGTACGAATATATATGGTTAAACGTACCTTTATTCCGCCAAATGGTATATAAGCTGGGTAAGAACAAATGAGATGTGAAAAGTAGGCACTCATAATCTTTCCTTCTCACTCTCTCCGGCACCACTACCCTTATATTTATTACGCGTAGCATTAAATTTATAGCGTACCGTCAGCATCACTTTCCTACTATCATAATTATTAATTTGCAAAGAAGATGCCCGGTTATAATACATACGGTTTCCAGACTTCATACCATGGAACAAATCCGTACCACTCAGTTTCACAGACATCCTATCCCCCCAAAAGAACTTTGTAACCCCGGCATCCACATAAAAAATATTCTTGGTTTCCGAGCAATTCTCCATATCGCCTTTACTTTGATAATTCATTTCCACCGAAGCCATCCAGCCGTGATTAAAATTAAACGTATTATTAAAAGCCCCCGTAAACATCGGTTTGTTCATCTTCAGCAATCCATCGGTAGTCTCCAGATCCAGCCATTGTTTCTGTACTCCCCAATTCAATTGCGGCGACCAGATTCCAAACTTAGGCGCCAATGACAAGAATGCCGAAACAGACTTCAAGCTATGGAGATTTTTGAAAGAAATAAGCGTTACCGCCGGATTATACTCCATTTGTTCCCCCCAGTAAATGATTGCATTTCTTCTGTCATTATAATCCATACTGAACTGCATAAACTTCCATGCCCCCATCAAAGAAACGTTATGCACCACCTCATGTTCCAATAACGGATTGCCGGACTGAAGCGTGTAAACCTATTGGCATTACGTCACATTATGCTCAACTGCTGGTAGACGGACGACGCGTTCTTCGCCGCATAACTAACTGCAACTTGCACTCCGACCTATTTCAGAAACCC
>ENA-OQAN01001106-OQAN01001106.1-human-gut-metagenome-genome-assembly--contig:-NODE-1106-length-12426-cov-1.742012_pt1 | contig 12426 bp, 19 predicted proteins | sample MGYA00242735_ERZ504527 | MGnify/ENA primary metagenome ERZ504527 (study PRJEB26092, sample SAMD00036230) | human gut metagenome | host: Homo sapiens | study: EMG produced TPA metagenomics assembly of...
CGTTCCCGGGCATCCGGCACCCGGCTGATGGTCTTCATGATGTCTGCCTTGAGTTCGACCAGGACGTCGATGGCTTCATCACTTCATGCTCCATATCCATCATGCGGCAATGGTTTCTTCCAGCCGTGCGGGTTGGGCGTCCCGCTCGGCGGCACCGGGCTGAGTGTCGATGATGCCTTGATGGCCAGCTGCCGCAAAGCGGATACCTGCTCCAGCTTGCTGTCTATCTGTATGTTGATGTTCCGTGCCTGTTCCAGGTACGCTTTGGCTTCCATACGTGTTCCTTCTCCTTCCGGTTCCTGCTTCATAGTATGCCCCCATTTCCCGTTTTCGTCATGCCCAGTCAGCTTTCACTGCCTCGATCAGTGCTGTCCTGGGTTCCGTCTTTGTGTTCCAAGACTTTCAGGATGCGCTCATCAATCGTGCTCTTGGCTACGATGTGCTGTATGATGACCGTCTTGTCCGCCTGCCCCTGCCGCCAGAGCCGGGCGTTAGTCTGCTGGTACAGCTCCATGCTCCAGGTCAGGCCGAACCAGACCAGGATGGAACCGCCCTGCTGAAGGTTCAGCCCGTGTCCGGCAGAAGCCGGATGGATAAGAGCCACGGGTATCTTTCCCTCGTTCCAGTCGGCGAAATCCTGCGATTCCTTCAACTCCCTGGCTTCCATCCGCTTACGGATGCGGTCTTTATCGTGCTTGAACCAATAGGCCACCAGGACCGGTTTCCCGTTGGCGCTTTCCACCAGGTCTTCCAAGGCATCCAGCTTCCGGTCATGGATGGTCACCACATCCTTGTCATCTGTATAAATGGCGCCGTTCGCCATCTGCGAAAGTTTCAAGGTAAGCGACGCGACATTGGCGGCTGTGATCTCGCCGCCTGGAAGTTCCAGCACCAGGGATTTCTTCAGTTCATCATACCGTTCCTTTTCCTTCCCGCTCAACCAGACTTCTTTCGCTACGCTCACCAGCTCCGGCATTTTCAAGTAATCGGTCGCCTTCATGGACACGGTGATGTCGCAATCTGGTGATAGATGGCTTCTTCCGCTCCCGGCAGGGTTTGTAGGAATACACCACCATGCCATTGCGCTTATCTGGTTGGAAGTACAGGTTCCGGTACTGGCTGATATATCTCCCCAGCCGCTTTCCCATATCCAGGATGCGGAACTCGGCCCAAAGGTCCATCAACCCATTGCCGCTGGGCGTTCCCGTAAGGCCGACGATGCGTTTCACTCTGGGGCGCAAGGCCTTCATGGCCCGGAACCGCTTCGACTGGTGGTTCTTGAAACTCGACAGCTCGTCCAGGACGACCATATCGAAATCAAGGCGGCTGTTCTCATAGAGCCAGGCCAGGTTCTCGCGGTTCACGATATAGATATCCGCATCCTGCTGCAAAGCCCGCCGCCGTTCTGCCACGGTTCCCACGACCACACTGCAGGTCAGCTCTTTCAGGTGATCCCACTTTCTGAGTTCATCCGGCCAGGTGTCTCTCGCCACCCGCAGCGGAGCTATCACCAGCACCCGCTTAACTTCAAAGGCATCATACATGAGGTCACGGATGGCCGTCAGCGTTGTCACCGTCTTGCCAAGGCCCATGTCCAGGAACAGGGCCGTGACGGGGTGGGACTTGATATATTCAATGGCGTATTTCTGATATTCATGCGGCATGAACTTCATGCACCTCCGCCTCCTTTCCCATCGGGCGTGTGAGCGATGGTCTTCAGGATAACAGGATGTCCTCCATGTCATCCAGAACGAAGACCTGGCAGCCCAGTCTCCGCAACATGGCATGCCGCTTCAGCTGCAGCGGCCTCGGCTTCTGCCCGGCGCTTTCACTTCCACGAAGCCCATCTTCCCATCACCCAATAGGACCAACCGGTCCGGCATACCGGAAAACGATGGCGAAACAAGCTTCACTGCCATACCGCCTGCCTTCCTGGTTTCCATCACCAGATGATGTTCTATCTCTTTTTCCCGCATCGGTATCACCTCTTTTTTACAGGGGTGCAGGTCGATGAAGGTCGTTCCGCAAACTTTCCTTAAAGGCATTTTTTCTATTTTTCAGCCTAAAGGGAGTTTATGGATAGACCTGCACCGACCTGCACCCTTCCCTTCTCTCACAGGAAATCTGTGACTTTCAGTTTCAGTCCGTAAATGAAATATCCGGCTTTCCGCTTGCGCCTGTCGAACCCGGCTTTCTCCAGTGCCCCATAAAAATCCGTCGTGCTGCGGGTATACTCGTTCATCTGCTGGCAGTACAAGCGGTAGGCCGTATAAAGCGCCCCGGACTTTTCCTGGCATGATGGATCCACATCGCAGCAGTCTTCCAGGAAATGGCGGAGCCAGTCATTCTGCCCGCGGTATTCCTGGATAGCATCCCGCACACATTTCGGCATGGTCAGATGGTACTCGCTGGCAATGACCTTCTCCGCCCCTTCGATGATCCAGCGCAGGATAGCAGGACCGGCTGCTTCCACCAGATAATCCGCATAGTTCTTGATTTCGCCATGGCCTTCAAACTGTGCCTTGAAGGGGATGACGATAAGCCGGCGCCATGTCCCTTCATCACTGGCTCCGACGCGGGGCAGATGGTTGGTATACAGGACCAGCGTATGGGTCGGCACAAAGGTAAACGGCGTCTTGTATTTCTTTTCGCCGCCGACTTCATCTGTCGAGCAGAGCTGCTTCAGGACGGAAGTAGAAAGCCGGACACCTTCTTCCATCTCGGCCGCGATGACCATTGCCGCTTGCCCTTGAGTTCCGCCATTTCCGGTTGATGTTCCGCTTGCAGTTCGCCGTCAGGGCATCCGCAGAAATGCCGCCGCAATAGCTACCCAGCACCCGGGCGATGGAGTTCCAGTACGTAGATTTCCCGTTCCGTCCATCGCCATAGGCGATGACCAGCTTCCACATACACTTTGCCAATGGCCATGAGTCCGCAGATTTCCTGGGCGTAATCAATCAGCTCCTGGTCGCCCGTGAAAAACTCGCCCAGGGCCTGCTGCCAGACCGTCTCCCCTTCCTCTCCTGGATCGACAGCGGTACATTTGGTAATATAATCTTCCGGACGGTGATTCCGCCTACCCGCCATCCCCTGCCGCAGGTCATACGTAAACGAAGGCGTGTTGAGCAGGAACTCATCCGCATCCAGGGCCTGGATGGGAATGAGCAGCATCGGCTTCAGGCCTGCAGGGCCGAAATGATATAGCGCATGTCCCGCCGCTTCATGACAAAGGCATAATATGCCAAAGCCGCCTGGTAGGACTGGAAGGCTTTCTGCTGACTGCCTTCGATGACTTCTCCAGCATCCGGCCGCCTTTGTCGATGAGTTCTGCCGCAACGCCCAGTTCCTGCAGTTCCTTCCTGCCAGCTTCCATCTGGTCCCTGGCATCTGCTAGCTGCAGTTCCAGGAATTCTTCCGCTGCGCCGATGGCTTCCTGATGAGATTCAGTCCAATAGATGCCGTTGTACCGCAAAAAATCGGTACTTTCCGTATACCGCAGCTCATCGCCATATTCCCGTTTCAGCACTTTAGCCTGGCCGATATCCGAATAGTCTTCCGGCTTCAGGCTGCCCTGACAGGCAAAATCGTTATTGTACTGGTTCGGGCTGACGTACCTCCTGTCTGGCAATGCGTTCACCAAAACGCACAGCGCTCTGCCAGATTTTATTGAGTTCCGCATCAGCAAGCGGCGGGTCGCATTTTTCGGCTTCTTCAAGGAAAATGGAGTAGGCCCGCTCGGTTGCCCCGTACCGTTTGATGACCCGGCCGGCAAAGCGGCTCATGGTATTATTGCGCTGTCCCTGGGGAATGCTGTGTATCCCGGCTTCCCGGGCCTTCAGCACCTGGTCGATTGTCATTTTCCCATTCTGCCACAGCACCTTCTCAGCCGGACATCCGTAGATGAAACGGGCTGCATCAAGAGCCGCTTCGTCGAAAAAAGGATATGCGTGATAAACAGCCCGCTTCAGCTCCGTATAGCACGGTTCATCTGTAATCTCGGGAATCTCAAAATAGACGTGAAAGCGCGGCCTGGCACACTTCCCGTCTTTAGGCTTCATGTGATTCCGTGATGGGACGATAGCCATGGCAACCTCCGGCATCATGGCCAAGAATTTCTCCATGGTCTTCCATTCAGCAGGATTTTCCGTATGCGAATTATCGCAGTCCATGACTAGGACATCCGATGAGAGAAAATTCTCCCGTTTCCGGTAATCATTTTTGAATGCTACACAGACATGGTCAAACGCAACCGCAGCTTCAAGATCTTCGGCACAGCTGATTTTCCGTCGCTCTGGATAACGGCAATTAGCTTCTGCTCCCGTAAGAGCTGCCGTATAAAGGGTAAATTCCATGTTCTTAAACCTCCTCAATATACCGGACAGGCTTTCTTTTGCGCCGGGCGTACTCGATTTCTTTCTGCATCCCGTCCGAGATGGCATCGCCAAATACCATAGTTCCGCGCACTTGGACAAAAGGGCGATATCCATGAAAAGGGCCAGGTCCCGCTCCGTCTTTTCATCCAGGAACTGGGGCAGGTACAGATGCGGGGCCAGCGGGATGCCTCCCTGATTTGTCACATAGCGGCAGTACCTCCTCGCCCTGGCCGTATTGGCCTCCACATCCCCGGCATAGGGCGAACACACGTATACCACTGGCCGGAACGGGAACCTTGCCGGTTCCGCATTCCGGATGGCCTGATAGGCTGTGGGGTCGGGATAATGTTCGGCGTTACGCTTCGGTTCATCTCCATCGCGCACCTCCATCAGTTCCCGGGCACAGTCTTCACACAGGACCGCTGTCCCGAACAGGTCGCCCTTCCCATCGCCCAGAACTTCCTCCAGATCCACCAGGATTTCTCTGCCACAAACCGGGCAGCGGCAGAATACATTCTCATCGTTGATTTCGATTGTGACTTCCATGGCATCATGAATCGGTTCCTTGACGTAAAACATGCTTCATCCCTCCAGTTCTGTCTTGTAATAGGTCATGAGCATCTGTTTGCGCTGCTGGAAACCCGGACAGGAATACAGCAGACCGTAATCCAGGTGCTGCAGCCGGTCCAGGGCATGGATCTGCCGCGCGGTCAGATAAGGCCGGATGCTCTGCCCTTTTTCGATGCCGTTTGCCAGCCGGAACTGCTTGGCAGACATGCCCAGCACGATACGGTTCAGCATGTCACATTCGTTGCTGAAGTGGTACGGCTTCGGGCTTTCATGCAGGCGGCAGATCATATCCGTCAGCATTGGGAATTCCTGCCGGGCAGACAGAAGCGACCGGATGCACTGCTCCATCTCATTGAAGCGATGGATATAGAGTTCTTTGAAGCGCATTGCTTTTGCTCCGGTGTACCCCATGACCAGTATGGTAAAGCCATCTCGGGTCAACAGGTAACGCGGCAGTTTGCGGCCCCTGGCATCCCGATAGGCATTGCACTCAAAATTGAGGGCAATGAATTCTGGACTCAACCCGGAAGCAGGTGCAGTGATACGTTCGATATCACGCAGCACATTATAATGCTGCTTTTCAAAGACCGCTGCCACAAACAGGCTATCGACCCTGGCTACTCCTTTCTGGTCAGCGAACATACCGTAATCATCTTCAGGAATCAAATTTTTCATAGCGGATTCCACCTTTCGTTAAAATTTCCGAGGAACTCGTCCTCTATCAGTAGCAGGACAGAATCCGATGCTTTAAGTACCCCCATTTCAATCTTTCTGATAAAATTCACATTCGTATCCGTCTGCCCGGAGCAACAATCCCTCGGCCCACGGAGGTGTACGTCCCATCTGCTCACAGATGGCATCGACACTGGCATCCCGGCTGCATTCGATGATCAGTTCATCATGGACATGGCCGACGATGGCACAGCACCGCAAGGTCTGCATGGCATAGCAGAGGATATCCCGGCTGATGCCTGGACGATGTTTTCCACGAACTTCGGGCCGTAGCTCTCCAGCCGTTCCCACTTTTTCGTTGCGCCGATGCTTCATAGGTGACGGATTCCCCGCCGAAGCGGTTCTCGCCTATCCGGGGCTTCACATAGGAAAGCCGCCGTCCGCTTGGGAGCTGGATGAACAGCATGCCGCTCTGGCAGAGGAAGCGGATGCAGCCGGCCCGCATGGGGATCTGTTCCTTGATGGCTGTCTTCACGGTGGCATCCACCTGCCACCAGAAATCGACGATATGCGGATTGGCCGACCGCCAGGACTGCACCAAAGGATACAGCTCGTTTTCCGTAAGTCCCATGTCCAGGGCGCCCATGGCCTTCAGCGCACCTGTAGAGCCGCCATAGCCAAGGGCCAGTTCTGCGATTTTCCCTTTCTGCCGGAGATGTCCATTGACGCCATGTTTTTCCACCGGAACGCCGAACATGGAGCTGGCCGAAGCACAGTAGATATCCCCATTCCTGGCAAAGACATCCAAACGCCATGTTTCTCCTGCCAGCACGACAGCACCTGCTTCAATCGCCGAAAAGTCCGATACGACAAACTTCATCCTTTCCGTGGCACAAAGGCCGTGCGAATCAGCTGGGAAAGGACATCGGGGATGGAATCATACAGGAGTTCCATGGCTTCGTAATTTCCCTGGCGTACCAGTTCCCGGGCTTCCGAAAGATCCGGCAGATGATTCTGGGGAAGATTCTGCAGCTGGATGTGCCGGCCGGCAAACCGCCCGGTCCGGTTGGCCCCATAGAACTGGAACATCCCTCTGGCCCGGCCATCCTCGCAGGCCGTCATCCCCATGGCCTGGTATTTCCGGACCGAGGATTTGGCCAGCTTCTGCCGGAGCAGCAACACACTGCGCAGCGGTTCTTCTGCCGTCTTCAGCAGCTTTTCTACCTGCTTTTTGCCCAAGGAATCGGTCTTCATCCCATGCTGTTCCAGCCAGCCGATCATCTGTATGACGGAGTTCGGGTTCTCCAGACCCGTCTTTTCCTTCAGCACAGCCATCAGGCTGTCCCGGCTGCGGGCATCGATGACGATGGCATTTTCAGCCAGCGTCCGGTCAATGGCGATGCCCCGATCGTTGATTTCCTGGTCGAGATGATATTCATCCCATATCGGTTCCGGGACAGGATACTTCTTCAGCCGCTCCTGGATGACCATTTCCACTTCCACATCCCGTTTGTTGTAGGACTTGAACAGCGTCCATTTATCGGGTGCATGCCGAGGTAGATTCCTCGTTCTGCCGCCATTCAATTTGGTTTCCTTACAGGGAACGCAGAAATAGCGGATCAGGTCTTTGCCTTCCTTCATCTTTTGGCTGTCCAGTTTCAGCACGGCCCCTGCGCCTTCCAGGGAAAGGGGCAGGCCCATATAGGCCGACCAGATCATGGAGCATTTCCATCCTGCCGGATTGAGGAACCTGGCACAGTCCCGGGAAAGCGGATGATGGTCATGGAACGGATCCAGCTAATTCTCAGTCACGCAGGTATCGCGACAGGCAGACCCGTTCAAAACTGGCATTGAACGCCCACTTGGTGACAGATTCATCGGTCAGGGCATCTAGGATATCATCCGGGATGCGTTCTTCCCGCGCCAGGTCAACGACCTGCACCTTGCCGCCATCTATGGCATATCCGAAGAGGAGAATTTCAAAGGCCGGCGATTCAGCATATTTGTACACGCCGCATTTGGCCAAGTTAACATCGCTGAATGTTTCAATATCGATACTGATGGTTTTCATACTCTTCACCTCGAAAAAACGGCGAGGCACAAGGCCCCGCCGCCGCTATTCACTACTACTTGTTCCGGAAGGATTCCATCTGCTTGCGATGATATTCTTCTTCCCGTTCTTCCCGGTGCCGGGCCATTTCTTCATCCCGCTGGTCTTTTTTTGATATCCGTATAAATCATGGCCACGAAGAACCCGCCGGCGCACAGTGCGACCAGGCAGTACAGGCCGTCCAGAATCAGTCTCATCATAGTTTCCATAATCGCGCCTCCTTATGCCAGGAAATCATCATCGTCAGCTGTAGCAAAATCATCTTCTGCACGGGGCTTGCCACCGAGGGGTTCGCCATCACGGATTTTCTGCAGATTGTTCAGTCCGCAGGCAATGCCTTTATTGCCGTTGCTGTTAAAGGCATAGAAGTTGATGGACGCACGGCCATAGACGCCGGAGTAGACTTCAGAGCGTTCTAGGATATGCTGGCAGTCGGCATCGACGATGCCCGGCTTGGTAGCCGAGTTGGCATTGATGAAGAAGCTGTCTTTATAAGCGTCATCGTCCGGGCGTTCCAGGTCGCCGTCACGGAGCGGTGTCTTGATGGCTTCGAGAGCCGGTACAGCGCGGCCATTGCCCTTGAGCTTGCTTTCGCCTTCTTCGTAGGCAGCCTTGATGGCGGCGCGGATCTTTTCTACGGTCTTCGTATCCGACTTGGGGATGATCAGGCTGACGCTGTACTTCGGCGTACCGCCATTGATGGACTTCGGTTCCCAGACGTTGGCATAAGACCATCTGGTATTGACTCCGGTAATCACTTTGCACGGATTGACATAATTCTTGGACATAACAAGTTCCTCCTTATTTTTCATCATTGAAATCATCTGCCGCGGTATGCATGGTCGGACGCTTATCCGATTCCGGCACCAAGACCGGCTTGCCCTGCGGCTTTTCCACTAAATCTGACAGCAGTTCTTCGAACCGCTTCTTGCCGAGCTGTTTCGTCATCGCCGTGATGCCGAGCAGCTTCCTTTCATATGGGTCGAAGCCCGCATCTTCCACTTTGGCGGCGACTGCTTCTTCACTTACGTAGCGGCGGTTCGACCGGCCTTCGACCAGTTTCCATCCGTCCCAATGCTTGCCGGACAGGGCCTGTTGCAAAGCGTATTCTTTGACATCCCCGGCCCAGTTCACCAGTTCATCGGCCTTGGCCAGGACGGCTTCGATTTCTTCATCCTGCAGCGTGGATGGGACGGCGAAATCATACTGAGCCAGTTCCAGGTTATATTCAGCCCGCTTGCGGCATGTCGCCTTGATTTTGCAAAAGCGGCAATGGTCGCCAGCCTTGTACTCCCCTTCGCCTTTGGCCGCCAGTTCCGCTGCGGGCTTCAGCACCGTTTCGGCCCACTGGAGCAACTCTTCCTTGCTCATGGTGCAGGTACTGACGTTGTCACGGCGGGGCTGGAAGATGGTCATGGATACCTGGCGTATATCATAGATGCCATCGAACAGTTTTAGCGCACCGAGAGCATAACACATCATCTGCGGATTCTTCTCGGCATCCACCAGGACTCCCAGACCGTGCTTGTAATCGATGACCGTCAAAGTATCGTCGGCCACGATGAGACAGTCGCCTGTTCCGAATCCGCCGGGTACCCACTTGGAAAGTCCAACCTTTGTTCAATCATGATCAGCGGATCCTTGCAGGATGCTTTGGCTGTGGCCAGGCATTCCATGACGAACTGCGCGTATTCATCGGTGCACTCCGCCATTTCCTCATCAAAGAATGTGAGTTCCTTCGTCGGGTCTTCCAGCTTTTGGCCCAGAGCCGTCTTTACCTTGAATTCGCAGAGCGTATGGGCATCCGGTTCCCTGACGGGCGAATTCACTGGAGGTATCCGGCAGCTTGGCACATTCCTTCGCAGACGGAGGGCAGGCCAGCCAACGATAACAGGAAGATGCGGACAACACCGCGTGTTTATCCGGCATGGCCAATCACCTCCAGTTCCTTCAGGAATGCTTTGTACTGCGCCGTATCAATGCCGGACAGCTTGTCCGCCCCGTACTTCTGGATGAGGCTGCGGACTTCTTCTGTGAATCCCTTGCGAGCCTTGTCGGCAGCAACTTTGCGGACATCTTCCAGGGTCAGCGGCTTTTCTGCCTTCTCTGACTTTGCTTCTGAAGCTGGCGGATTGCCTTCTTTCACCGCCATGGCTTCGGAAATCTTCAGCAGCGCCTTGCCGCAATCGGTCAGGGCTGCTGCCAGTTTCTGCAGTTCATCGTTTGTCATACGGATTGACTCCTTTCACATGTCTTTGCATTGATAAGAGATGGATGTTCCTGGCGATACTGCGGGTCGTGACGCTGATGGCCATTAGCACCGCCGCCAGTTCCCGGTCCAGCTTTTGCTGCTGAGCCAGTTTCTCAGGTGTCTGTGTGTGAATCATCTGTCTGCCTCCTTTCTGAAAAGCTTCTTCGTTCGCCCTTCACTAGTAATAGGACAACCGCATCATCGTTAAGTACCGATTTCAAAAAATCCGGCCACCTTTTTTGGCAGCCGGATTTTTCCCCATTTAACGGAAGTCTTCGAGGTGTTCCTTCAGGATTGCATAGAGCTTGTGTTTGCGCATGTTCACCGCTTTCTGGCTCAAGCTGACGGCCTTCCCGGTTGCCGCTTCGCTAGCACCGTCGGCAATCATCATCAGGATGGTCCGGTCGATATCCTGCAGAGTTGCCAGTTCATGGCGCAGCGCTGCCAGCAACTCTTCCTTCACGACTTCTTCCTCTAAGTTGAAGTCGTCAGGCACCTCCAGCTCGTAGTCATCCTGCGCCTTGTCTGCCGATATCTCATCGGCACCATGCCGCTGCTGGCGTTTATCTTCCCGCCAGAGCGGACGCATGAATTCATAGTACTGCTCTTTGGTTGCTGGAATCAGAATCGTACGCACCCTGCGGTTGCCGATTTTTGACCAGTGGACTTCACAATCCTTGTACTCCTCTGTGATGACGGTTTCTGGAGTGAGTTCCAGAGGAATGTAATACTGCTTCTGTTTGTTTGTCTGTAGATTGGCCATGCGCGATCTCCTTCGCATAATGCGAAGCGAGAATCCACGCAGGCAGCCTGTCGAAATTGACCATAAGATGCATCCTCGCTTCTATGGCCAACCATCCCAGTAGGCTGACGTGATTAACTTTCCAGACCGTCTCTCAGCTCTGGGCACACCCGCGTCCGGGAGTGAACGTTGAGACGGAAATTTCATTCAAATGTCTTTATAAGCTCATCTATTTCCCCAAGGTATGATAAAATATAAGTAATTCATGGGGTTTCCTTGGTTGTCCAGATGCTTGCTCATTGGTTCTGTCTTAATTCTAGCAATTCCCTCTTGTCAAAAATCGGACTGGACGGACAGCCTCGGACAATTTCGGACTGGACTCCTTTAAAAGGTGGTGTAGCATTTGGAATTTTCAGAGTTTGCTTCTGGCTTACTTCCTTTTTGCATCGGACAGATGAAGAAAGAGCAATATTTCAATGAGATTGTCGGGAATTTCATCCAGGATGCCGCTATGGACTCATGCCCTGTCCTGCATAAGAAAGCCGATACAAAATATAGATTTTTAAAAGGTACTCGTAAAATCCAACCCGCAGATGCGAGTTATCTTTACGCCAATCGTGACAAGAAAAAGTTCTCTCATTGGATTGCCAATAGAACCGAAGAATGTGATTCCTATGATGCTGTAGCAGGATGGCTACACGATAACGGAATAAAAAATCCTTGCGTTGATGACGCTTGTGCTGATTTACTTGAAAAAATCATCTTGTCGCTTATGGACGGCTCAACAGCAACTAGTGAGATTTCCAATGATTCCTGCGGCCTTACTTGTGATATATCTTTAATTGAAGATATCGAGGAAAAAATAAAGTTGCTTCCTCGCCCGAATTCTATGCCGGTCCCGAAAGAAGCAACTGAAAATGAAAAAACATATATTAATGAATTATATAAAGCCTATGGTGATGCAGAAGGCCTCCTATCATTTTCAAAGAAAGATTTAGGTGATTATCCTGATTATGCCGATGACCTCGACGATCGTCGAGTCGACTATTACTCTGCCGCTTCTATCCAAAGAGGCGTCTTGGAATTAGGTACCAATAAACTTTCCAATCAATTTGATGTACTCAAACAAGAAATTTTTGATGGGGTGAAAGATACAGCTAGGAAATCCCACCCTAATGGATACGAACGAATGCTTTCGGTAATGGAACAAGCCGTAAAAATATCTGCTCCCAATTATCTGTTAAGTTCATCACCTTTTTGGATCAGTGGGAAAATAAAAAAAAAGGTGTATGTCATCATCTTGTCAATGATCATAAATTAAGGTGGGTCAAGAAAAAAGAATGGATAATATACGAGCTATTAGCTCTGCCTTTGAAATGGCATTGCGTATTCTTCTACTATTAAGTGAAGTTAAAAATCGTTCACTTACGATTACGCAGATATGTGAAATTGATTTTATTTCGGTATACGCGGCAGATTTTGGATTGCTGGACGAAAACCTGCATGGGCATGGAACTTACAGATTTAGCGAATTTCTAGCGCGAAAGTCAATTGTATCTACAGCCGTAAAAAACCTGGTTCTAAGGAAACGCATAAGATTTAAAACATCAAAAAAAAGGTTATTTATTCCAGATAACTCATGAGGGCCTTGATTTTGCTAATAAACTTAAAGTTCATATGCCGAAGAGTATCGGTTAGCGGTTGAAAC
>ENA-OQAN01001107-OQAN01001107.1-human-gut-metagenome-genome-assembly--contig:-NODE-1107-length-12425-cov-1.537974_pt1 | contig 12425 bp, 12 predicted proteins | sample MGYA00242735_ERZ504527 | MGnify/ENA primary metagenome ERZ504527 (study PRJEB26092, sample SAMD00036230) | human gut metagenome | host: Homo sapiens | study: EMG produced TPA metagenomics assembly of...
TGATGTTGACGAGTATGTCACGATCAATTAGAGCGGTCTTGCGAGATTCTTCTAAAGAAGGATTTACCGTATCCGGTTCTGACTCGAAAGTCTCTCCGCTTACCGAACATCTGGAAGCAAAAGGGCTCAGATTTTTATGGTCAGAAAGCATCCAATATCATCGACGGGATCGACTGCGTCGTATACACTGCCGCGATCCGCAGAGAAAATACAGAGCTGATGGAAGCTGTTGCAAAAAAAATCCCAATGCTGACCCGTGCGGAGCTGCTTGGACAGCTGATGGCTAATTACAAAACTCCGATCGCAGTATCAGGAACTCATGGCAAGACGACAACAACTTCCATGATCTCTCATGTTCTGCTGGCAGGTGACACAGATCCTACCATCTCTGTGGGCGGGATTCTGCAGGCGATCGGCGGAAATATCCGGGTCGGAAGCTCCGGCATCTTCGTCACAGAGGCCTGTGAATATACAAACAGCTTCCTGCACTTTTTCCCGAAGATCAGCATCATCCTGAACATTGAAGCCGATCATCTGGATTTCTTTAAAGATCTGGAAGATATCCGTCACTCCTTTCATCAGTTTGCAGCCCTGTTGCCATCTGACGGAACACTGATCATTAACGGAGAGATCGATCAGTATCAGGAAATCTGCGAAGGTCTGGACTGCAGCGTGGTGACTTACGGAATGTCTCCAGAATTTGACTACAGTGCGCAGAATATCACCTACGATGAAAAAAGGTCGGGTTGCATTTGATTTCTTCCGAAACGGAAAGCTGGACACACACATCGTCCTTTCCGTGACCGGAGATCACAATGTGTCCAACGCCCTTTCCGCGATCGCAACAGCGGAGCTGTTGGGACTTTCCATGGATACGATTCAGAAAGGCCTGCTTTCCTTCTCCGGAACAGACCGCCGTTTTGAATACAAGGGAACGATCGATGATGTCGCCATCGTAGATGACTATGCACATCATCCGACAGAGATCAAAGCAACTTTAAAGGCTGCGAAGCACTATCCGCACCGCAAACTCTGGTGCGTATTCCAGCCGCACACATACACAAGGACCAAAGCATTTTTCCAGGAATTTGCAGAAGCTCTTTCCCATGCAGATCATGTGATTCTTGCGGATATTTATGCCGCACGGGAAACAGATACTCTTGGGGTATCCTCTGAAGCGCTCTCAGACGCGATCCGCAGCCTTGGAACAGATTCTCACTATTTTCCATCCTTTGCAGAGATCGAAACATTTCTCAAAGAAAACTGGAATGCAGGAGATCTTGTTCTTACAATGGGTGCCGGAGATGTAGTAAAAATTGGAGAAGATCTCTTAAAATAGGACTTATCCACATTATCCACATGGGTTATTCACAAAAAAGCAGATTTTCCCTTGAAAAAAGGCTTTTGCCCGTTCAGATAAGATGCTATAATACCTTTGCGCATGAGAGAGCAGCGTATGAATTCCGGAAAACAGGGAGAGGACTATGAAGACATTTACGTTAAAAAATAAATTCCAGACAAATGCCACACTGGTTGCGAACGACTTTATCGATCACTATATGGTGCAGGCAAACGGCGAATTTGTAAAAGTATATCTGTTCCTTTTAAGACATTTGGATAATGCCGGCTCTTCTCTGACAGTTTCTGCAGTTGCAGACTGTCTGAACAACACAGAAAATGATATCCTGCGCGCATTCAAATACTGGGAATCCAAAGGACTTCTTCAGATGGAATGTGATGCAGAGGGACATGTCTGTGAACTGGAACTGATCCAGATTCCCCAGACCCAAGCACAGATACCGATCACTGCGGCCAAAAAGCCTTCCGCACCGGTCGTCTCTGTCAAGCCTGCTGCTCCCAAAGCTGTGGCAGCTTCTGTTTCCCGCCCGGCGGCGCACGCAGATGCCGCAAAGGCGCAAAAGCAGCTAAAATCGCTCCTGTTCATTGCGGAACAGTATCTTGGTAAGACTCTGACAAAGACAGATATGGATGCGATCACTTATTTTTATGATCATCTCGCATGTCGGCTGACCTGATCGAATATCTGATCGAATCCTGCGTGGAAAACGGCCACAAAAGTATTCATTATATTCAGAAGGTCGCTTTATCCTGGCAGACAGCGGGATCACTACCAAAGAGCAGGCAAAACAGCAATCCCGCAGTTATAACAAAAACTGCTACACTGTTCTGAATGCTTTCGGAATCAAAAATCGGGGACCTGCCGCATCTGAGGTTTCGTATATCCAGAAATGGACCGATACCTATGGATTTACTCTGGACATCATCGAAGAAGCCTGCAGCAGAACAATTTCTGCAACTCATCAGCCAAGCTTTGAATATGCAGACACGATCCTGACCAGATGGCACAACAGCCATGTACATCATTTGAAAGATATTTCGGTGTTGGATGATGCATACCAGAAACAAAAAGCCGTTTCGGCTGCCTCAGCTCCAAAGGCAAAACCTGTCTCCAGAAATCTGAACAATTTCGAACGCCGTTCATATGACATGGATTCTCTGGAGGAGCAACTATTAAACAGCAATTAGAAGGAGAGCACTGTCGTGGGACTAAAAAATTCACAATATCAGGCGATTATGCGTAAGTACGAGCAAAAACAACTCCGAAACCATGATATACTGACACAGCATTATGAAGAGGTCTACCGTCAGCTGCTGAATTTAAATCACTGGATGATTCCATTTCCATTTTGTCTGTTCAATATGGAAAACGCCTGTTAAACGGCGATCAAAAAGCAATTTCTTCTTTAAAAGAAGAGCTTGCCATTTTACGCGCCAGCAAGCAGGAGCTTTTACGATCCAGTGGTTTTCCGGCTGATTATCTGGAACCGGTCTATGATTGTCCGAATTGTAAAGATACCGGATATATCGGAAACCAAAAATGTCACTGTTTCAAAAAAGCCATCATTGACTTGCTTTATGAACAGTCAAACTTAAAAGAAATTCTCAAAAAAGAAAACTTCAGCAACTTTGCTCTGGACTACTATTCCACCAACTTTATTGACCCGAAGACCGGCCGTTCTTCCCGCCAGGTAATTGAAGATGCCCTGCGGATCTGCCGGAATTTCGTCACCTCTTTCGGAACAGATTTCCAGAATCTTTTTCTGTATGGAGATGTTGGTGTGGGCAAGACCTTTTTGTCCAACTGCATTGCAAAGGAACTGATGGATAAAGAGTATTCTGTTTCTTTACTTTTCTGCATCCAAGTTCTTTTCCAGTCTTGCAAAACATGCGTTTGACAAGCAAGATGTAGATGCGCAGAATATGTTTGAACTGATCTACAACTGTGACTGTCTGATCATTGATGATCTGGGAACCGAATATACGAACAATTTTATTGCATCCCAGTTCTTCACATGCATCAACGAACGACTGCTTAACAGCCGTTCTACAATTATATCAACAAACTTGTCACTGGACACTCTGGCTGATCTTTATACAGAACGGTCCTTTTCCAGAATCACAAGTAATTATATCATGTTGAAACTGATAGGCGATGACATCCGAATCAAAAAGAAATTAAAAAACAGGGAGGAAAATTAATGTTACGTCGAAAAGAAAGAAACTTAGAAAATATTCCAGTAGGAGCGCTCGGACTGATTCCGGTCAGAGGATGCGAAGGTCTTGGAGACAAGGTCAATGATTATCTGGTAAAATGGCGCAAAGAAAGCGGTTCTGAACATAAAGGAGATGTCGCTTTCACCGGTTATGACAGAGATACTTTTATCATTGATGCCGATGTTCCGAGATTCGGTTCCGGAGAGGCAAAAGGAATCATCAAAGAGTCTGTTCGTGGAAAAGATCTCTATCTGATGGTCGACGTATGCAACTACAGCCTCACCTATTCTCTGACAGGAAACACAAACCATATGTCACCGGATGACCATTTCCAGAACTTAAAGCGTGTAATCTCTGCAGTCGGAGGAAAGGCGCGCCGCATCAATGTGATCATGCCATTCCTTTACGAAAGCCGTCAGCACAAAAGAACAAGCCGCGAGTCTTTAGACTGCGCACTCGGACTTCAGGAACTGGTACGCATGGGCGTTGATAACATCATTACTTTTGATGCGCACGATCCTCGTGTATCCAATGCCATCCCGCTGAGCGGATTTGAGACAGTTCCTCCAACTTACCAGTTTGTCAAAGGACTTCTGCGCAATGTAAAAGATCTGCAGATCGACAGTGACCACATGATGGCGATCAGCCCGGATGAAGGTGGTACGAACCGTGCGATCTACCTTGCAAACGTACTTGGACTGGATATGGGTATGTTCTACAAACGCCGTGATTATACACAGATCGTCAACGGACGCAACCCGATCGTTGCCCACGAATTCTTAGGAAGCTCTGTAGAAGGCAAAGACGTGATCATTATCGATGACATGATCTCTTCCGGAGATTCTATCATCGAAGTTGCAACAGAGCTGAAACGCAGAAAAGCAAAACGAAATCTTTGCTGCAGCTACATTTGGTCTTTTCACAAACGGTCTGGACAAGTTCGATCAGGCATATGAGGACGGAACAATCTCCGGTATTCTGACAACTAACCTGATCTATCAGACACCGGAATTATTATCAAGACCATACTATATCAACTGTGACATGAGCAAATATATCGCTCTGATCATCGATACACTGAACCACGACGGTTCTATCAGCAGTATCTTAAGCCCGGATGAGAGAATCCAGCATGTACTGCAGAAATATAAAAACGGAGAAACGATTTAATTAAAAAAGAGGGAAACTGTTTCATTAATTGACAGTTTCCCTCTTTATTTCATATGGTGGAAATCTGGTTTTCATTCCCCCTGATAACAAAATCCGATCCACCAGTGTTTCTTGCAGCCAGCAGAATCAGCATAAAAACAGCCAATTTTTCAAGCTGAAAATCGACTGTTCTATGAAATATCTTACAGTAATCCACCGATCGCCATAAACAATGGCGCAAATACAAGTGACACAACTGTCATCAGTTTGATCAGGATATTGATGGATGGTCCTGATGTATCTTTAAACGGATCTCCAACAGTGTCTCCGACAACCGCTGCCTTGTGAGCCTTCGCTTCCTTTTCCGCCGTGATTTCCTTCTTCGATGTACTTCTTGGCATTATCCCAGGCACCACCTGAGTTTGCATAAAGATCGCCATGAGAACACCTGTCACAAGCGCACCTGCCTGAAGTCCGCCAAGAGCTTCCACTCCTAACACGATTCCGACCAGGATCGGCACAACAACTGCCATTGCTCCCGGAAGAAGCATCTCATGAAGTGCAGCTGTCGTAGAGATAGATACGCAAGACTTATAATCCGGTTTTTCCGTTCCTTTCATAATTCCCGGTTTCTCACGGAACTGACGTCTTACTTCCTCGATCATCTTATATGCTGCCTTAGATACGGATTCCATGGTAAATGCAGAGAACAGGAATGTAAGCATTCCTCCGATAAACAATCCGATGATCACACGATAATCCAGCACATTGATACTTTCCAGATGTACTGCCTGAGAATACGAAGCAAACAGTGCCAGTGCTGTCAGCGCAGCAGAACCGATTGCAAAGCCTTTTCCCATAGCTGCTGTTGTATTTCCTACAGAATCCAGTTTATCAGTGATTTCACGTACCGATTTGTCCAGACCTGACATTTCTGCGATTCCGCCGGCATTATCGGCGATCGGACCATATGCATCCACCGCAACTGTAATTCCAGTTGTAGAAAGCATTCCCACTGCTGCCAGAGCAATTCCGTACAATCCGTCTACCTGATATGCTACAAAAATACCGATGCAGATCAGGATCAGCGGGATTGCTGTTGACTGCATTCCGACTGCGATTCCACTGATGATCGTGGTTGCCGGTCCTGTCTCAGACTGCTCTCCGATCTTCTTCACCGGATTGTAATCTGCTGATGTATAGCATTCTGTAATCAGACCAATGAGAACACCTACGATCAGACCTGCGATTACGGCGATCGCTCCGTCAAAGTTTCCAAATAAAACCTTACTCAGTACAAGAGAACACGATCACAACCAGAAGTGCCGCAATATTGCTTCCCATCTTCAGGGCTTTCTGCGGACTTACTTTCTCATCCCCTTTTACAAAGAATGTACCGATAATGGATGCTACAAGTCCACATCCCGCGATCGCAAGCGGGAATACAACTCCGGAAATTGCAGAAACCGCAACACCAAGTGTCAGTGCAGAAACGAGAGATCCTACATAAGATTCAAATAAGTCGGCTCCCATTCCTGCAACATCTCCTACATTATCCCCTACGTTGTCTGCGATTACTGCAGGGTTACGCGGACCATCCTCAGGGATTCCGGCTTCTACTTTTCCAACCAGATCAGCCCCTACGTCTGCAGCTTTTGTATAGATACCACCGCCAACACGCGCAAACAGCGCAATTGAAGATGCTCCCAAACTGAATCCGGACAGCACGTCTACATCTTTCGTCAGAATATATACAACGCTGACTCCAAGCGCTCCCAGACCTGCTACACACATTCCCATAACGGCTCCGCCTGAAAATGCGATGGAAAGCGCCTTATTCATTCCACTTTCTCTGGCAGCATTCGCTGTTCTTACATTCGCCTTTGTTGCAACATTCATGCCAAAGTAACCTGCCAGTGTAGAAAACAAAGCTCCCACAACAAAACAGATTGCTGTTACCCAGTTACCGATCCCGAATCCGATCAGTAAAAACAATACGATCACAAATACGATCAGAATCTTGTATTCTGCAGTAAGGAATGCGCGTGCACCCTCACTGATCGCAGATGCGATCTCTTTCATTTTCTCTGTTCCTTCTTCCTGCTTCGCAACTTTTACAGCCAGATATCCGGCAAATAGTAACGCGAGAACCGATACGACAGGAACTACGTACATTAAATTTTCCATTTCTCCTCCTCAATCTCAATTTTGGATTTCTGTGCATCTGTACCTCCATCTTATACAGATGACACTGCTTCTATAGTTTACCAAACAAATGAATAATTTTCAACATAGAAATTCATTTTATATTCATTCCTCTTATTTTTCTTTTTAGCTGTTTTGTTTATTTTTTCCATATAAAATTGATATTTAAAATCCATTATCCTTTTTATATGTCTATTTTTTGTTTATTTTGTATATTTGTTATTTATTTCTCAATCTTTTTCTTTACAGTATTATCTCATTTTTGCAAGTTAATTTTTTCTTTCTTTCATTTTTTGTTTTTTATTACACAGTATGGATTTTTTCCTTTTATTATGGTAATCTGGTTGCAGAGAGGTGTTATATGTATGAAGACATTTTTTAAAAATCTGACCTTTACTTTCCTTTGCCTTGGTATCTCCACGATACTGGCATTTTTCTTTTTTAACCTAGGACAAAAAAAATTCTGTCAAACACTGCCCTGATTTATATTCTGGCTCTGATCCTGATCGCTCAGAATACGACCAGTTACTGGTATGGTGCTGCCGCCTCCGTTTTTTGTGTCATCGCAGCAAACTATTTTTTTACATATCCCTATTTCAAACTAAACTTCATACTGGACGGATATCCGGTCACATTTATCGGCATGCTGGCTATTTCTCTTATCACCAGCGCGACCGCCAGTATGCTCAAAAAACAAAAAGCCATTGCCTCCGAACGGGAACGAAAGCTTGCAGAAGCAGAGCGCGAGAAAATTCATGCCAATCTTCTGCGCGCCGTATCACATGATCTGCGTACCCCTCTGACGAGCATAATCGGCTCTTCTGCCTCTTATCTGGACGATGCCCAGAATATGTCCGAGCAAGAACGTATGGAGCTGATTTCGAATATTAACGAGGATGCACAGTGGCTGCTGAATATGGTGGAAAACCTGCTCTCTGTAACGAAGATTCAAAATGAATCCAGCAAAGTCAAAAAGTCGCAGGAAATTGTGGAAGAAGTCGTCTCCGAATCAATTGTCCGACTTCAGAAACGCCTTCCTAAAATCCAGATCCGGGTTTCTATGCCGGAAGATTTCTGATGATCCCAATGGATGCTACTTTGATCGAACAGGTGCTGATCAACTTGATGGAAAATGCCTATGTCCATTCCTCGAGCTCTGATCCCATCGACCTTTTGATCACCGATCAGCCGGACTGTGTCACATTTGCAGTCCGGGACTATGGAATCGGACTGGATCCCGACCAGATCCCTTTTATTTTTGACGGACAGTACAGCTCTGATACCGCTGACGGACACAAAGGAATCGGCATCGGACTGTCTATCTGCCGGACGATCATTCATGCTCACGACGGCGTGATCCACGCTGCCAATCTGGATAAAGGAGCCGAATTCTCCTTTACCCTTCCAAAAGAAAAGGAGAACGCAAACTATGCCTAAATTCACTGTATTGATTATAGAAGACGAAAAAAATATTCAGACCTTTGTAGGAAAGATCCTGAAAAAACAGGATTACCGTGTACTGTATGCGGACTGCGGGAAAGAAGGACTGAATCTGATCCATTCCCAATGTCCAGACGTAATTATTTTAGACCTTGGTCTGCCTGATATGAATGGAAATGATATTATCCAGGAAGTCCGGACCTGGACCAGTACCCCGATCATTGTCATCTCCGCACGAAGTGCCGAAAAGGAAAAGGTTCTCGCATTGGATCAGGGAGCGGATGATTACATTACCAACCATTCGGAACCTCAGAACTGCTTGCCCGCATCCGTACCTCCTTAAGACACAGCAACCGCTTATATACTACAGATTCTCTTTATATCCGGCCCTATCGCTACGAAGATCTGGTATTGGATTTTTCCAAACGGGAACTGACCTTAGACAAACAGCCGGTTCATCTGACCCCTATTGAATACAAAATTGTATCCTATCTGGCACAGAATTCCGGAAAAGTCATGACATACGCCGCCATCATTTCCAATGTCTGGGGACCATACGCAGACGACGACAATAAAATCCTGCGCGTCAATATGGCAAATATCCGAAGAAAGCTGGAAAAAGACCCTGCACAGCCTAAATATATCTTTACAGAAGTAGGCGTTGGATACCGAATGCAGGAGGATTCATCAGAAAACGATTAGCAGTAATCTCTTATGCTAAGATTGCGCTAAAAAGGCCTCAAATCTCTTTTCTTTTTATGCCTTTGTCACTAAAATAGAATCTGGTCCGATACAAGGGCAATTTCATTCAAAGGAGTGACAGTAATGGGCAATAATATCGTAATGATACTTTTGATGATCATCGGTGGTTCTGCAGGAATTTTTTCCACACTGTTCATTTTGATCAGTCTGCCGGTAACCATTATCCAAAAATTTATCCGCAAAGCACGTTACGGATATAAATTAACCGATTAACTAATTTTATTAAACCTCTTACCTTATAAAAACAACGACCGTAAAATTCCCGAGAATCTTACAGTCGTTGTTTTTCGCTTTATTCTACTGCTATTTTTTTTACCCGTCCAAGTGCTTTCTGTACTGCCGGAATGGAGATGATCACGATTGTAATCAGTCCTTCTGCCAGAAGGAAACTGTAGTTATATGCGATCGGATATACGGCTGCAAGTGATTTCGGGAAATTGTCCGGCATGTAGTCCATCCAGTACAAATATCCTCCCAGCGCATGAAACGCTCCCCTGGCGAGAACAGCTACGATATAGCCTTTGAGCAGTCCATTCTTTTGCTTTGCAAAGAAACCTGCCACACCAAGTGCTGCGAAAGCCAATACATAATCACAGCATACCTGGAACAGAGAAAGTACGTATGGCTCCTGTAAAAACTGGAGCATTCCATATGTAAATCCAACCAAAATTCCTGTTCTTACTCCATACCAGTTTGCTACCAGCACGATAAAGAGCATGCTGCACAGTGTCACACTGCCGCCCCATGGCAGAGAGAAAATCTTGATATAGGAAGTAATAAAAAGCAAGTGCCATTGCCATCGCACAGCACGCAAGCTGTTTCGCGGACATTTTATTTTTTCTGAATTTTACCGGCAAAAACAAATGCAATACCAAATACAACGATTCCCAGCACAATACAAATTGCATATCCTGCAGTCGTCAGACCGCCTTCTGCATTTACCATAAAGTTCAACATAAAAAACTCCTCCTTGTTTTCGTGATTGAAAACAAGGAGGAGTTCCTTGTATAAACGAGATTACAGTTCCTACGTTGGCATTATCCAAATCAGGTTATAGGTCGAAGTTCACAACTTCCTCTCAGCCTGTCACACAAGCTCCCCTTGTTATCAATCGTATTTTATTTTATTCTTCGTCCAGAACTACTTCTTCCAGATCTGCTGATTCTGCTGTCTCCACTGCTTCTGTTTCCACTGCATCGCTTTCATCCAGTTCTTCAGCCTCTTCTTCTGCTTCCAGTTCTGTGTTTAACTGAACATCACGGTACTTCTTCATACCTGTACCTGCAGGAATATGTTTACCGATGATGACGTTCTCTTTCAGACCGATCAGGTGGTCCACCTTACCTTTGATCGCAGCTTCTGTCAGGACTTTTGTTGTCTCCTGGAAGGATGCTGCAGACAGGAAGGATTCTGTAGCCAGAGATGCTTTTGTGATACCAAGCATGATCTGTTCACCTGTTGCAGGCTCTTTTCCTTCTGCTTCCATCTGCTCGTTCACTTCGTTGAACTCCAGAACATCTACCATAGTTCCAGGCAGGAATTCGGTATCTCCTCTTTCCTCGATACGAATCTTCTTCAGCATCTGGCGTACAATAACCTCGATATGCTTGTCATTGATTTCTACACCCTGCAAACGGTAAACTCGCTGTACTTCCTGGATCATGTAATCCTGTACGGCACGAAGTCCTTTGATCTTCAGGATATCGTGAGGATTTACACTACCTTCTGTCAGCTCATCTCCGGCCTCCAGATATACACCATCCTGAATCTTGATACGGGAACCGTATGGGATCAGGTATGCTTTGGATTCTCCTGTCTGATCATTTGTTACAATGATCTCACGCTTTTTCTTTGTATCGCTGATTGTTGCCGTACCGGCAAACTCTGTGATAATCGCAAGTCCTTTCGGCTTTCTTGCCTCAAAAAGCTCTTCGACACGAGGAAGACCCTGTGTGATATCGCCGCCGGCAACACCACCGGTATGGAATGTACGCATGGTCAGCTGTGTACCAGGTTCACCGATGGACTGAGCAGCAATGATACCGACTGCTTCACCAACCTGAACGGCTTCCCCTGTTGCCATGTTTGCACCGTAACATTTTGCACAAACACCATTCTTACATTTACATGTAAGGATTGTACGGATCTTCACTGTATCCAGTGGTTCACCGTTTTCGTCAACCGCTTTCTTCATGACTCTTTCTGCACGCTTCGGTGTGATCATGTGATTTGCTTTGACGATGATATTTCCATCCTTGTCTTTCAGATCTTCACAAGAGAATCTTCCTGTGATACGCTCCTGCAGACTTTCGATTTCTTCATTTCCGTCCATGAATGCTTTTACATACATTCCCGGAATCTCTTTTCCTTCTGCCGCACAGTCACTGTCGTGAATGATAAGCTCCTGAGAAACATCAACCAGACGTCTTGTCAGGTATCCTGAATCGGCTGTACGAAGCGCGGTATCGGACATTCCCTTACGAGCTCCATGCGCAGACATAAAGTATTCCAGTACGTCCAGACCCTCACGGAAGTTGGACTTGATCGGCAGCTCGATCGTACGACCTGCTGTATCCGCCATCAAACCACGCATACCTGCAAGCTGTTTGATCTGCTTGTCAGAACCACGGGCTCCGGAATCTGCCATCATGAAGATGTTATTGTATTTATCAAGTCCTGATAACAGTGCCTCTGTCAGCTTATCATCAGTCTCTTTCCATGTCTCTACAACTTCTTTGTAACGTTCTTCTTCTGTGATCAGACCACGCTTGAAGTTCTTTGTGATTCTATCCACAGTATCCTGTGCATTCTGAATCATCTCCGGCTTCTGCGGAGGCACTGTCATATCAGAAATCGAAACAGTCATCGCTGCTCTTGTAGAGTACTTATATCCTGTCGCCTTGATTAAGTCTAATACTTCGGCTGTCTTTGTTGCACCGTGTGTATTGATTACTTTTTCAAGAATCTGCTTATTCTGTTTCTTTCCTACATGGAAGTCTACTTCCAGAAGCAGTTCATTTCCCGGAATGCTTCTATCTACAAATCCAAGATCCTGTGGGATGATCTCGTTAAAGATAAATCTTCCCAGTGTAGATTCTACATTTCCAGTCTTCACTTCACCGTTTGGCATTGTCTTTGTAACACGCACTTTAATCTTAGAGTGAAGCGTGATCACGCCATTTTCATACGCGAGGATCGCCTCATTTAAGTTCTTAAAGTACTTTTCCTTCTCCCTTTGCTCCCGGTCTTTCCTGTGTCAGGTAATAGATACCAAGTACCATATCCTGGGAAGG
>ENA-OQAN01001108-OQAN01001108.1-human-gut-metagenome-genome-assembly--contig:-NODE-1108-length-12423-cov-4.856620_pt1 | contig 12423 bp, 15 predicted proteins | sample MGYA00242735_ERZ504527 | MGnify/ENA primary metagenome ERZ504527 (study PRJEB26092, sample SAMD00036230) | human gut metagenome | host: Homo sapiens | study: EMG produced TPA metagenomics assembly of...
TTCATGACAAGTTCACTGTTCCATCCTTAAGATATTCAGGCTTCAATAACTGGTTGTCCATTCAAATTAAAAGTGCATTGAAAGATTGAAACAAGTTTTTGGGTTGTCCTAAAACTTCTTAGACTCAATATCCATCGAATTCAAGATAACTCCTCCTTTCCTTTCTCTCTAATACGAAAAAAAAGAAGGAAATTTTAGAAAAGATGCATATTTTGATAATTTCACATAATTCAATCCTATTTCACAACATTTACCAAAGTTATACTAAAATTATGACAACATAGAATGATATTCTATAAGTGTCTTAAAGATAAGGCAATGAATATAGAAAGAAACCAATATTCATATCTCTCTCCTAAAAATAATAAAAAACAAAAGAAACCATTCTAGACGCCAACACTAGAATGGTTTTCTTATTTTAGGCATATGCATTACATACTTTAATCACAAAACGCATCAAGGCATATAAATCTTTATATGTTTCTTTTTCGATACGAACCGTACAATCATCCATCTTTTCTACATTGTCCATACGAGATACAAAATCCGCATTTCGACTATGATGGAATGTTATTTCCATTGTGTGAGATGAAGATATAGTTGGTTTTTCATCTGTTTTTAAAGCTTCTTGTATACCATATGTATATCTATTCTTCAACTCATTAAAGCTACAACACAAAGCACACTGATTGTTTAATGTTTTCTTTGTTTCCACAAATACACAACCAAGTTCTTCTTCTACCTGCTTACCATATTCACTATCACCACTTGCTAAGATAACTGGCACTCCAAATTCGTTTGCCAACAATCGATTTATGCCACTTTCACCAAGTTCTTTCCCATCTACTACAATTTTTCGTACCATAGTACCCCAAATCGTATGAGCCATAACGCCTGGTGAGTTACATCGAGAATGATATCCAATAAATAATGCTCCATCAAAAGAATCATCTAAACCTTCCATCATCCCAAATTCCTTATAAGCTCCATTTGCGGACACAAAAGCAGCTCTAGGATCTAATTTTGAAGGAAGAAGATTATCCATATTTCCATGACCATCATTGACCACAACTTCTTCTACGCCATTTTGAAACAATAAATCAATCACAAGATTGACTTCATTCATCATATTTGTACAATATTCAGAATATAAGTATCCATTCTTAGCTGTATTTGCCGGATTACTGTTTCCCCAAATACCTTCAATATCGGCTGATATATATATTTTTTTCATCTAAAACACCTCTACTGAACGATCTAATATCCCGTTTATTTTCGCAATTGCAATGCCATAATTTGTGAATGGCACATGCTGTTTCTTACATTCCTTTACGCGAGACTGCACTTCTTTTTCATTCAACATACATGCACCACAATGAATCACAACACTATATTTCGAAAGATCTTCTTTAAATCCTTGTCCAGAAGTAAATTCAAAAGTTATATTCTTCTTTGTATAATTCAAGATCCATTTTGGAAGCTTGTCCGTACCAATATCACCACACTGTCTATGGTGCGTACACCCTTCACTAATCAGTACACAATCCCCATCTTGCAGATGATCTAACTTGTTGGCCCCTTCAAGCACTGTAGATAAGCTTCCTTTTAAGCGTGCCATAAGAATAGAGAAAGAAGTTAAATGAATAGATTTATCTACGATTTGACTTACCTTGTTAAAAGCCTGGGAATCTGTAATAACCAGTTTTGGAGTAACCTTCTTTAGGGTTGCATCCAATTCTTCTACCTGACAAGTCATACCAATCGCATGATGATCTAAAATATCTCTTAATACAAGTTGTTGAGGTAAAATCAATCTTCCTTTAGGAGCCGATTGATCAATTGGAATCACAAGCACAATAACATCGCCCGAATCAATTAAATCACCAATAATTGTCTTTTCTTCCTGTTTCTTTGCGACACTAGCCAACAATTGCTTTAATCCATCTATATTGTCATTGTTTAGAGCACTCACATAGATTTCATTAGAAGCCAGTTCTTTCTTTTCTTCAATCAAATCACACTTATTAAAAACTATAAAATAAGGTAATTTATTTTCTTTAAACATGTCAATCAAATCCAAATCTATTTTTTGTAGACCTACATTCGCATCAACTACCAATACGGCCATATCCATTGTTTTTAAAACTTCTAACGTTCTTTTAATTCTCAATTCACCCAAAGTACCTTCATCATCCATACCCGGCGTATCCACAATCACAACAGGTCCAATCGGTAAGATTTCCATTGATTTCTTTACAGGGTCTGTCGTAGTTCCCTTTATATTAGAAACTAAAGACATATTCTGGTTGGTAATCGCATTGACTACACTGGATTTTCCAGCATTTCTTAAACCGAAAAATCCAATGTGTGTACGATTCGCGCTTATCGTACTATTTAAATTAGACATAATTAGAACCTGAAATCTCTACGATTGCTTGACTTGATCGCATCCACATTGTCACGAGCAATTTGTTGAGCTTTCGCATTTGGAATTTTGTTCAATTCTTTTTCAATCAACTCAAAACCAATTCTCTTTGTATCTTCACTCGCATAATCCACTAAAAATTCACATAAAGTCATCAATGCGTTAGGATGACAACAATTTTGAATTTGCCCTGTCTTACACAAAGACATGAAACGATCTCCTGTTCTTCCTTCTCTATAACATGCTGTACAGAAAGATGGAATGTAACCTAACTCCATCAACCAGTTCACAACTTCATCTAATGTTCTTTGGTCAGATACATCAAATTGTTCTGAATCATGAGGACGCTCTTCTTCTGTATATCCACCAACAGATGTACGACTTGCCCCACTAATTTGAGATACACCTAAGTGAAGCATTTTTTCACGAACTTCTTGAGATTCACGTGTAGAAATAATCATTCCAGTATATGGAACGGCAATACGGATACATGCTGCAATCTTTTCAAAGATTTCATCATCCAAACTATTATCGAACGCTTCTGGATCAATATCATCTGCATGTTTTACACGAGGCACACTAATTGTATGTGGACCTACACCATGAACAGCTTCTAAGTGTTCTGCATGCATCATTAAGCCGGCAAATTCATATTGATAGCCTTCCAAGCCAAATAATACACCCAATCCAACATCATCAATTCCACCTTCCATGGCTCTATCCATAGCTTCTGTATGATAGTCATAATCGTGTTTAGGTCCTGTTGGATGCAACTCTAAATAACTCTTTTTATTGTATGTTTCTTGGAATAAGATATAAGTTCCTATTCCAGCTTCCTTTAATTTACGATAATTTTCTACCGTTGTAGCCGCAATATTTACATTGACACGGCGAATGGCGCCATTCTTGTGTTGAATCGAATAAATAGTTTTAATAGAATCCAAGATATATTCGATTGAATTGTGTACTGGATCTTCGCCTGCTTCAATAGCCAAACGTTTATGTCCCATATCTTGTAGCGCTATAACTTCATCACGAATCTGATCTTGTGTTAATTTAATACGTTTAATATGTTTATTCTTCATGTGATAAGGACAATATACACATCCATTTACACAATAATTTGATAAATATAATGGGGCAAACATCACAATACGATTTCCATAGAATGCTTGTTTAATTTCATTGGCAAGCTTATACATTTCTTCTACTTTTTCAGGAATGTCACAAGCTAAAAGTACACTTGCTTCACGGTGTGTTAAACCTTCACAATGAACACCATGCTCTGTCTTTTGTGGACGAGCCTTATTTAAAATTTGATCAATCAATTCCACATTGTGTTTGTTCTTTTCGGCATATTCAATTGTTTCAAGAATTTCTTCATGACTAATAAATTCTTCTGCCTTTAATGATTTTGGGTTATAATTACTCATTTTTTATATCTCCTCTTTTATTTTTTAATATCTCCACGATCAGTTACGATCTTGTATCCTATTGAATCCATACGCCTTGATAAACAATCTTTACATTCTGCACTCTCTTCGCCTGTACAAATTTTATTATCATACAACGCATATTTTTTTCTGACGCTCACCGGCGATAAATTAGGCATAACTACATTGGCCCCCGCAAGAATTCCCTTTTCTCTTCCTTGAGGATCAATCGTTCCTAAAGCTGTTGTAGCAGGAAGTAAAATGTTTGGTTGAATCAAACGAATCAAAGACAATAAGAATAAAGTTTGATTCAAAGTTCCACATGTCATATCTTTAAACGGTGTATCCTTTTGCGAAATAAAAGGACCAATTCCACACATGTCAGGTTTAAATGTTTCAATAAACTTCAAATCCATCGCCAAAGTTTCACTTGTCTGATAAGGTGAACCTACCATAAAGCCACATCCTACTTGATAACCGATTTCCTTTAAGTCTTTTAAACACTGCATACGATGATCAAAAGACATATTTTTTGGATGCAACTTTTCATAATGATTTTTACTAGCCGTTTCATGTCTTAATAAATAACGATTGGCTCCCGCATCAAACCAAGCCTTATATGTATCTCTATCTTCTTCACCTAAAGAAGGGTAATCGCACAATCTGGATATTCACTACGAATCTTTTGAACTACATCTGTGACAAAATCCTTTTTATAAATTCCTTCGCCACCTTGCAAAACAAAAGTGCGAAAACCAAGTTCATAACCTTCTTTGCAGCAATGCAGAATATCTTCTTCGACTAATATATAGCGATCACAATTGAAATTGGACTTGCGAATTCCACAATAGAAGCAGTCGTTGCGACAATAATTTCCTACTTCAATAAGTCCACGTACATAGACTGAATTTCCATATATTAACGTAGCTTGTTCTTTCGCTTTATTAGCAGCATATAAGCGTAAAGCATCATTTTCAGCTTCAATTAAAGTTTTATATTCTAATAAACTTAAAGAGTGTTCTCTTTCAAGTTTATCAATCAATCGATATGCTTCAATCATGGCTAATCACATTGGAATAGGCTGTTTTCACACTAATTCCCTGTATATTTCCTAATTTACCTGCCAAAGCAGCAATTGTATTTTGTGGGGCATCTAACGCAATTGAAATTACACTTATATGTTTTTGTTTGTAAGGTATTCCCATTCTTCCAATAATATATTCACTATATTCATGAAGAATTTCATTCAATAGATTCACTGCATTTGTATCTTCTACAATAATTCCCATCACGGCAACACGTGTTTCCATATTCATCTCCTTCTTAAAGAAAAAAGCTATACTCCACACACAAAAAGAGCATAGCCATAGTTCTACTTACAAATTTCTTATAAGCACCTTTCACGCAGAATTCTCTTAATGTTGGGAGCAATTTTCTTTATACCTTATATAATACACGAAAATGTGATTGATTTCACAAATAATAGTTAGTTGTATATAATTTAATACTCTTTTAACATAATTCTTGGTATAATTAAAAAAAGGAGTTTCCATATGAAAGATCATTATTTTCCAAGAAAAAAATTCATTACGAACTATATTGTCGCAATTATCACTTTCATTTTGACTTTGATTATGGGAATCGTGATCTTCTTTAACGGCGTTTCAATTGCGGTTGAAAATAATTCTAGAAAAACTCTGATTACTAATGTTGTAAGGCAAAGCGAGCATTTAAATACAATTTTAAATATCAACTATTCCTATTTAAATGTACTTGCACAAGAACTATCTAAATCTCAAGATTTATTTTCAGAGGATAATGTTTCTTTAATTCAAGCCTTTATGCATAATACAGATTTAAATCGAACGGCGATCATCGATCCAAATGGAAATGCTCTATATGATAATGAGGTCATAAAAAATGTAGCTCATCGTCGATATTTTAAAGAATCTATGCAAGGCAAACAATCTCTTTCAGATCCTTTAGAAAGCAGTGTTGATCAACAAACACGTGTTATTTTATGCGTGCCCATCTTTAGAGATAGACAAGTCATTGGCGTAGTAGGCGGTTCTTACAATGTCACAAAACTAGGCAATATGTTGTTTGATGATCTGTTTGAAGGACAAGGAAAAAGTTTTATTGTCGATCAAGATGGAAATCTAATCACTAGAAATAAACAGTATGAAAAAAAGCATAAACTAAATACAGTTGATAATTTATTTAATGTCTGTAATCAAAAGAAAATCAAAACCGACTTTAAGAATCAAAAATCAGATCTTGTCTTGATTCAGACAAAAAAGAAAGAATCTTTATATTTAGCTTATTCCCCACTAAAAATCAATGATTGGATGGTCGGCTATATTGTACCGGTTCATGCGGCTCAAGAATCCTATACATTTATTACTCACTATGAAACTTTATTGGCAACATTTTTAGGATTGATCGTATTGAGTCTTATAGTGTATTTGGCTCATTCAAGTTCAAGAGAAAATAAGTATTTGATTCATTTATCTGAAATTGATCCATTAACTTCCGTTTTCAATAAGGAAACAACGCAAAAACTCATTGATCAAAAACTAAATAATAAAGAACATTGTTGTTTCTTGATTCTTGATGTAGATGCCTTTAAATCTGTTAATGATAATTATGGCCATGCATAGGTGATAAAGTCTTAGAAAACTTGGGCTTACTCTTTAAGAATCATTTTAGACAGAGTGATATTGTTGGAAGAATTGGAGGAGATGAATTTATTATTCTAATTCAAGATGAAAATATTGCTGAATCTAGAATTCAGTCTCTACTTCAAAAAGTCAATGAATTAAAGATTGAAGAATTAAAAGATTTCAAATTATCCATCAGCATTGGAATTGCCTTTGCCCCTAAAGATGGTACAACCTTTATGGAACTGTATCGCCATGCCGATCAAGCCTTGTATCAAACAAAACGAACAGGCAAAAACAATTATAAAATATATAAAAATGACGAGAACTAAATCTCGTCGTTTTCTTATACATTCGTGTAATTAAAGCTCATTAAATCAACAGGCTTATCCTTAATATAATTTTTGATTTCTAAACCTTCTAGTTTAGCTGGACGAACTACTATTTCGTTTTTAACTACATCTTCTTTAACCAGCTTCATCTGTTTCATTTGCGCAAATAAATCCTGCAAAACTTCCATTCTTTTAGGAATACCCCTATACACATATTCAATCGCACTTTCACTTAACGCTAGGCTTCTAGAAACATATTTCTTGCCATTCTTTTCAGCATTATACTGAATATAGAACCAGTAACGTAGCATCTGTAAGTTCTCACCTTTACTATTTTTCAAAAAGATGTCCTTCCAAGATGAATTTACTACTTCTTCTCTTTCTTTCTTTACAGAAGACTTCTTTTCTTTTAATAACTTTTCGCTTGGCTTATCAATAATGCTCTTGTTCATCAATTCTTCCATTTCGATATCCGTGAACTTGATGACATAAATTTTTCTACCGTTCATTTCACTATCACGAACCAAACGAACACTTTTTAACTTACGAATTAACATATCCATAGACGGTCTTTCTGTACTTCCATCCAGTAAGCGGAATACATATTGATTGGCTTGGGCACTAGTCAATTCGTTTTCATATACCCAGTCATGCGTTTCTGCATACGGGTTTTTTACTGCCATAAATCTAGCGTAACAAAATAATCTTAAAGAAAGGGCGGCTGCACCATTCTCATTACTATTTACGTTTTTGATAAAACGTTCTCTATTTTTCATCAACATTTCTGTACTCATTAAATCTCTCCTTGAAAAAATTCGAACGCAATAGATTATATCATCATTTGTGAACTTTTGCAGAAAAAAATTGCTTGTTTCCAAGCAATTATTTCGATAATTCGATAAATTGTTCAATTCTTGATTTTGCGGTTTCCAATGCAGAAATCCAGAATGCTTCATCCGTTAAATCAATACCCAATACTTTAGCTGTATCTTCTACCGATGCAACCGTTGTTGTGTGTAACATCTCTTTATATTTAGGAACGAATTTTTCTTTACCCATCTCTTGATATTTCACAACTAAGCCTCGCGCAAACAATCCACCAAAAGCATATGGCCAGTTATAATAACTTAGATCTGAAGAATAGTAGTGCGATTTACAAACCCACATATATGGATGTAGACAATTTGGATCAAGTCCATCGCCATAAGCTTGCTTTTGTGCGTCCAACATAATTTCATTCAACTGATCCTTGAATAAGAACTCATCACTTCTTCTGTCAAATACGGCTTTTTCAAATAAGTAACGAGAATAAATATCACAGATGATCTGACATAAGTCTTGAAGCTGATTTTCAATCAAACCTAGTTTAACTTCTTTATCCTCTGTTTCATCAATCACTGCATTCATAATGATATTTTCATTGAATGTACTTGCCGTTTCTGCAACTGGCATAGAATACTCCCAATTTAATGGTCTATGACTTCAATGTTTAATCCATGATATGCATGTCCAAGTTCATGAGCCAAAGTAACTACGTCTCCAAGTCCTCCATAACAGAAAGCCATGCTGGTGGAAACGCTGCAGACAAACGGGCATACAGTTGGATTTCTGGGAGACGGTCTGAATGATCTGCGGCTGTTATCCGGGCAGATGTGGGGATTTCCGTTGAAAATGCAACAGAAGCGGTGCGGGAGAGTGCGAATGTCATCCTGCTGAAAAAGGATCTGAATGTGCTGGAAGAAGGTGTTTTAGAGGGAAGAGAAGCATTTGCCAATATGCTCAAATACATTAAGATTACGGCATCTTCTAATTTTGGCAATATTTGTGCGATTGTTGCAGCCAGCGTGTTACTGCCGTTTTTCCCGATGACTTCCATACAGCTGCTGCTTCTGAACCTGCTGTATGATATCCTTTGTCTGATTTTACCGTGGGATCATGTAGATGCAGATCTGTTGACAAAACCGTTGGAGTGGTCTGGCAGGACACTGGGAAAATTCATGACCTTTTTTGGACCGGTCAGTTCGCTGTTTGATCTGCTGACCTTTGTGTTTTTGTATTTTGTTCTTTGTCCGGGAGTGTGCGACGGCTCTTTTGGAAGTCTTTCGGCGGAGAAGCAGAGCTTGTTTATTTCCATGTTTCAGACAGGGTGGTTTTTAGAATCCATGTGGACACAGGTATTGATTCTGCAGCTTCTGCGTACAAAACAGCTTCCGCTGATACAAAGCAGACCGGGGCGTATGGTCACGGGAGTTACGATTCTGGGGATTGTATTATTTACACTGCTGCCGGTTACTCCGGTAGGGAAGATGCTTGGAATGACTGCGATGTCTCCTGTCTATTTTCTGTTTTTGGTCGCAGATGTGATTGCGTATCTTCTGTTGGTCACACTGGCAAAAGCATTCTATATCAAAAAGAATCAGGATCTGATCTGAGAAAGGAGGAGCCGGAATATGAAAAAAAATATTGGTTATGTGAATCTGGATTCCTCCATTGCTCTGTGGCTTATGGAGCATCTGCCACCCGGTGAATTGAAAAACGGAATCGAAGATTTGCTGAATAAAGAATGCAGTTCTCTTATATTGGAATCAGATACGGATGAATTATCTGTGTGGGATCATTCGGTCATCCGCTGCGGTACGCTGGAAATTTATCCGAAATCTCGCAAGGTGGAGCAAAACGGAACAGAGATTTCTCTCACGCCGAAGGAATTTGATATCCTTTTGTTTCTTGCGCGCAATCGTGGGGAAGTCTTTACAAAGGAACAGATCTATCAGGCTGTGTGGGATGGAGAATATTTGATGGATGACAGCAATATTATGGCTTTTATTCGTAAGATCCGTAAAAAGATCGAACCCAATCCGGATGCTCCGGAGTATATAGTAACGATATGGGGAATCGGATACAAATTCAGTGACAGGCTGTAACAGTAACAATTCTTGCTAAATCGCAAGAAAATCGCAAGGTTTTGACTATGTGATTTTCTATGCGATTTTTTTATACTTTAATTAAACCCGTATTTGCGGGTTCTTATCGATATATTACATGAATGGATGGAGGTGAGAAAAATGGATTCTGACGGTAGTACGCAGATTTACAGGCAGATGTTTATAGAAAGAGAGAGGGCAGAATCTGTTTTTTCTCCCTGAAATATAAGGATCTTGCCTCAAAAAGAAGGAGGTATAGACCGATGAATAAGAAAATAAATCGTATAGAAGTTCGTCAGACAGCACAGAAAGCTGCCATTCGAGATGAGCAGAATCGCCGCATTCAGTTTGCGGCAACACATCCTATACAGGAAACGTTAGGATATCTGAACACAACACTCTGTGGACTGGAACCGGGAAAAGTAGAGGAAAACCGTTCAGAATATGGTTCCAATAAAGTGACTCGTGAAAAAAAGAAAACTCTGCCGCAGAGACTGGCTGGTGCATTTATCAACCCGTTCACTGCGATTTTGTTTTGTCTGGCGCTGGTTTCATCCTTTACGGATATGATTTTTCCACATTTCTCTCTGTTTGGCTGTGTGCCAAAGGATTTTGACTGTCTGACGGTCGTCATTATTTTGACGATGGTATTTTTATCCGGAACGCTTCGTTTTGTACAGGAAAGCAGAAGCGGCAATGCGGCTGAAAAACTGCTTGCAATGATCACAACGACTTGTACTGTACCCGCAAAGGTCAGGAAATGGCAGAAATTCCGCTGAATGAGGTGGTAGTGGGGGATATTGTTCACCTGTCTGCAGGGGACATGCTGCCTGCAGATGTGCGGATTCTGGATGCAAAGGATTTATTTGTCAGCCAGGCAAGCCTGACAGGAGAGAGCGAGCCCATTGAAAAGATACCGATGGTCAATGAGACCAGGGATGCAATTACGGATTACACTAATATTGCGTTTATGGGCAGCAATGTCATTTCCGGAAGTGCGTCAGCAGTCGTTGTTACAGTCGGGGATCATACACTGTTTGGTTCCATGGCCTCAGAAGTGGCGCATGAAGCAGTGGAAACAAGCTTCAGCAAAGGAGTCAACGCGGTATCGTGGGTGCTGATCCGGTTTATGCTGGTTATGGTTCCGCTGGTATTTGTGGCAAATGGTATTACAAAAGGCGACTGGCTCTCTGCCTTTTTATTTGGAATTTCCATTGCAGTGGACTGACGCCGGAAATGCTGCCGATGATCGTAACTACTTGTCTTGCGAAAGGTGCTGTGTCCATGAGCAAGAAGCAGACGATCGTCAAAAAATCTGAATTCTATTCAAAATTTTGGTGCGATCGACATTCTGTGTACAGACAAAACAGGAACACTGACACAGGATAAAGTTGTTCTCGAATATCATTTAAATGTAAATGGAGAGGATGACCTTCGTGTGCTCAGGCATGCGTATCTGAACAGTTACTTCCAGACAGGATATAAGAATCTGATGGATGTGGCGATCATCCAGAAAACAGAAGAGGAAGAAGCGGATGATCCACAGCTTGTTGATCTGTCCGAGCACTATGTAAAAGTGGATGAGATTCCCTTTGATTTCGCTCGCCGCAGACTGACGACGGTTGTACAGAATCGGGATGGAAAGACGCAGATGGTGACAAAGGGAGCGGTAGAAGAGATGCTTTCTATCTGCTCTTTTGCGGAGTGTGACGGAAAAGTGCGGCCAATGACAAAGGAATTAAAAAGCCGTATCCTTGCAACAGTAGATGATCTCAATGAGAAAGATTTCGTGTGCTGGCAATCGCACAGAAAGCAATCCGTCTCCGGCAGGTGCATTCGGTGTAACGGATGAGTGTGATATGGTGCTTATGGGATATCTTGCATTTCTTGATCCGCCGAAAGAGTCTACTGCGGATGCGATCAAGGCTTTAAAAGCCCATGGTGTGACAACGAAGATTTTGACCGGGGACAACGATAAAGTCACTCGTACAATCTGTAAGCAGGTAGGCTTAAGGTAAGAATATGCTGCTTGGTTCCGATCTGGAGAACATGAGTGATCAGGAATTGGCAAAAGCAGCAGAAACTACAGATGTTTTTGCAAAGCTGACACCGGATCAGAAAGCGAGAGTGGTGTCTGTATTTCGTGAAAATGGCCATACAGTCGGCTTTATGGGAGATGGTATTAACGATGCTTCGGCAATGAAATCCGCAGACATTGGAATTTCTGTTGATACAGCAGTAGATGTGGCGAAAGAATCCGCAGATATTGTACTGCTGGAAAAAGATCTGATGGTTCTGGAAGAAGGAATTATTGAAGGACGCAAGACATATGCAAATATGATCAAGTACATCAAGATGACGGCAAGCTCTAACTTTGGAAACATGTTTTCCGTATTGGCGGCATCGGCACTGCTTCCGTTTTTGCCGATGGAAAGCTGCAGCTGATCTTTTTGAATCTGATCTATGACCTTTCCTGTACTGCAATTCCATGGGATAATGTGGACGAAGAGTTTATTTCTGTACCCCGCAAATGGGATGCGTCCAGTGTGGGCAGCTTTATGATGTGGATCGGACCGACAAGTTCGGTTTTTGACTGGATGACTTATATTTTTATGTACTTTGTATTTTGTCCGCTCTTTGTTTCCAGGG
>ENA-OQAN01001109-OQAN01001109.1-human-gut-metagenome-genome-assembly--contig:-NODE-1109-length-12407-cov-2.058225_pt1 | contig 12407 bp, 11 predicted proteins | sample MGYA00242735_ERZ504527 | MGnify/ENA primary metagenome ERZ504527 (study PRJEB26092, sample SAMD00036230) | human gut metagenome | host: Homo sapiens | study: EMG produced TPA metagenomics assembly of...
CACTGCTATAAGGAAGAAGAATTTGATGAGATTTTAACTTACTGCGATCACATTGTATTTAATTCTTTTGAACAGCTGGAACGATTTGGAAAGAGAGCGGCTGAGGCGGGAAAAAAGTGTAGGACTTCGCATTAATCCACAGTATTCAACACAGGAGGGACACGAGATCTATGATCCATGTGCACTGGGATCGAGGCTTGGGGTGACGATTGAGAAATTCAGACCGGTAGCTTTTGGAATATGTTGATGGTCTGCATTTTTCATACGTTGTGTGAGCAGGATGCGCAGCCTTTACATGACACCCTGAAAGAAGTGGAAAGACAGTTCGGGGAATGGCTGCCGAAGATGAAATGGCTGAATTTTGGCGGCGGACATCATATCACGAGAGAGGGCTATGACATCGCATTATTGGAGCGGTGTATTTGTGATATGAAAGAAAAATATGACTTGGAGATTTTTCTGGAACCGGGAGAGGCGGTAGCCTTAAATGCCGGTGTACTGCTTACGAAAGTAGAAGAAATTGTGGAAAACAGCATACAGATTGCGATTTTGGACACGTCCGCAGCATGTCATATGCCGGATGTGCTTGAGATGCCATACCGTCCGCCGCTTCAGGACGGCTATGAGGCGGAGGAGAAGGCATATACTTACCGCCTTGCAGGACCGACCTGCCTTGCGGGAGATGTAATCGGTGACTTATTCATTGACGGAGCCGCTAAAAGACGGTGAATACACTCACATTTGAAGATACAGGCAATCTACACGATGGTCAAAAACAATACATTCAATGGAATGCGTCTGCCGGCAATTGTATTGGAAGATAAGGATGGAGAATGCCGGGTGGTTCGACAGTTCGGATACGAAGATTTTAAGATGAGATTATAGAAATGAGGAAACAGTTATGATAGGTATTATAGGAGCGATGGAGGAGGAAGTAGCCGCGTTAAAAGAGGCTATGACAATTGAAGAAAATGTCACATTTGCGTCTATGGATTTCTGTAAGGGAACATTGTGTGGAAAAGCAGTTGTTGTTGTCAGAAGCGGGATTGGAAAAGTCAATGCTGCAATCTGCACACAGATTTTAGTAGATAAATTTGGAGTGGATACATTGATCAACACAGGAATTGCCGGTTCTTTAGATGCCAATATTGATATCGGAGATATGGTAATTTCTACGGATGCGGTAGAGCATGATATGGATGCAAGCATTTTTTGGAGATCCAATCGGACAGGTGCCGCGGATGGATACATTTTCGTTTCCGGCAGATTCGGAATTGGTAGAAAAAGCGAAAGCTGCCAACGAAGAGGCGAATCCGGATATCCACACATTCGTAGGACGTATTGTGAGTGGAGATCAGTTCGTGTCTTCCGCGGAGGTGAAAGAGAAATTAGTATCTAATTTCGGAGCGAAATGTACAGAGATGGAGGGGGCTGCGATTGCGCATGCAGCTTACTTAAATAAAGTTTCGTGCGTCATTATCCGAGCAATTTCGGACAAAGCCGACAACAGTGCGACGATGGACTATCCGGAGTTTGAAAAGCAGGCAATCACACATTCTGTAAGGCTTGTGAAGAGTTTGTTGCCACGATTATAAAAAACATGTGACAAATCATGCGGAAATTCGCGTGATTTGTTGTTGAAATATGTAAAACGATTCAAGAACCAACTTCTTTATTTGCTTGTATAATAAAGCCAACAGTTCAGTCATGACACAAAGTGTACATGCAAGTATAAAGAAGGAGGGCTCTTTTATTATGTTAGAGACATTAGTGGAAAATCAAATTATTTTTTATGCGATGGGAGCAGGAGCGGCGATTGGAGTTTTAAGCAAGCTGATTGCCCATTTTACGTTGAGAAGAATGGTGAAAGCGGCCAGCAGAATGAGTAAAAGCAATCATAAGCTGATGAGACTTGTGCGGGCAAAATTCGAACATGCCAGTATGGTCAGCGACAAGGTGCAAAATGTAGAAGCGTTTGTGAAAAAATATGTCTATGAATATCGGGTTTTTGGAATCAGACTTCATACATTCCGAAACTTAGAAAAAAAGACAATTTGGATTGTAGCGGTATTGGGGACGGCAGGAACTGTGGCGGTATATTATCTATATGGACTGGAAGAGCAGGTATTCCAATATGCAGCATGGACAGGAATCGGTGCAGTGATATTGTGCATGGTACATATATTGAGCGATGAAAATTATTATCAGCAGATGGCAGAAAACTATATGATTGACTATTTGGAAAATGTCTGTGCCCATCGTTATGCAAAACTGTATAAGGAAAAAGAACGTAAGTCAGACAAGCGTACTGGAAATGGAAGAAACATTCCAGCCGGAGGCTGAGGAAGAAGTGGTCGTGGCAGCGGTGGAAGAAGTTCAGGAAGAGCCGGTTTCCGAGCAGGAACAGGTATATGCCATGGAGCGCGAAGAACCAGCAAAAGAAGAAAAAGATGCAGTGGAAGAAAAAAGACTGCAGGAAGTGCAGGTGCGCCGGATTTTAGAAGAATTTTTGGCATAGTTCTTATCTGATAGAAACGCATAACTTATAGATAAAGTCAATATATCTTATATAAAAACAATTAGCAAAGAATATGGAAAATAAGTATAATAGTAACCGTTGGCTAAAGGAAAGGTCAAAAGAAATGAAATTTTTTTGGAGGTTACTATGAAAAGAAAAGTATTGGCAGCATTGCTGGCTGGTGTGATGGTATTCTCTTTGACAGCATGTGGGGACAAGAAGGACGAGAAAAAAGATGACACAGCAAAGAACGGGAAAACAGAGTAGAGGATTCTCTTGTCATTTATTCGACACACTCTGAGGAAATGTTGGAGACAATCTGTGACGCATTTACGGAAGAGACAGGTGTGGAAGTAGAGTTTATCAATTGAAAGGAGAACTTGCAGACCGTGTCCGCAGTGAGAAAGAGAATCCGCAGGCAGATATCATGTTCGGGGGAGACACAGCGACATATATGCTTCTTCAGGAAGAAGGATGCTATGAGCCGACAACACCGTCATGGGCGGACGAGCTTGCAGATGATTATAAAGATGCAAAAGGATATTGGTATGGAACATATAAAACTCCGGTTGTTATGTTCTACAACAAAGAGTTGATGAGCGCTGAGGAAGCGCCGAAGGACTGGAGCGACCTTGTGAAAGAAGAATATCAGGGAAAAATCATTTCCGTGATTCCTTATCTTCTTCTATGAGATCTACAATTGCAGCGTTAGTTTCATTCTATTCTGAAAAAGACGGTGAGGATGCGGCGTGGATTATGTGACAAAACTGAATGCAAATACAAAGAACTATTATAACAGTGGAAGTATGATGTTCCAGGCGATCGGAAAAGGTGAGGCTGCGATTTCTATGGCAGTTTTGGACAATGTGATCGACAATAGAGACAACAACAAGATGCCTTTGGAGATCATCGATGCAACAAGCGGGGCAATCACAATCACAGACTGTATCGCGGCAATCAAAGATGCGCCACACCCAAATGCGGCGGCAGAATTTATCGAGTTTGTGGGAAGCAAAGAGGGAGAAGAGCTGGTGGCAAATTCATTCAACCGTATGCCGGCTTTAGATGCGGCTTTAGAAAATGCCCCGGAATGGATGCAGACAGGATATGAGCCGATGAAATTAGATTGGTCAGTGATCAGTGCAAATCAGACAGACTGGTTAGAAAAATGGGAGACAGACATTCTTGATGCAAGCAAAGCGATTGCAGCCGAGTAAATAAAGTACAAAGTTTTGAAATAGTGGGGGTATTCTCCACTATTTCTGTATGTAGAAAAAGGAGTTACGATGAGCGATATTTTTTTTGAAGAACATTTCACATTCTTACGATAAAAAAGAGAATTCGGTTTTGAAGAATGTGAATCTGACGATAAAAAAAGGGGAATTTTTCACGTTGCTTGGACCTTCCGGATGTGGAAAGACAACGCTTTTGCGCATTTTGGCCGGATTTATACAGCCGACGGAAGGACAGGTGTGTATCGGGGAGCAAGACATTACGGTGCTGCAGCCGGAGAAGAGAAACATGGGAATTGTATTTCAAAACTATGCCCTGTTTCCGAATATGACGGTGCGGGACAACATTGCGTATGGAGTGAAGATTCGGAAATACCCGAAACAGAAAATCAAAGAGAAATGTGACTATTATATGGAACTGTCCGGTTTGAAGGAATTTGAGCATCGGAGAATTCAGGAATTGTCCGGAGGACAGCAGCAGCGTGTGGCGATTGCGAGAGCGCTTGTGATTGAGCCGAGTATGTTGCTTTTGGACGAGCCAATGTCCAATCTGGATGTGGCTCTGCGTGTGAGAATGCGGGAAGAAATTCGAGCAATTCAGAAAAAGATTGGTATCACGACATTGTTCATCACACATGATCAGCAGGAAGCGTTGGCGATTTCCGATAAAATCGCTGTGATGCGGGACGGAGAGGTGCTGCAGGTAGGAGAGCCGGAAGAGATTTATAACAGGCCGAATCAGGAGTTTGTCGCAAATTTTGTCGGGGTGTCCAATAAAATTGTTCGGGGAGATTATGAGTTTTTCGGAATTGTGGGAGAGGTGGACAGACCTTATATTTTTGTCCGCCCGGAGGAATTTTCAATCAGTGGAGATGGAAAGTGCGGAATTTCAGGCTGCATTACAGAAGTGAAATTCGGAGGAATGTATTACGATTATACAATTCAGGCGGAAAATCAGGACTATCGCGTGGTGCAGATGAATGAGGGAGCAGGCATGAAAGTATGGCAGGTGGGCGACAATGTTTGTCTGCAGTTGAAAAATAAGGACGGAGTAGTGAAGCGGTATGAAGAATAAAAAGGTGGGGATTTTTCGTTGGATTTGGTATGCGGTACTCGGTTTTTTGATTGTCGGCTATATTTTGATGCCGTTTTTTCAGACAGTTCTTCAGGCGGTGCAGACGGAAGACGGTTATAGTCTGCAGGTGTTCGGACAATTTTTCTCAAATCCAAATCAGAGAAAGGTGATTGGGAACACGGTTGTGCTCGGTGTACTGTCCGTGTTTACTTGCGGCGTAATCGGCATTATGCTGGCAATGTATATGACATTTCTGGTGGGAAAATGGAAAAAGGTTATTCACATTCTGCTCTTAAGTCCGATGATGATTCCGGGAGTCATCACTGTGATTTCGTTTATTCAGCTCTACGGTGAGAGTGGAATTTTAACGAAAGCAGTTCAATATGCATTGCATTTGGAGAAGATACCGTATGAATTTCAGGGGCTTGGCGCGATTGTGTTTGTCATCACTTATACACAGTATGTGTATTTTTACCTGAATGTGTATGTGGCGCTGAAATATGTGGACAATTCCGGAATTGAGGCGGCGCGGAGTATGGGAGCTTCGTGGTGGAAGATTTTTCGGGATGTGATCTGGCCGGTCATCACACCGGCGGTGCTGTCGTCTGCGATTGTCACATTTGCATCAGGAATCAGTGCATTTTCTGCTCCGAATTTATTGGTGGAGGATATAAGGTGTTAAGCACACAGATTGTGCGTTCGAAGGCGAACAATCATATGGAAATGGCTTCTGTTCAGGTCATCGTTTTATTTTTAATCAGTCTGGCGGTGATGATGACCATTCAGTATTTCGGGAAACGATATAGAGGACAAAGCACAGAGCGAAGTACACCGATTCAGGCGGGAAAAGGACGACGCAGTGTGCTTTCGATTGTGAGCAGACTGATTGTATTTTTGCAGATTGTGTTTATTATCCTTCCGATTGTCACAATTGTATATCTGTCTTTTACAGAGACAAGTTCTATCATGCAGGAAATTTTCCCACATGCATTCACATTGGAAAACTATCGGGTAATTTTTGAAAAACCGCGAGTACTAAAACCGCTACTGAATAGTTTGAAAATGTCGGCGATTGCGGTGGCAGTGGGACTTCTGATTACTGTTCCCAGTTCCTATATGCTTGTGAAATATAAAAATAAATTTCATACATTTTTGAAAGTATTGCTGCTGCTTCCGTGGACAATGCCGGCGAGTGTTGTGGCAATCAACTTAATTAATGCGTTTGGGCAGGAGACAATTTTTGCGTTTGGACAGTCGTTGATTGGCGGATTTGCGATTCTTCCGATTGCGTATACAATCACAGCGATTCCGCTGCTTTTAAATTCCAATGAGACGGCGATTTTGGGAATGAACCCGAACATTGAGGAGGCGTCAAAAAGTCTTGGTGCAAATATGTTTTATACATTTACCCGTGTTGTCATACCGAATATCGCTCCGGGTATCCTGGCAGGCGGAGTGCTGGTGTTGATTCGGACAATCGGCGAGTACACGATGTCTGCCCTGCTGTACGGTGTGTTCAACCGCCCAATCTCTATTTCTATGGTCACAAATATGCAGGAGTATAAAGTTGGAATTTCACTGGCGTATGGGGTGATTGTGATCGCGATATGCTATGTGGCATTGGCAGTAATATTCAAATTGGATAAAAAGAGATTTTTATAGAGAGTGAAAAGAACATATTGCTTGTGCAGTCTATGCGGATGTGCTATATTAAAGATACAAAAAGAACAATCGCCACATAAAAGTGGTTGACCAATTGAAAATAATTTAGAATTACCACCCAACTCGTCAAAGTATCAGGGTGGTTTTTCTATGTACTAATGACTGATCAGATAAATGAAGGTCAGTACTGATAAAATGAACATACCAAATTGCATTAAGTCTTTAAAGTCAAATTGTGAACAGATATTTATAATTTCTTGACTTTCCCCTCTCCCGTTTGGTAAAATAATAACATCTATGAGACCAATTAGAAGGGAAGGATAAACGTGGGAAATAAAGTCACATTTGACTATTCAAAAGCAAGTACATTTGTTGCAAAACATGAAGTAGATTATATGAGCAAGTTGGCAATGGATGCAAAGGAATTGCTCTTAAGCAGAAAAGGAGCAGGGAATGATTTCCTTGGATGGATTGATTTGCCGGTTGATTATGATAAAGAAGAATTTGTACGCATTCAGAAAGCGGCAGAGAAGATTAAAAATGATTCCGAGGTATTGCTCGTAATCGGTATCGGTGGTTCTTATCTGGGAGCCAGAGCTGCAATTGAATTTTTAAGACATAGTTTTTACAATGTTGTTTCAAAAGAGATTAGAAAGACACCTGAGATTTATTATGTTGGCAACAGCATCAGCAGCACATATCTCAAACATCTGATCGATGTAATCGGAGACAGAGATTTCTCTGTAAATATGATTTCCAAATCAGGAACAACAACAGAGCCTGCAATTGCATTCCGTATTTTCAAAGAAATGTTGGAGAAAAAATATGGAAAAGAGGAAGCTGCAAAGAGAATTTATGCGACAACAGATAAAGCGAGAGGATCATTGAAGAACCTTGCTAATGAGGAAGGATACGAGACATTCGTTGTTCCGGATGATGTCGGAGGACGTTTCTCTGTATTGACAGCGGTAGGTCTTCTTCCAATCGCAGTAAGCGGTGCAGATATCGAGAAATTGATGGAAGGTGCACAGGCTGGAAGAAAAGAAGCATTAGAAAATGATTTTGCTGAAATGGTGCATTACAGTATGCGGCAATCCGTAATATTTTACACCGTAAAGGAAAAGCAGTTGAGGTACTTGCGAACTACGAGCCAAGTCTTCACTATGTGTCTGAATGGTGGAAACAGCTTTACGGAGAAAGTGAAGGAAAAGACCAAAAAGGTATTTTCCCTGCATCTGTAGATTTGACAACAGATCTTCACTCTATGGACAGTTCATTCAGGATGGAAGCCGTATTATGTTTGAGACGGTATTGAATGTGGAGAAAGCAACAGAGGAGCTTTTCATCGGAGAAGAGCCAGTGGATTTGGATGGTCTGAACTATCTTGCAGGAAAGACAGTTGATTTCGTCAATAAGAGTGCGATGAACGGAACTGTTTTAGCACATACAGATGGAAATGTACCGAACTTAATGGTGACAATTCCAGAGCAGAACGAATTCTATCTTGGACAGTTATTTTACTTCTTTGAATTCGCTTGTGGCGTGAGTGGTTATATTTTAGGGGTGAACCCATTTGACCAACCGGGTGTGGAAAGCTACAAAAAGAATATGTTTGCTTTACTTGGAAAACCTGGTTTTGAAAAAGAAAGAGAAGAATTGTTAAAGAGATTATAAGAAAAAAAGCCAGAGTTGCAACGGAGCAGCTTTGGCTTTAAATGTAAAAAAGGAAGTGATAAGTTGTTATCGAATCAAATATTGCACAAACCCATCAATGATATACATGAGATTATGGGGGTGGATTGTTCCGTGTGGAGTATGGAGGGAAAATGCCTTGCCATTGCGGGAATGAACGAGGATAGAATTAAGGCTGGAGTAGACAAATTTCTGAAAGAAGGAAAAGATGAGCAGGTATGTGAAGATGAGGCATTTTTCCTGATTCGAGATAACTATGATGCAGTGTATGTCCTTGCACTTCATGAGGTTGTAGAGCAGGTTGCGGTTATCGGAAGGCTTTGTATCAGTCAGTTCCAAAACCTGATACACGCATATAAAGAACGTTTGGATAAGAATCATTTTTTCCAGAATTTATTGCTTGATAATCTTCTGCTTGTGGATATTTTTAATCAGGCAAAAAAGCTTGGGATTGAAGTGGAGCGAAGAAGAGTTGTATTCTTGATTGAACCGAAAAATGAGACGGACAATATCGTTCTTGAGACGATGAAAGGTCTCTATGCAACCGGCTCTAAAGATTTTGTAACTTCAGTCGATGAAGGACATATTATCCTGATTAAGGCGTTGGAGACGACCGAGGGATATAAAGAACTGAATATGATTGCAAAATCCATTGTCGATACATTGACGATGGAAGCGATGGTAAACATGAGGGTGGCATATGGCACGATTGTAAATCAGCTGCGAGATGTGTCAAAGTCATACAAAGAAGCGGGCATGGCGCTGGATGTGGGACGGATTTTCTATGAGCAGAAAAATGTCCTTGCTTACAATGAGCTGGGCATCGGCCGCCTGATTCATCAGCTCCCGGTATCTTTGTGTGACATGTTTTTGCAGGAAGTGTTTGACGGAAAAGCGGTGGATCAGTTCGATGAGGAGACACTGAGTACGGTCAATCAGTTCTTCCAGAATAATCTAAATATCTCGGAAACGGCGCGGCAGCTTTATGTACATAGAAATACATTGGTATACCGCCTGGAGAAGATTCAGAAACTGACAGGGTTAGATGTCCGGGTATTTGACGATGCGCTCACATTTAAAATCGCTATGATGGTATCGAATCATCTGAAATTCTTGCAATCAAAAGAGTAGAATACTATAATGAACAAATAATAAGACGTAGGAGGGAACAGTAGAATGATAAAATTATATGAACATGGTGCATATTTACTGAATGGTACAGAAATTATCGAAGATGTGAATGATGCACAGGCAGCTGTTGCAGCAAAGACAGGACAGCAGGTCACAAAAGAAGAAGCTGCAAAAAACACAATTGCGTACAGCATTTTAGAAGCACACAATACTTCTTCCGATATGGAGAGATTAAAGATTAAATTTGACAAATTGACTTCGCACGATATCACATTTGTCGGAATCATTCAGACCGCAAGAGCGTCTGGACTTGAAAAGTTCCCAATCCCATATGTTCTGACGAACTGCCATAACAGTCTGTGTGCCGTAGGTGGAACAATCAATGAAGATGACCACATGTTTGGACTTACCTGTGCAAAGAAATACGGCGGTATGTATGTTCCGCCACATCAGGCAGTCATCCACCAGTTCGCAAGAGAGATGCTTGCAGGCGGCGGAAAGATGATTCTTGGTTCTGACAGCCATACTCGCTATGGAGCGCTTGGAACAATGGCGATGGGTGAAGGCGGACCGGAGCTTGTAAAACAGTTATTGAATAAGACATACGATATTAAGATGCCGGGCGTTGTTGCGATTTACTTAGACGGAGAGCCATCTGTCGGAGTGGGACCTCAGGACGTGGCGCTTGCAATCATTGGAGCAACATTTGCAAATGGATATGTAAATAATAAAGTAATGGAATTTGTCGGACCTGGTGTGGACAAGTTAAGCGCAGACTTCCGTATCGGAATTGATGTTATGACAACAGAGACGACCTGCCTTTCTTCTATTTGGAAGACTGACGAGACAATCAGAGAATTCTATGAGACTCACGGAAGAAGTGAAGAGTATAAAGAACTGAATCCGGGTGGGGCAGCGTACTATGACGGACTTGTTTATGTGGATTTGAGCAAGATCAAACCGATGATCGCGATGCCATTCCACCCAAGTAATACATATACGATTGACGAGGTAAATGCGAACTTAAAAGATATTTTACACGATGTAGAGCAGAAAGCGCTCGTAAGTCTTGACGGTGCGGTTGAGTATTCGCTGCAGGATAAGATTCGCGACGGGAAACTCTATGTAGAACAGGGAATTATCGCAGGATGCGCCGGCGGTGGATTTGAAAATATCTGTGCGGCAGCAGAGATCATTAAAGGGAAAAATATCGGTTCTGATGCATTTACATTCAGTGTATACCCGGCAAGTACACCGGTATATATGGAGCTTGTGAGAAACGGAGCGGTTGCAGATCTGATGGCAGCCGGAACAATCGTGAAAACAGCGTTCTGCGGACCTTGTTTTGGCGCTGGAGATACACCTGCTAACAATGCATTCAGTATCCGCCACTCTACAAGAAACTTCCCGAACCGTGAAGGTTCTAAATTGCAGAGCGGACAGATTTCCTCTGTGGCACTTATGGATGCACGTTCTATCGCTGCGACAGCGGCAAATAAAGGTTTCTTAACTTCTGCGGCTGATGTGATGGACAGAGAATACAAAGCTCCGAAATATCATTTTGATAAGAGCATTTATGCAAACCGTGTGTTTGACAGCAAAGGTGTTGCGGATCCAAGTGTTGAGATCCAGTTTGGACCAAACATCAAAGACTGGCCGGCAATGTCAGCATTACCGGAAAATCTGGTCTTGAAAGTGGTATCTGAGATTCACGATCCGGTTACAACAACCGATGAGTTGATTCCGTCAGGAGAGACTTCTTCTTACCGTTCTAACCCACTTGGACTTGCAGAGTTTGCATTGTCACGTAAAGATCCAGCATATGTGGGACGTGCAAAAGAAGTGCAGAAAGCACAGAAAGCAATCGAGGCAAATCAGTGTCCACTAGAAGTGTTGGAAGAATTAAAACCGGTTATGGAGACAATCCGTGCGTCTTATCCGGAAGTGGGCGAAGGCAACATCGGTGTCGGAAGTACGATCTTCGCGGTGAAACCGGGAGATGGTTCTGCACGTGAACAGGCAGCGTCCTGTCAGAAAGTACTTGGAGGATGGGCAAATATCGCAAATGAATATGCGACAAAACGTTACCGTTCGAACTTGATTAACTGGGGTATGCTCCCGTTTATCACAGAAGAAAAAGATACAGAGTTAAGTTTCAAAAACGGGGACTATATCTTCGTGCCGGATGTGAGAAAAGCAGTGGAAGATAAGACAGACGCTGTGAAAGCATATGTGGTTGGGGACAGTTTGAAAGAGATTACACTGAAGTTGGGTGATTTGACAGATAATGAAAGAGAGATCATCTTAAAAGGATGTCTGATTAATTACTATAGAGGATAAGCGTGAAAGAAAAATTATATACGATACCTGTAAATGATGCGTTCAAAGAGGACTGTGAATGTCCTCTGTGTAACATATATAAAAAACTGGAGCAGGAAGCGTTAGAATATACACTTCGTCCTTCAACATATATGACAGATGACCGCAGACTGGAAAGTGACAAGGTAGGATTTTGTGCGCGACATGTTGCAATGTTGAAAGAAATGCCAGACCGCCTCGGACTTGCTCTGATGTTGAAGACACATATGGAAAAATCTATGAAAGAGATAGAAGCAAAACAAAATGAATCTGTAAAGGCAGCTTCTCTTTTTAAGAAAAAGAAAAAGTCAGAGCCTTCCGAACTTTTGAGTTATGTGAAAGGGTTGGAACATTCCTGCTTTGTATGTGATAAGATTGAAAGCACATTTCAAAATTATTTAGGAACAATTTTCTATCTTTACAAGAAAGAAGAGTTTCGCAAATTGTTTCAATCATCAAAGGGATTTTGCACAAAACATTATGGCATGTTATATGAGATGGCGCCGGAGCGACTGCGAGGAGAGCTGTTAGAGTCTTTTATAACGGAATTGAACCGAATGTATCTAGAAAATATGAAACGCGTACATGAAGACTTAAGTTGGTTTATCGATAAATTTGATTATCGATTTAAAGATGAGCCTTGGAAGAATGCGAAAGATGCATTGCCAAGAACGATGACAAAATTGAATAGTATTTTGTAAAGGGAGAGAGCAGCACGCTCTCTCTTTGTGTATGAAAA
>ENA-OQAN01001110-OQAN01001110.1-human-gut-metagenome-genome-assembly--contig:-NODE-1110-length-12406-cov-1.845671_pt1 | contig 12406 bp, 16 predicted proteins | sample MGYA00242735_ERZ504527 | MGnify/ENA primary metagenome ERZ504527 (study PRJEB26092, sample SAMD00036230) | human gut metagenome | host: Homo sapiens | study: EMG produced TPA metagenomics assembly of...
GTTATTATCTCTTCCAGTTATTTTGTATTGCATGATTGGGAGAAGGTGGTATATGGATATGTTGTCTTGTTTATATCCAGCTTTGTCTTGGATCAGGTGGTAAATAGTGCTCGTCAGTCAGTGCAATTCTTTATCATTTCGAAGAAGCATGAAGAAATAGGGCATCGCATAAATAAAGATCTTCATCGAGGGGTGACGTTCATTGACGGAGTAGGTTGTTATACCGGTGCGGGTGTGAAAATGATGTTTGTGCTGGCAAAAAAACGTGAGTCTACTACTATATTCCGTTTGATAAAAGATATCGATCCGAACGCATTTGTATCACAAAGTGCTGTCATTGGTGTATTTGGAGAAGGCTTTGATAGAATAAAGGTGAAATAAGAGTTCCGAAGTTAAAAAATAGAATAAGGCGTTCTGAATGGACGCCTTTTTTTTATGTCTGTTTTTTGAATGAACTTCAAATGATATAAGACTTTGTTAACTGAGTAAACTTTCATAATGTAAGTTTGTTGTCTGTTTTGCAGCAATAAACATGTATAAAATAATATTTTAAAATTATATCAGATTATATTTGATATCAATGTTAGTTTATACCTTTGCTATATAAAATAAGAAATGATAAACTAATAAATAACCTGATCATGGAAACAAAACTTACAGAAGAAACCCGAGTAGAAAGTGATTTAATTGGTGCCCGCGAAATTCCGGCCAGTGCATTGTATGGTGTGCAAACTCTAAGAGGCATAGAAAATTTCCCAATTAGTAAATTTCATCTAAATGAATATCCGTTGTTTATTAACGGTCTTGCCATTACGAAAATGGCAGCTGCAATGGCTAACTATGAGTTAGGTTTATTAACTAAAGAACAAAAAGATGCCATAGTATTGGCGTGTCAGGAAATCTTAAATGGTGAGCATCATGAGCAATTCCCGGTGGATATGATTCAGGGAGGTGCCGGTACTTCTACCAATATGAATGCTAATGAAGTCATTGCTAACCGTGCTTTGGAGATTATGGGACACAAACGTGGCGAGTATCAATATTGCTCTCCTAATGACCATGTGAACTGCTCACAATCAACGAATGATGCTTATCCCACTGCAATCCATATTGGTATGTATTATTCTCATCTTCGTTTTCTTCCTTATTTGGAATCGCTGATTGGTGCATTCCATAAGAAAGGAGAGGAGTTTGCACATATCATCAAAATGGGGCGTACTCAGTTGGAAGATGCCGTACCTATGACTTTAGGTCAGACATTCAATGGTTTTGCCAGTATATTGAGAGACGAAATTCGTCATTTGAATGAAGCGGCGGCAGACTTCCTGACAGTAAATATGGGTGCTACCGCTATTGGTACAGGCATTTGTGCGGAACCGGGATATGCAGAAAAATGTGTGGAAGCATTGTGTGAAATTACAGGTTTTGATTTCAAATTGTCGTCAGATTTGGTAGGAGCTACTTCAGATACTTCCTGCTTGGTAGGTTATGCTTCAGCTTTAAAAAGGGTAGCCGTAAAAGTAAATAAAATATGTAATGATTTACGTTTGCTGGCCAGTGGACCGCGTTGTGGTTTAGGAGAATTCAACCTTCCGGCTATGCAACCGGGATCTTCTATAATGCCAGGTAAGGTGAATCCGGTGATTCCTGAAGTGATGAATCAGATTTGTTATAAAGTAATAGGTAACGAACTATGCGTGACTATGGCTGGCGAAGCTGCTCAAATGGAACTGAATGCTATGGAACCGGTGATGCACAGTGTTGTTTTGAATCTGTAGATTTAATGGTCAATGGTTTTGAAACCCTGCGTACACGTTGTGTAGAAGGTATTACTGCTAATGCGGAACGCTGCAAGATTGAAGTGCATAACAGTATTGGTGTAGTAACCGCATTGAATCCGATTATTGGTTATAAAAATTCTACAAAGATTGCAAAAGAAGCGTTGGAAACAGGTAGAAGTGTCTATGAACTGGTCTTGGAACATGGTATTTTAAATAAGGAAGAGTTGGATACAATTCTAAGTCCGGAGAACATGTTGAAACCGGTAAAATTGGATATTAAGCCTAGAAGATAAATTTATTTCACCACAGACTACAGGAAAGTAAAGAACTTGTTTTATGAAGCCGGCTTCAATATTTGTAAAGCCGGCTCCATGAGTGGTGGCACTAGTTTTATTCCTGCCGATAAATTAATTTCTAGAAATCCGGCATAGTGTTTTGTCACCGCTATAGCGTATAAATTGTTTTTTCATATTTTATCAGCAGATAGTTTGCGTAGTCTGTGGTATACTTTTTAGAACTTTCTGAATGTGAGGCGTGCATAATCAGATTTCAGAATTAGTTTCTTGCCTGTTGCTTTTTCCACTTTTAAGATGATTAATAGCTTGATTAAGTCCGAAAGGTTTCAATTCATTCAGTGTCGTTAGTTTTTCTTCATCTCCCCGGTGGCGGAATTCACTCATGGTTACCTCATCTCCTTTATAAGAGAAACGTCCGATATGAGTGCCTCCATTTCCACCTTTGGCACTGATTTCCACCAAATGTAACTGGATACTATAATAAATGCGGTTACATTCTTCTATTTTTCCATTAGTATATTCTATAGTCATTAATTGCCATCTGCCATCTAATTTGCCATTGATGGGAGCTTTGTCACAACTGCTGATTCCCAGCATAAAGAGTATGAATAATAATATTTGTTTCATATGTTGATTGGGTTGACAGTTAAAACTTTTATTTATTGCCTGATTTGATAATTCCTTGTTTGCGGATAACCAGCATTCCACCATAATTATTTCCAAGCATGCTGCCGCGATCCATAGCTCCGGATACAGTGAAACTCCATCCTTTCAGTTGTTGTGGAGCATAAGTTACTTCAAACAAAGAGTTGAATTGTTTCTTTATTTCATTCAGAGGATTATCATAAGTACCCCAATGACGGGAGTAGGAGAGTAGCATACGATAACTCAGCGATTGGCAGGGGGAACCGCAGAATCCTATGTGATGTGCCAGTACACGGTTGCTGATAAAAGTAATCTGTCCATTCTTGTTGTAAATAGGTCCGGGAAGTAGAGGATTGCCTATTCCCATTCCCCAATGCTGCCATCCTTGATAGAGGTAATGATTGTAATAATTATCTTTAGCACTGATTTGCTCTTCAAACTCCCCCAAAAGGAGTCATACAGCATAGGTCCGGTTTGATCCTTTGTTCCTAATCCTTCGTATACAAAAGTATCAATGAAGCGGTTTTTTGGAAAAGTTATTTCCAGTCCGATGTGTCCGTCTTTCCAGCGTCCGTATTGGAAAAACATTTGGGAGTGATCGTCGAAATAATGTTCATAATAGATTTTTACCTTCCACTGGTTAAGATAAGCTGTTGCGGCAAAATTCCAACTACCGACATGGTTTCCGTAGATGTTTACTTGTTCGCCTTCGGGTGTGGTATCATCTCCAGCCATAGGAACCAATACGCGCATAAAGTCAACAAACCGGTAGGCATATCTATTACAGGCTCTTTTTGTCCTGCAATATATTGGTCTCCGCCGAATTGAGCGGACATTTGTATTCCTCCTTCAAATTCTACCGGAAAATGTTCTTTGTTTCCTACTTTGGCGAAAAGCGATTTACTGTGGTAAAGTACATCAATGGCATATTTGTTACCTATGGAAGTGAAATGTTCCTGCCATTTGTCATCAGTAAAACGTCCATAGGCTATGTGTCCTTTCAAATAAAGCCATTTATGGGTACCTGGTATGGCTACATAATAGGGAACTTCCAAGCGTACTTGGGGAATGGGGCGGGCATTATTTGATTCTACCATGCCTCCACTGCTTAACTTGGAATTCTTTAATTCGGGCAAGCGTTCTTTACTGCCGATGCTCAGGTTCAACCATCGGTAGCTAAGGTCTGCATAGGCCTGTTGGATGATGAATGAGGAGGTGAAATTGTAGCGGTTGCCAAATCCAGTCCTGCACTGAAGCCGAAATGTTGGTTTAATGGCATTGTGTGTGCAATTCCTGCCCGTAAATAACCATTTTCAGTATTGACAGAAGATAAACCTTGCCTATTGGCAGTAAGCCACATAGGTGCGTAAGTTCCTTTACCCGATGTTCCTCCCATCTCAACGGTATATTCTGTTTTGACAGGGAATTGGGCATTGATGTGCTGCGTAATGGATATTAACAGAAATAGTAATAAGAATAGTTGTATTTTCTTCATTTAGTTTATGTGTTTTGGTTTAGTGTAAAGTTTGCTAAAACGAAGCAGATTTATCAGTCTGCCATCCTGAACTTTTTGTGAAAGATTTGGTTTCTAATCACTTTATGTATATGAAAAGCTTCACTAATGCCCAGAATGGCAAACTATATAATCATATCAGCAAAAGTTTTGACATATTTATTTTCCTCCGGCAGGCAGGTTTTTCAACCAGTAATCAGCCATTGTCTTTCGCAGATGCAAGCTGGTTCCCTCACCTTCATAAATTCCATGGGAACGCATAGGGTAAGAAATCTGTGAGAAGATCTTTCCGTGCCGTACCAGTTCATTGACCAACATTTCACAATTCTGGTAATGGACATTATCATCTCCTGTACCGTGAATTAACAGCAAGTTGCCTTTCAATCCTGCTGCATACGAGATGGGAGACCCTTTGCGGTAACCCTCCGGATTATTTTGAGGGGTGTTCATGTAACGTTCTTGATAAATCGTGTCATACAGACGCTGGTCTGCTACAAAAGCAATGGCAATGCCTGTGTGGAAAACATCGGGATAACGGAACATACTATTCAGAGTCTGGCTGCCTCCACCACTCCAGCCGGTGATACCGATACGTGTGGTGTCAATGAAAGAGTATTGACGTGCCAAGTCTTGGATGCCTCTTGCCTGATCTTCACTGGCAAAGGTTCCGACTTCTCCATAAATACATTTGCGCCATTCGCGTCCACGGGGTGCATTGGCACCACGGTTCTCGATGCTGACTATGATATACCCCAGGTTTGCCAAGTATTGGTGCCATAAACTTCCTCCGCTCCATACATCCTGTACAGTGGCGTTGGCAGGTTCTCCATAGACATCAATTATGACCGGATATTTTTTGCTGGGATCAAAGTTTACGGGTTTGATCATCCATGCATCCAGTTCCAATTCTCCTGAACGGGTTTTTACAAATTCTTTTGGTTGTAGCCCCAAGGCTTTGTATTGCTCCTTGGCTTTTGCATTGTCAGTAATCAGACGTACACTTTTATGGGCAGGGAAAGACACCATGTCGATTACAGGGGGAGTTTCCGAGTTACTGAATGTATGGACTGCCCATTTGCCGGACGGTGACATGATATAACGATGTTGCCCGCTTTGGTCAACAGGACTTAGCCGCTTTACCTCTCCATTGCCGAAAAGACGTGCCTGGTAGAGATAGCGCTGGGTGAAGTTGTCGGGAGAAGCGATAAAGTATACAAAACCTTTATCCATATCCGCACCTACTTCTTGAATATAATCAAAAGCTCCTTGGGTGATGGGCTTGATTTCTTTACCATCACGGCTTACACGATACAGGTGGCGCCATCCGTCACGTTCGCTTTCCCAAGTGAAATACTTGTTCCCTTTCAACCAACGCACATTGTCATTCGTTTCCAACCATGCGGCATCTTGATCGGTAAAGATATTGACGGGGGTATTTTCACCTATTTTCGCAATCCATACTTTATTGGTGTTTTGGGCACGGTTCATTTGCTGGATGAACAGTTCGTTGCAGCCCGGAATGAATTCCATACGGGGAATATAGTGGTTACGTGCATCACCGGGAAGAGCCAGCCAAGTGGTGTTTCCACCGTCGGCGGATACATAGCCTACTTTTACAGCGGAGTTTGCTGTTCCGGCTTTAGGGTAAGGAAAACGTTGGATTTTAGGATAAATGGAATCTACATTATTGATGATATCAAACCATCCGTACCTTGGGTATCACTTTGCCAATAGGCTATGTATTGCCCGTCGGGACTCCAGCGGAAACCGTCGCGGCAGTTGAATTCTTCTTCGTATACCCAGTCGAATGTTCCGTTTACAATTTCATTATTTCCGTCTTGAGTTAGTTGGTTGATTTTCCCGTCAACCAGACTCTCTACGTAAATGTTGTTTCTGGAGACATATGCTACCCGGCTGGCATCCGGCGAGAACTTGGCGAACATTAAGGTAGCTTCCGGCAAGCTTTTGCCCAATTGTTGCAGTTTGCCGTTTTTCAAATTAAGCACCCAGTAATCACCGCGGGTATCATAACGCCATACGCGACGAGTATTGGTGTAGATCAATACTTTGGAGTTATCTTCGCTGAATATGAAATTGCGGACAGAGATAGGTTTTCCTGTTTGCGGATTCAGAAGCATATTGGCAGGGATCAGCACTTCTTTGGAATTGTCCTTTGCTTTATAGGCAGTGACTTCGTATGCTCCCTCGGCATTTTTTTTCTATTTTGGAATAACGTTCTCCATCTTTCATCCAACTCACGTTGCTTCCGCCTTCTGTCTTGATCAGTCCTCCGTATACAGCTTCCTCCAATGTGGGGATATGTTGTGCATGAGTTGTGGTTCCGAGACAGAATAAACATAAGACTAATGTAAATAAGTTCTTTTCGTCATAGTTATTATGAATCTTTTACTAAAAAATAGATGTCCATTTGAAAACACAAGTATGTATTGGGAATCCAGATATCTGTTTTCAAAAACGGGCGTCTATTTTAGAAAAACGGACGCCTGCTCTTTTCTTTTTTATTTAATTCCTAATTTCTGTTTGATTGCAGCCGGAATAGCATCTTTATGCACCATGAGGAAAATAGTCTTGGCACGTACATAGCTTTCGGACATATTCAGATAACCGCCAAATGTATTGCGTTCTGTACCCCAAGAATTTTTTGGTGATATAGTATTTGGTCCCGTTCTGGTCTTTGGTAATACCGGTAAGATGCATCAGGTGGTCATCTGTAGTGACAAATGCTTCATAACCTTCCTGACGGACTTCCGGAGTGACATTTACTTCGGGACACGGTTTTTCAAATTTGTAGGCTTCCGCCAGCATCTCTTTTTGTTCTTTAGGGTCCATCTTTTCAAAACGTGCACGGTCGGAACCCGAGAGGTCTTCCACTTTTTTTCACTACCGGATTGATGCTACACCATTTTTGAATGAAAAACCTTTTTCACTGACATCACCGTCCCAACATACGGTATATCCGTGGGTCAAAGCATAGTCGGCAACTTCCATCATTTCGTCCAGCGGAAGATTGTACATTTGTTCATTTTCCCAATTGTCGGGTACTTCCGGAGAGAATTTCTGGTAATACGGTTTGTGAGTGAAACTAGTCAGTTCAATATAATCGTCCATGTTCAAACCCAGACTTTCGGCAAAAGATTTCGGAGTGTATTCTTTTCCTTTGTAAGTGAACTTTTCAGGAAGTTCTCCTAGATAAGTATCGAAAAGATTGTTGATCAGCTTGTAGTATTCCGCGCTGCGACGTTTCATTTTAACGGCTGTGTTTCCTAAAGCGTTGATGTATCTCACCATTTCACCATGGTTATGTTTCTCTGAGTTATAATTGATTCCGTGATATACTTCCTCGGGTACGATACCCACTTGATTGAAAGCGTTCTTCCATGTGTGTGAAAGGCTTCCTTGTCCTAAATTCCCGTTGCCTCCCCGGTAATAGTTGTCTTCCAATTGGTTTAAGTACTTTTGGCGTACAATGAACATTTCAGAAAGGTCATATTCTCCTTTGCCCATACGGAGCAGTTCGGATTCCATGAACGAAGTGGTGGCAAAGCACCAGCAAGTTCCGGTAGAGGCCTGATTTTTGACAGGAGTTGCTTTCTGTGATGCAACAGTCGTGAATTTGTAACCACTTTCTTGTGCATACATGGCTGATGCGCAGCATAGCAGTGCGGCTAGTGTGAATACTTTTGTCTTCATAAGTTTGTTTTTAATATGATAAGGTTAACAATTAAAAGCCGAAGCGTGACTCAATTCACATATGTTTGCCATTTCGTCCCAGCGAAGATGGTGGCGCCTATAAAGTCTGCCGTATAGTCTGTGAGATAAGCACGGGCGGCTTCTTCTCCTTTGGATTGAAGGATACTTTGGTATTGTGCTTCCACAAATGGAAGTTCCCGTTGTCCTTTTTCCTCGAAATTGACGAATATTTTTTTCCATTACTTTACGGGCAGCTCCCCATCTTACAGCAGCCAGTTTGTTGGCGCGGCGATAGTGCCATAAGGCGGCATCGTCGCGATAGCGGTGGTTACCGCAGATTTTATACATAGCAGGGAAATCAGTAATGCCACAGAATACCGGAACGCGCGGGCTTTGTCCGGGATTGTCCATAGAGAACCATACCACACCACCTACTGCATCGGGCAGCCAGTTGCGCAATTGGATAACTGTAGAATAAGCACATTGCGGAACTGCGATATTGCGTACTGATTTCACAACTCCTTTTTTAATACCGTTCAGCATATTCAGTTCATCGCCACGCATCCACGGATTGGCTTTCGGGCTGATAATGGTGTCTACTTTTCCGGTTTTTCTATCTTTTACCGTAACTTTCAGATTCTGTGTCATATCCAGCGGCGTTCCTTCGTATGTTTCCCGGAGCAATGCCATAACATCTGTTACAGATACTTGCTTGTCGGTTTTACACTGATAGGCAGTTCTTCTGCTTCATAATCAAGCTTTAATGACGGTGCCAGTGCATTCAGGATAAAGTGCTCGCGGGTGCTGAAGGATTTCAGTTGGCCGGAGTAATTCTTTCCGCTATAGGCTTTCCAAAATTTAAAAGGTTCTTTTCCATCCCAATACCCTAATTTTTTAGCCACGTCAAATACATTTTCGGAAGCCATATAGTGGTCGGGATCTTTCAGATTGAGGGTGCTGATCCGTGAGATATTGGCAGATACGCCTACATGATCATCCGGAATACGGACTGCCGCCCATACTCCGCCAATTTTATCTTTTCCTTCTCCGAAAACTTCGAAATGCCATACTTCATTAGGATCGGCGATGGTCAGGCATTCACCGCTGTCGCCATAGCCATATTGTTTTACGAGATCTCCCATCAGGCGGATAGCCTCACGGGCTGTTGTACAGCGTTTGTAACGCCACACGTTGCAATTCTTCAATCATAAACATACCCTTGGGATTTTCCAGATCCCTGCGTCCGCTTACGGTAGTTTCACCTATTCCCAGTTGCTTTTCGTTGATACAAGGGTAGGAGGTGTCCATGAAGCATATGTTTTTCTCGCTTGTGGTATTTGCCCCTTGATTTTTACATTAGTCTGGTCGCTACAAACTCGGTGTGCATACGGCCATCGTAAATATTCATTACAGTATCCCTTTCATAACTTTCTGCCGGAACCATGTTTACCCAGGTTCGGTACCAGCTGTCGCATGTATGACTGGTTATAACTGATCCATCGGTAGTTGCTTTCTTTCCTACCATAATGCTAGTGCAGCTTTCTGGATCCTTTGTGTAATTCGTTTGGGCTGTGACACTTTGTGCCATGACTAAACCCAGGATTGTTAAAGAGGCTAGTAGTTTCATAAAGGTCGTTTTATTACTATTGCGTTTCAAAAGTATATAAAAAAAACTATTATTCAGAACATTATCGGCTTAATTTTGTTATTTGTATCTATTTATTCGGCCTTTTTTTGTATTTTTGCAAAAAATACAATTGGGAGCACATGACAACTAGTATAGACATAGCTAGAAGGATAGCAGAAGTTAACCATCCTCTCAGTAGAGAAAGTGTTCACGCATTAGCCGAAATTTTAGTTTGTAGAAAATATCGTAAAGGGGAGATTGTTTTGCAGGCCGGTGAGGTGTGTAAAGCAATGTTGTTTATAGAAAAGGAATGCTCAGACAATTTTATTATAAGTATGATAAAGATCTGACTGAGCATATCGGTTATGAGAACGGAATGATTATTTGCATAGAGAGTTATTTTAAACAGGAGCCCACCCGCTTGATGGTGGAAACTTTGGAAGCATCCGTGGTATGGGAGTTACCCCGTGTGGAAGTGGAGAAATTGATAGATCAATATCACGATATCGAACGTCTTTATCGCAGCTTTATCGAACATTCTTTGATAGAGTCACAGGTAAAGGCGGACACACTTCGTTTTGAACCGGCTCATGAGCGTTATAACAAACTGTTGCAACTTCATCCCGAGATATTGAAGCGTGCGCCTCTTGTATACATCGCTTCCTTATTACAGATGACCCCCGAAACCTTGAGCCGTGTCCGTTCTTCATTGCTTTAGAATTGATAAATTAATCCTAATCGGGTTTCAAAGGTCTTATATCTTACGTCCTCATGGTAGGAATAATGTGTGTGGCGGTAGTAATAGGACACTTCCATATTGGCCTTGAAGTGGGAACTTAGATTTAGCTCGATAATCGGATTCACCACAGCGAGCATTACATTTCCTTTGTCTCCCTGCGCATTCAGATAGAGCGGATCTATTGTTTCCAAATCTTTATGTTCGTATCCTTTCCAGGTAAAAATTTGGTAAAGATGCATATTCAGTGCGAACATGCCATAACGGCCGAAATCCAGAATGGTGTTGTTCTTGATGCTGTATCCGCTTCCCATATTGTAATTGCGGTCTATTACGTTGTAATAGTCGGTAAGGCTTCCACCCAGCAGGATGGCACTCAGGAATACACGTTGCTCCAAATTTACCAGACTGTTCATTTGAGGGAATTTATAAATCATACCCGGTCCCACACTGGCAGCTTCCGAAATCTTGTAAGGGATACGTCCCGATCCGTCAATCACTTCCTCGGAATCAAAATAGTTGAAGTGCTGGAAGATACCGAACATCATTTCCATGCCGGTAGTGGTTTTCAGGGGGACACCCCATAGTTTGCCCATCAGGTTGATCTGGCTGATAAGAGGCTGGTTCCCGGAAAGACCGAAGGTGGCCCGTGCGGTGAAATAATCGTATGGGCCGTCATTCACTTTATCGAAAGCATCTCCGTATTGTACCCGGAATTCAAGGTAGGGATTGTGCTCTCCACGGAACAGGTAATTGTCGTCGGCCAGATAACGGTCACCGGCACCTATGGAAAAGTGTACCGGAATGCGGTCGTAATCGTGGTATTTGTAATGAGAGCGTTTTACTTGCCACATCTCGCCGGTTATCATTCGGTTCAATCCCCGCATGGGGCAGATCAGGGTTCCCAAAAACTCGCGGGTGAAACGTGAGAAACCACGCTTGGAGTCGTCCAGTACCAAAGAAGACATACGGTGCGTTACTTCTCCCAGGGCGATGCCGCCTAGGGTGGTTGCATCAGGTCATTGATGGCGGGCGGCTCCACTTCTGCGGCTATTTCCCACATCAAACTACCAGCAAAGGCGTATGGAGTTGATTCCCAAAAGGTAAGTCCGTTGCTGCGTGCTGCATTGAAATAGAGATTTCCGTGATAGGGGTGGGCGAACAGGTTGGTGGAGAATTGGTCGTTATCCCATACAAAACCATGCTTGATATTGCGCCGTATGCTGCCGATACTGATTTTGGCAAAGTCTTCGTTCATTACATAACGGTCGAATGCCCATACTCCGACATTCATTCCGAAAGTTTCGGCAGCGGCACGCCAAGGGTGTTTTTTTTTGCAGGCGAGGGTCGGTGAATGTATAAATGGAATCGGAGCGGTGGAGTATCTGGCTGTGACATTCCCAGCACTTAATGCCAGCAGGCAGACTAATGCGATATGCTGTAGTTTCATATTGTATGAATTAGTTTATACTAGTGTGACGGCTGCTTAAAATAAGATAACACCTGCTTCGAAAATAGGTTTTTTTTCGTAGAACTTATTTTTATCATAGTAGCGCGTCATGCCGTAACCACCCGATGCAAAGAAACTGATTCTGGATTTGAATTTATATTCCAGATTGATACGGGCTTGTAATGAATACATGCGTTCCGGTGTTTCCGCATCTTCATTTTCAAAGTTTTCTATATGGAAATAACCTAAGTCGCCACTTAGTTCCAGTTTGGAGGCGATGGGATAGTAAAGACCGGTACGATAGAACACACAGCCCGAAAATTTGTCATTCAAATCCAGATAGTGTGTACCGATACCCAGCATAGTATAACTCCGGCGGTTTTTAAAACGCACGGCAGCATTCAGTTTGCTGGTGTTACCTGCAAACAGCATCATCTGGATACGGGTTTTAGGAGTGATATTCACCAAACCTAGTTTATGGGCGGTAGTATCCTTGCTATGGTTGATGATTCCTATTTGTATCCCTTTTACATTCCCGCCGCACAGGTTGAGTAAACCGATTTGCGCACCGCTTACTTCTCCGGCATAGTTGCCGGGAGCGAACTGCACACCGCGTAACTTGCTTGGCAAACATTGGTCAGTCCTGA
>ENA-OQAN01001111-OQAN01001111.1-human-gut-metagenome-genome-assembly--contig:-NODE-1111-length-12404-cov-3.235237_pt1 | contig 12404 bp, 13 predicted proteins | sample MGYA00242735_ERZ504527 | MGnify/ENA primary metagenome ERZ504527 (study PRJEB26092, sample SAMD00036230) | human gut metagenome | host: Homo sapiens | study: EMG produced TPA metagenomics assembly of...
GGCCGCGAGGCCATCGAGAATGCGATCGAGAGCCAGTGGCCGAAGTGGCAGCGTGCAAAGCGAGAAAGAGCCTTAAATCGCATCTGGTGGCCTTGTAGAGCCAAATACCCTCGTTCCCGAGGGTATTTTTTACGATAAACTAGTAAGGCTGTACACATTTTCTTAACTGAAGGAGGACGTGTGGCAAACGAAAACGATTACGATGGCGGCGAGATTAAGATTCTCGAAGGTCTCGAGGCCGTTCGTAAGCGCCCGGGCATGTACATCGGCTCGACGAGCGCCAGCGGTCTGCATCACCTGGTGTGGGAGATCGTTGACAACTCCGTTGACGAGGCCATGGCCGGTTTCTGCACCGAGATTCAGGTGACGGTCCACGCCGACAACTCCATCACGGTCGTCGACAACGGGCGAGGCATCCCCGTCGACGAGCACCCCATCAAAAAGATCCCGACGCTCGAGGTCGTTATGACGATCCTGCACGCCGGCGGTAAGTTCGATAATTCGGCCTACAAGGTCTCGGGCGGCCTGCACGGCGTGGGCATCTCCGTCGTCAACGCGCTGTCCAAGCGCGTGGTCGTGCAGGTGCGCGTGATGGCAACGTCTACGAGATGGAGTTCTCGCGCGGCAAGACCGTCAAGAAGATGGAGGTCGTGGGCACCTCTGATTCGACGGGTACCACCGTCAACTTCTGGCCCGACGACGAGATCTTCGAGACCTGTGTCTACGATTTCGATACGCTGCACAACCGTCTGCAGGAGACGGCGTTTCTCAATAAGAATCTCAAGATTGTGCTGACCGACGAGCGCGAGGCGACTCCCCACGTGGAGGAGTTCTGCTACGAGGGCGGCATCATCGACTTCGTCAAGTTCCTCAACGACGGCAAAGACGTCCCCGAGGCCTTTAAGGAGCCCATCTACATCGAGGGTAAATCGGATCCGGATGCGCCCGTGACCAAGATGGGCGAGGTCGAGGTGTCCCTGCAGTGGAATGCCGGCTACGGCGAGAACGTCATGTCGTTTGCCAACGACATCTACACCCCCGAGGGCGGCATGCATCTCGAGGCTTCCGCACCGCTCTCACCCGCGTGATCAACGATTACGCCCGCAAGCAGAACCTGCTCAAGGAGAAGGACGCCAACCTGAGCGGCGACGACGTGCGCGAGGGCCTTTCGGCCGTCATCTCGGTCAAGCTGCCCGACCCGCAGTTTGAGGGTCAGACCAAGGCCAAGCTCGGCAGCTCCTACATGCGCGCGCTCACGCTCAAGATTGTGACCGATGGGCTGACCGATTATCTGGAGGAGCACCCCAAACCCGCCCGCGAGATCGTCAAGAAGGCCCAGCAGGCCTGCAAGGCCCGCAACGCCGCCCGCAAGGCGCGCGAGGCGACCCGTCGCAAGAGTCTGCTCGGAGACGCGTCGCTGCCCGGCAAGCTCGCCCGACTGCTCGGTGCGCGATCCCGAGCTGACCGAGCTCTTCATCGTAGAGGGCGACTCGGCAGGCGGTTCGGCCAAGGACGGCCGTCGCCGAGACATCCAGGCGATTCTGCCTCTGCGCGGCAAGATTCTGAACGTCGAACGCGTTGGTGACCATCGCGCGTTCTCGAGTGACACCATCCAGTCGCTGATTACCGCGATCGGCTGCGGCGTCACGACGAGTGCCGGCGACGGCGGCGACTTCGATATCACCAAGGCGCGCTACCACAAGATCATCATCATGACCGATGCAGACGTCGACGGTGCGCATATCCGCATCCTGCTGCTGACGTTCTTCTACAAGTACATGCGTCCGCTGATCGATGCCGGCTACGTCTATGTTGCCTGCCCGCCCATCTTTGGCATTAAGGTGCGCAACAAGATCCACTACGTGTATCCCAACGGCCGCCAGCCCGAAGACGAGATCCTGCGCGACACCATCCAGAGTCTGGGCCTGAACCCCGACGACAACGACGAGGACGGCAAGGCCAAGGACGGCAAGATCACCAAGAAGCGCAAGGGCTATACCGTCCAGCGCTACAAGGGCCTGGGCGAGATGGACCCCAAGCAGCTTGCCTCGACGACGATGGATCCAAGACCCGCATCCTGCAGCGCGTGTCGATCGAGGATGCCGTGGTGGCAGACCGCGCCGTGCGCGAGCTGATGGGTTCCGAGGTCGCTATCGCCGCGAGTACATCGAGAAGCATGCACATGATGCACGCTTCCTTGACGCTTAAGAGGAGGTAACGTGGCAGACGATATCAACAATAACGAGGGTATGGGCGAGGCCGGCGATGCGGCATGCCCGACGATCTGAAGCGCCTGCTTGCCCGTGCTGAGCAGGGCGAGGACGGCGATCCTGACGCCTATAACCCCGATGCCGATGATGACGAGGAAGAGGATGACGACGCCGAGCTCGAGGAGAGCTTCGGCGCGGTCGATCGTGGCGCTTCGGCCGGCGAGGACATCAACGGCGGTCAGCTCCAGATTTCAGAGTTCGGCTGCGAGATGAAGCAGTCGTTCATCGAGTACTCGATGTCGGTCATCACGGCGCGCGCCCTGCCGGACGTGCGCGACGGACTAAAGCCGGTGCACCGCCGCATCCTGTACGCCATGAACGAGAGTGGCATCTACCCAACCGCCCGCATAAGAAGTCGGCCTGGACGGTCGGAGAAGTTATCGGCAAGTACCATCCGCACGGTGACTTCGCGGTTTACGAGCCATGGTTCGTCTGGCGCAGTGGTTCTCCATGCGCACACCGCTCATCGATGGCCACGGCAACTTCGGCAACATCGATGGCGACGGCGCGGCGGCCATGCGTTATACCGAGAGCCGCCTGGCAAAGCCTGCCATGGAGCTGCTGCGCGACCTGCAAAAGGATACCGTCGACTGGCAGCCCAACTACGACGAGTCGCTCGCCGAGCCCGTGGCGCTGCCCGCGCGCTTTCCCAACCTGCTGGTCAACGGTAGTCAGGGCATCGCCGTCGGCATGGCCACCAATATCGCCCCGCATAACCTCACCGAGGCGATCGAGGCCACCTGCTACCTGATCGACAATCCCGATGCCACCGTCGACGAGCTTATGCAGATCATGCCCGGTCCGGACTTCCCCACCGGCGCCATCATCATGGGCAGCGCCGGCATTAGGCAGAGCTACGAGACCGGTCGCGGCTCCATTACCGTGCGTGCCAAGGCCCACGTGGAATCCACCAAGACCGGTCGCAGCCGCCTGGTCTTTACCGAGATTCCCTACATGGTCAACAAGGGCACCTTGCAGGAGAAGATTGCCCAGCTCGTAAACGACAAGCGCATCGAGGGCATCTCGGACATGCGCGACGAGTCCAACCAAAAGGGCATCCGTCTGGTCATCGAGCTCAAGAAGGGCGTCATTCCGCAGGTCGTGCTCAACAACCTGTATAAGTACACCTCGCTGCAGACGACTTTTGGCGCCAACAACTTGGCGCTCGTCAACGGCGTTCCCAAATGCCTGAGCCTGCGCGAGATGCTGCAGCACTACATCGACCACCAGTCGACGTCGTCACCCGCCGCACTCGCTTTGACCTTAAGAAGGCCCAGGCGCGTGCCCATATCCTCGAGGGCTACTTGATGGCTCTCGACCATATCGACGAGGTCATCAGCATTATCCGTTCCTCGCAGACCGACTCCGAGGCAAGCGGCCGCTGATCGAGCGCTTTGGCTTTACGCCCGAGCAGACCACGGCCATCCTCGAGATGAAGCTGCGCCGCCTGACTGGCCTGGAGCGCGACAAGATCCAGGAAGAGCTGGACGGTCTGCGCCGCGCCATCGCCTACTACGAGGACCTGCTGGCGCATGAGGAGAAGATCCTGGGCGTCATCAAGGAGGAGATGCGCGAGATTTCGAAAAAGTTCGGCGACAAACGCCGCACCGAGATCAGCCATGTCGAAAAGGATCTGGATGTCGAGGACCTCATCGCCGACGAGGACATGGTCGTGACCATCACCCACACCGGCTACGTGAAGCGCATCCCGGTGGCTGCCTACCGCGCCCAGAAGCGCGGCGGCAAGGGCGTGTCGGGCGTCAACCTTAAAGAGGACGACGTCATCGACGAGATGTTTATCGCGTCCACGCACGAGTATGTGCTGTTCTTCTCGAGCAAAGGCAAGGTCTACCGCCTGAAGGTGCACGAGCTGCCGGTGGGTACGCGCCAGGCGCGCGGCACCGCGATCGTCAACCTGCTGCCCTTTGAGGAAGGCGAGAAGATCGCGAGTGTCATCAGCTGCCGCGAGTTCCCCGCCGACGAGTACCTGATGTTTGCCACCAAGAGCGGCATGGTCAAGAAGACCGTGATGAGCGCTTACGACCGCAGCCGCCGTGATGGCTGATCGCCATCAATCTGAGAGACGACGACGCGCTGCTCGCCGTGCGCCGTGTGCGCGAGGGCGACAAGATCATCCTGGCCACCACTGCGGGCAAGGCGATCATGTTCCCCGAGGACCAGGTTCGCGCCACGGGACGCGACACCAGCGGCGTTCGCGGTATTAGCATGAAGGACGGCGTGAGCGTTTTGGGTATGGAGGTTACCAACGGCAACGGCGACCTGTTTGTCATCACCGAGCGCGGCTACGGCAAGCGCACGCCGGTCGCGGACTATCCGGAGCAGAACCGCGGCGGCCAGGGCGTCTACACCATCCAGATGACCGAGCGCAAGGGAAACCTCGCGGCCATGAAGACGGTGGGTCCGCAGCACGAGCTGTTCATCGTGACGGAAGGCGCGACGGTCATTCGCGTCAAGACCGATGAGATTAGCCAGACCGGCCGAGCCACCCAGGCGTCAAGATGATGACCGTCGACGCCAACGACCGTGTGTGCGCTGTCGCCCGCATGACGGCAGCTAAGGAAAAGCCCGAAGCGCCGAGGCCGAGGCAACGGTCGATGCCGAAAATACCCCAGTCGACCTAGGCGACGGCAACGACATGCCAGAGGATCTCCTAGACGAGTAAGATGCCCTTACTGGTAGAAAATATCAGACCCCATATATCGGCGGTCGGCGCACTGCGCGCCGACCGCTTTTTTGAAAACCTCGGGACTCGCGTTCGCCCCGGCTGCACGGCGGCATGTGAAGTCGATCGCGAGTTCCGCACGAGCCAGAGAGCACTTAATGTGCTCTCTGCGCGAGTCAGGACTGTCCGAGCAGGCGACTTCACATGCCGCCGTGCGGCCGGGGCGAACACCCTCCAAAGATTTTCAAAAAAGTTGTTGACGCGCGCGTAACGACTCGTCTAATATATCCCTTGCGCGATGGACCTGTAGCTCAGTTGGTTAGAGCGTCCGGCTGATAACCGGGAGGTCACAAGTTCGAATCTTGTCAGGTCCACCACTTTCTTTCGCAATAAACACCCCAGCGAGAGCCGAGTCGCCGCTGGGGTGTTTATTACTGTCTCCGTGGGGGTTTAGCTCAGCTGGGAGAGCGCGGGCTTTGCAAGCCTGAGGTCAGGGGTTCGATCCCCCTAACCTCCACCATGATGGACCTGTAGCTCAGTTGGTTAGAGCGTCCGGCTGATAACCGGGAGGTCACAAGTTCGAATCTTGTCAGGTCCACCATCAAAACTGTGAAGAGCCCCGAGGCATGGCCTCGGGGCTTTTTTCTTGTGTGTGATAAAACTCATTTTGGTTTTGTGTGCTGTGCGAAAGATTGGGTAGTATAGCTATTCAATGCGGCGAAGGCGCCGCGTGTTAACCGCTACGTACCGGAGGTGTTCCATGGTTCGTGTCGACATAGAGACCATCGTCATGGCCGCCGGTCCCGTGCCATCGCTTATCGTACTTCGCGAGCGCTGCAGCAAATCGGACTCCCCTGCGCTGCTGCGCTCCCTTTCTATCCAAACTGGTTCGTTTGAGGCTGCGGCTATTAGCCGCGGTATCGACAGCGGTCGTGCCGAGCGCCCGATCGCCCATGACCTGCTGCTCGACACGCTTGATGCCCTGGATGCAAAACTCGAGCGCATCGAGATTGTCCGTGCCGAGCCTCCCGTGTTCTATGCGACGGTCGTTGTTTTGGCCGACAGCAACGAGCATAGGATCGATGCGCGTCCGAGCGATGCCATCGCCCTCGCCGTGCGCAGCAATGCTCCCATGTTTGTTGAGGACGACATCATGAACCGCCTGGGGACCGTCTCTCCGGTTGCCGAGGAAGTCGATGACGAGCAGGAATTTGAGAAGTTCGACGAGTTCGTCCATACGCTCTCGCCCGATGATTTTTAAATGACGAGTAGCCATGAGACGGAGTGTGCACTGATGGGTCGCGGCGTTTCAGCCGAAGCCGCCGCCATTGCCCGCGAGGCCCAGATGCGCTCGGAGGCATCCGAGGCCGCACGCATCGCCTATGTGACGCAGGCCCGTACGCTTCGCGAGCGCCGTGCCTCCTTTATCAAGATGGTTGCCGTCTCCGCACTTGTCGCGGCAATCTCCTCGCGCCTTCGTGGTACAGTTGGTGCGCTTGGGTTTTCGATTTCGACGGGCTTGGTCATCTGGGGCGTGGTCGATGCGTGATGCTGACCAACCAGATCAAGGTACTCGATAAGCGCGCCGCCGATATGATGCGCGCCCGCGACGCCGCCGCCGAGATCGCTGCCGAGGCACAAGAGATGTAACGACGCCGGACTCGATGGGAAGGTCTAAAAATGGCACAGGATATGCAGGACGCCGGAAACGTCTCCGCCGAGCTCGACGCCATGGTGTGCGACCTCATCGGGGCATTTTTAGACGACCTGGCCGCTGGTGAGAACCCCGGCGTTGTCGTTGCGATCGAAGACGCCGCGTCCAACCGCTATCTGGCGGCACTCGACGAGGACGGCGAGGAGGCATGCCTCGAGGCTGCCACCAACTTTATCTCCGAGCACAAGATGGGCCTTAAGGACGAGGGCCTGGGTCGCATCGCCCGTTACGCCATCGGCTACACCGGTTGTGTCGAAATCGATGGCGGCTACCATGACGCCCTGCTTGTGAGTTTCTTTGAGACGACGCTCGAGAGCGGCTTTTCGGCATACGTACTGTACGAGGGTGTGGGCGCCGGCGATGGTTTTATGTGGAGCGACCCTGAACCTGCAGGCGAGGAAACCCCTCTTATCTAAAATCGCTAAAATAAACGAGTTTTCGGTAAAAGGCTCAAAATTCCCGCCGAGCGTTGTGTTGCTGGGCGGGTCGCATACGCGTGCCGGTTGTATATAGATAGAAGATAGGGGAACTACATGCGCGTAGACAATCTGAGGAACATCGCCATCATCGCTCACGTCGACCACGGCAAGACGACGATGGTCGACAAGCTCCTGCGTGCCACGGACGCCTTCCGTGCCAACCAGCAGGTCGAGGACCGCGTCCTGGATTCTAACGACCAGGAGCGCGAGCGCGGCATTACGATTCTCGCCAAGAACATCTCTATCGAGTACAAGGACGTTAAGATCAACGTCATCGACACCCCGGGCCACGCTGACTTTGGCGGCGAGGTCGAGCGCGTGCTGCGTATGGCCGACGGCGCCCTGCTGCTGGTCGATGCCTTTGAGGGCCCCATGCCCCAGACCCGCTTCGTGCTGCGTCACGCCATCGACACCGGCCTCAAGATCATGATCGTCATCAACAAGATCGACCGTCCGGGCGCCAACCCCGAGAAGGCCTACAACGACTGCCTGGACCTGATGGCCGACCTGGCGCCACCGACGACCAGCTTGAGTTTGCATGGAGCACGTGGTCTACGCCAGCGCCATGAATGGCTTTGCCCGCCTTGACCCCAACGACGGCAACATGGACATGTATCCGCTGCTCGATATGATCATCGACGACATGCCCGCGCCCGAGGTTGACGAGAACGCCCCGCTGGCCATGCAGTGTGTGACCATCGACCACTCCAACTTCGTTGGCCGCATCGGTATCGGTCGCGTGTACTCCGGCACCATTCACCAGGGCGATCAGATCCTGGTCGTCAAGAACGACGGTTCCAGCGCTACCGCTACCGTCAAGCAGCTCTTTACTTTCGACTACCTGGGTCGCACCGAGTGCCAGGAAGTCGGCGCCGGTGACATCGCCGCCGTCGTGGGCATCGACCGCACCGATATCGGCGATGTCTACACCGATCCCGAGAACCCCGTTGAGCTCGAACCCATCGAGATCGACCCGCCGACCCTGTCCATCGTCTTTGAGGCTTCGACCTCCCCGCTCGTCGGCCGCGACGGCGACATCGTGGGTGCCCGTCAGCTCAAGGAGCGCCTGTTCAACGAGGCCGAGAACAACGTGACCATGAAGATCGAGGAGCTCGAGGACAAGAGCGGCGTCGAGGTCTCGGGCCGCGGCATTCTGCACCTGTCCGTCCTGATGGAGTCCATGCGTCGCGAGGGCTTTGAGTTCCAGGTCGGCCGTCCCCGCGTTCTGTTTAAGAAGGACGAGAACGGCAACAAGATGGAGCCCGTCGAGCAGGCCGTCGTCGAGTGCCCGGACGAGTACTCGGGCAAGGTCGTTGAGGTCTTCGGTACCTCCGGCGGCATCATGACGAGCATGGATACCTCGGGTATCGTGACGCACCTCGAGTTTAAGATCCCGACCCGCGGCATCATGGGTCTTAAGAACCGCATCATGAACGTCACTCACGGCGAGGGCGTGTTCTACCACACCTTCCTGGAGTACGGCCCCTATGCCGGCGAGATCGGCAACCGCCAGAACGGCGCCATGATCTCCATGACCACCGAGAAGGCCGTTGCCTACGCTCTGGCACGCTGCAGGAGCGCGGCCAGCTGTTTGTTGAGCCGGGTACCGAGTGCTACGAGGGCATGATCGTGGGCGAGCGCAGCAAGGCCGGCGACATGGTCGTCAACATCGCCCGTACCAAGAACCTGGGCAACCAGCGTTCCTCGACCTCCGATATCTCCGTCCAGCTGGTGCCGCCCCGCACCTTCTCGCTGGAGGAAGCGCTGGAGTATATCGCCGACGACGAGCTGGTGGAGATCACTCCCAAGAACATCCGCCTGCGCAAGCGTCTGCTCAATGCTACCGACCGCAAGAAGGCCGCAGTCCGCGCCGGTCAGGTCAACAAATAAGCGCCGAGCTTTATAGCGACTAACAAGAAAGGGCGCCGACCATCGCGGTCGGTGCCCTTTTTGGTGCACAGGGATTGAGTTGGTCTGCACCACCGCAAAGGTGTCTGTCCCCTTTGTGGTGGTTGACGGCTAGGCGGAAGGAAGGCCCGGAGTATTGGCGGCCTGCTGCGGCTTGAGGCGGGCGTTGCGCAGATGATCTGGATGACGTAGCCGAGCGTAAAGACGAAGGCTACGCCGCTGACAAAGCTGCCCATAAGGGGAAGTGCCGTGAGTGCGCCCGCGGCGATACCGCCCACGGCGGCCATGGCGTAGCGGTTCTGGCTGTGTCCGATCATGCGTGCGATCGCGGTGCCCGTAAACGCCGCCGAGACCAGAGCGATACCGATCACGGCGCACATGAGAGCTCCGGCGAGTGACAGACCTGCAATCGAGATGATGAGTAACAGGACGGCGGGAACGGCGGCCACCGTGCCCAAAAGACCGCTCACCCACAGAGGGGTAGGTCGTTGACGAAGCATGCCGGCGGCGCTGGCGGTCGCGCGCGGAAAGACGAGCTCGAGGAGGATCGCGACAAAGCAAGTGGAAAGCGCCGCGGCGACGATGCCGCCGATGGTGTCGTTAATCGTTGAGGTGTTCTCGTTCTCGGTACGGTCGATCTTGAGGCTCCGACCTGAGCGCCTCGGCCCGCTCGGGGTCCTCGGAAACATGCGCGCTCACGGTGCCGGTGATGCGGGCGTTTTTGCCCAAGACGAGCTTATCGGCAAACCTCGACATCGCCCTCGACGGTGCCGTCGATGGTCACCGTATCGCCTGCAAGTGCTGCCGACTTGGTGGAGCCTCGCAGGGCAACAGTATCGCCCATCGCGTAAAAACAGTTGGCGGTGCTACCGGTGTTGAGCACGACGTGCTGACCGGCTACCGTCACGCTGCCATCGATTGCGGTTTTGGAGATATCGATGGTGCGCGCCGCCAGGCGAATGGCGCCGCCTACGGTGCAGTCGCGAATCGATAGGCTGTCGCCTGCCGCGATAATATCGCGGCCGATGGAGGCATCGTCCAGGTTAAGGCTTTGGCCAGCCCAGTACAGGTCGCCCGCGACGCCAGACGGATTTGAGTCAGCTTCGGTTGCGAGTACGTTGCCCGCGGTGTCTGTGCCGGCGAACGACGCCGTGGGAAGTACGGTCAGCGCAAGCGCAATCAGTACGAATAGGAGGGCGATGCGGGCCTGCGCTTTGCGGCGCTTGTTCGACGGTTCTAGGTTGCAAGGCATAGTGAATCCTTCGTTAGATACTCGGCATATATCTAACAGGGTACCCAACGTGCGAGCGCTCTAAAAGAACCTCTCGGTTGCATTTCGAAAGGTCGTGCCGTGCTATCTACTTTTTGCGATGTAAAAAGTGCGCGATGTCTTCTTCGGTGGGGCTTTTGATGTCAAAGCGCAGCGAGAGCCAGCGCAGACCCATGGTCACGATAACGCATACGACCAGCGCGGCGACATTGCTGACCAAGCCACTCATGACGAGGCTTACATAGCTTGCCGATCCGGCGATGGCCGCGATGGCATAAAAGTTGGTGCGTTGGAAAATGCCCGGAACCACGCCCATAAAGCCGTCGCGCAGCATGCCGCCGCCCACCGCGGTGAAAAAGCCCATCATGATGCAAACGACGGGTGCAAATCCGTAGACCAGTGCCTTGTCTGCGCCGGTTGCCGCATAGATGCCGACCGAGATGATGTCGAGCAGGGGGATGAGTTTGTCGGGCTTATCGACGATTGCGGGAAGATGTAAATGATGGCCGCCGTGGCGATGGAGAGCGGCAGCGCCATTGGCTGGTTGAGGATGTAGACGTTGCGACCTGGAGTGTCATGTCGCGCAAAAGACCGCCGCCCAGACCGCAGACTACCGCGAGTGCGACCGCGCCCACCAGGTCGAGCTTGTGTTCGCGCGCAACCAGCACACCCGAGATCGATGCAGCGACAACGGCGAACATCTCGAGCCAAAATGGGATAGCGACCATGGCATCCGAGGCATGTGAGGTAACGGTTATGGCGGCGACGACGGGCAAGATGGGGTCCTTTGAGTTACGGGATTGGACAATGCCCGTACATAGTACATGTTCGGCGACGATCGCGACCCTATTGCTCGGCAAACGGTCGGGACTGGGTGCGGTCATAGGTTTCAAGTATGTGCATCAGCTCCAAAGATATCGAAAAATATCGTTTTTGGAGGGTGGTGTACATGTTTGGGGATCTGGGTTGATGCTGAACGCGATGAGGGCGTGGCTGAATAGGAGGGATGTCTATATTTTGATCGGAGCTCAAAATTTATCCGGTCGGCTTACGCCGACCGCGCTGCGCTAAAAACGCGCCACTGGTGCGTTTTCTTTACGCTTTGCGCCCTGGCGGGTTCGAACCCTCCTTCTTCGCCGTATTTGCTTGTTAGGGACTCAAAACAAAAAAAGCTCCCATTCCTGGGAGCTTTCTCAACCAAAATGGCGGAGGAGGAGGGATTCGAACCCTCGTGACCTTATATAGGCCAAACGGTTTTCGAGACCGCCGCATTCAACCACTCTGCCACCCCTCCGCGTGGGGTAAAAACAAAGCAGGCTCAAAGGCCTGCTTTGGAATTAACTGGCGGAGAGTCAGGGATTTGAACCCTGGAGACGCTTTTGACGCCTACACGATTTCCAATCGTGCTCCTTCGGCCACTCGGACAACTCTCCGTTAAATGCGAAAGTTAGTATACACGAGGAATCGCAAGGTGCAAGCCGAAAACTTGGCATTTTTAAACCGCTCGGTCCGCACCCGTATCCGGCATGTGCCAGATAAGTACTAAAAAAGCATTCTGACCAGCCAGATCCCGCTCGATGACCTGTTCAAAATAGGTATTCATGAATGGCGTGGCAGCGAATTTAAAAATTTTGAGGCAGTCGATCGAACCGGTGGTATGCATTTCGTGACCACAACCCTGCAATCGGCGACCTGCGGTTTGACTCAGGTTGTCCTCGCCGCAGCGTATCTTGCTATCGAATTCGTCAAGCTCTTGGTCAGCATTTGGTTGGAATACGCATGAAGAGCCGTGTAAGCATGGGTATATGTGGAGGTCATGAGGTTGTAGCTGCATATTCTTGCAGCCTGGGAGGTTGAAAGATATTATTACCAAGTCTTTTCCTGCTTCAGGCGCACCTTCACGACCTGAAGCCACATTTGCCCAGAGGAGGTGACAATATGAAGGCTTATGAACTGCTGTTCTTTGTTGACCCGTCGCTCGACCCCGAGACTCGTCTCGCTGTTATGAAGCGTATCGATACCACGATCGCTGAGGGCGCTGGCAAGGTCGACTCCGTTGACGAGTGGGGCAAGCGGCAAG